>OCTX012220404.1_pt1 | contig 13738 bp, 10 predicted proteins | sample 1539691 | NCBI WGS metagenome assembly OCTX01 (sample SAMN02144231, study PRJEB22623) | gut metagenome | biome: sheep rumen | host: Ovis aries | place: New Zealand | reverse complement strand
CCAGCCTCGCCTAACCCAACCTTGACGGACCTAACGTCACCATGCCAGCCACAACAGACCACACCCAGCGATACCTCGCCTCACGCAACCTTGCTCCACCATACCTGCCATACTGCACCAAGCCTCGCCTAACCTTGCCGCAACAGACCTCACCATGCCTGCCATACCTTGCCCCGCCATGCTATGCCTTACGTTACCATTCCCTAACTAACCTTGCCAGCCATGCCAATCCAAACAACACCTCGCCTTGACTTACCAAGCCACAACCTGCCAGGACCTGCCAGCCTTGACTATGCTTTCAGTTCGTACATACCATGCTGTCCGTTTCTCTCAGGCCGCCACTCTCCGATTCCGCAAGCGAACCCACCATAGTTGACCAGGTTCAGGATCGTTTCGAGTGAATACTTGCTGTTCTTCAAATATTTCAGACGGAGTGGGATTTCCCAGTTCTTAAACTCCGGTCTGTAACAATGCTTCGCTGCACGTGTGATGCCTGAGTTTCTTCCGATGTCGATTCTCAGTTCCGGTGCAGGCCCTACGATCTCTGCAAGGTCCATAGTGGACTTCTCCGTTGCTCCTTCGAGGAAGAATACTGCTCTAAGTTCTGACATCTTCACATCGAGTCCGCATCTGTAGGCACCTGCGATGATGCTCTGCTTGATCCCTGTTACCGGGAATCCGAAGGCGGCTCCGTTTGCTACAGCCTCATTGAAGTTCGCTATAGCCTCATCTTCGTCCGCACCGTATTCAGGTTTTTCTGTCAGCCAATAGAGGCTACCCATAAATTCATTGATTGCGATGATCGGAGGCTTTTTCTTCGTCTTTACTTTCGGCTTTACCGCTTCGGGAGCGTCCGGGAGACTTGCCTTGTACTTGTCTTCCATCGGCTTCGTCATAAGCGGCGTGGTTCCTACGATAGTGATGTCTACCATCTCAAACTGCGGTCTTTCGATAGTGATGTTTACCTTTGCATCTGTTTTCTTTGTTGCCATTGTGTACTTCCTTTCTTTTTAACTAAGTCTTGTAGTCTCCGAAGAAATGTGGTACACTCTATGTGGATCGTGAGCGTGATTCCTTCGGGGATTGCGTTCTTTTTTACATCCACGGCAAGTTGCCGGTGTATTCGTACAATGCTGCGTATTCGAGGAAGACTAAGATGAGTCCCATAATCGTTCCTCCGATAACTGCTTCTAACCAACCAGCCATTTTTTTCTCCTTTCTGCCGCTTCACTTTCTGCCCGTTCTTCGGCATACCTTTTGATTGCTGTGACGGGGATTGACCAGCATCGGCCTTCCCTGTACGCCGGTAGCTTTCCTTCTTCCAGTAACCTCTTGATCGTGTTCGGACTTGTGCAAAGCATTTCGGCTGCTTCGCTGATTCGTGCGATGATCTTTTCCATTGTTCTTCTCCTTGGACCCCTCTGTTGTGCGGCCTAAGTGTGCTTGTGTAGTTTTGAGGCTTGAGTTTTAACAAGGAGGTTTTTCAACATCAAATGAAGAAAGGTAGGCCGCACAACAGAGAGGTCCGATATTCGATTGTTATTCGATGAAATATTCGAGTGGTACGTCGAAGTGCTTCGCCAGCTTTCGCAACGCTTCGAGTTTCGGCTCATAATCGCCGTTGAGGTATGCCGCAATAGCTGTCTGCGATAGTCCGGTATCTTTTGCTACTGCATACATTGATTCACCGGTCTGATCTATTAGCTTTTGTAGCTTATCCTTCATGTTTCCCTCCTTTCTGTACTATATGTAGGGGCTTGATTAGTAAAGGTATATTTGGTATAATCTTAGCTGCCAAGCATCTGATTATCCAAGCGACCTTGCATCTTTATGATAGCAAAGTTCTCTTTGATAGTCAAGCGTTTTTATGGAATTTTTCTTTGATATTTTTCAAGGAGGACTTTACTTATGTACGAGAAGTTTAGACATCTAATGGAAGAAAAAGGCGTAAGTGCATATCGTGTATCAAAGGAATCAGGAGTCAAAACACAGACATTATCAGCATGGAAGAATGGGAACTATACCCCAAAACCATCAACGATACAAAAGTTAGCAGATTACTTCCAAGTACCTTTGAGTTATTTCTATGAATCAGATTTATCAGATCGTGTGCTTGTTGATTATCCCGAAGAATACTTTGAACAGAAGGAACCTGTTCACGATGTTGCAGCCGGTCAAGGACGGATAGCATCACAGCCTGAGTCCTATTCAGAGGAAGGTCAGCTTGCCCGTGTTGTTGGAGATTCCATGTACCCTTCTTTGCATGACGGAGATGTTGTCCGGTTCGTTGAAGCGGTTGACGTAGAACCTTCTGACTTTGCTCTTGTGCGGATCAATGGTGACGAATTGACCGTCAAACACATTCAATGGACGATAGATGGCCTGTGGATTCGGGCTGAAAATAAAGATGCCTTCCAGGACCGCTTCTATAGTGTAAAGGAAATATCCACCATTCCTGTGCAGATCGTCGGGAAAGCTGTTGAGGTTAGGAGAAAGCTATGACCACCAAGACGAATACCTCTATCAATGGCAAGGACTATTACAGAATAAGAAGAAAGATTGACGGAGTGCAGAAGTCCTTCTATGGTTCATCGAAGGGAGATGCCGAACGAAAGTACAGAGAGTATGTGACCGAAAAGGCTAAGAGGGATAAAGAGCGAATCCAGTTTGTGACAGATGCCACATTCCACGATATGGCCAGCGAGTACATCAGTACCGTGCTGCTTGTATCCTCAAAGTATGCAAATGGGACCAAAGAGAAATATGAGCAGGCGTATAGATGCCATATCAAAGGATCGCAGTTAGACCGAATGAAAGTGTCTGACATATCCCCCGCTGACATTCAAAGGCACTACAACAATCTGAATGTTTCCAAACAGGTCCTACAGAACGTCAGTAAGTTTATGCGAGGATTCTGTAGATGGATGCAGATGATGGGATATACCTACGACCTTATATCTGCTGTGGAGTTACCGGACAAACCGGACAATAAGAAGACGGAAGAAATAATCGTATGGTCAGACGCAGAGATACACACCATCACGGATGCCTGTACAAGCCCCTCAGAGCCGTTTAGAGCGAGTTTTGTCCCGCTGGTGTTACTTTATACCGGAGCGAGATTAGGTGAGTGTTTAGCCTTAAAATATTCGGATGTACATGATGGAATCATCGAGATAAGGAGACAGTATACGCACGGAGAATTGAAGGAACCGAAGTATGGTTCGTCACGACAGGTCCCTATGCACCCTGACTTGGAGAAGGCTTTTAAGGAACACAGAGAATGGCACCGAAAAGAGATGAAGAAGAACGAATACGTGACCGACTATATCTTCACCACAGAAACAGGTCATCTGTACAATGCACCTAATCTTCGGAGATCACTTGAAAGATTCTACCGGGGAATCGGAATCGAATATAAAGAACCCCATACCTACCGGAGAACATTCTGCACCCAGCTATGCAAGAGTGGCGTACCTATCCAGGTGGCCTGCAACTTGATGGGACATAAAAACATCTCCGTCACAGCGAGATTCTACGCCAGTATCGACGAACAGGAAAAGAAGTCTGCCATAGAAAGGTTAAATTGGTAATTATTCCAAGTGGTTAAATAGTGGCTAAATATTTCCTCAATCGTTGGAATTTCAATGTTTAATTGGAATGTGAAGGTCGGGTGTTCGAGTCACCTCGGGCGCGCCAATTTCAACGGTTAGAGGCTTTCAGGCATTGAAACTTGAAGCCTTTAACCATTTTTTATCCCCTATTATCTAATACCACACGTTACTACCCATTACCCCTTCTTATTCTGCAAAAGTGGTTAAAAAGTGGCTAAATTTTTTCCATATAATAGAAAAGACCCCGGAATCCCCGGGGCCTTCTCAGCTTGCAGAAAGGAGTTATGATTATGAACATATCATCCTTTTCTAATTATACCATATTAGTCCACTTTGTCACGCCTTTTTATTTTTAATAGTTTGCTTGTTCTGCGCCCTTCTTCTGTAGGCTTCGGTCAATTCAGACTTCTTCGTGTAGTCGTGGACTTTTTCTTTGGCCTGCGCCTTCGGCTTCTCAGGCTGTGATGTAAAGATGTTACCTACATAGGTATTCCAATCCATAGAAGGACTACCGCCGTAGCCTCCACCACCATAACCACCATAGCCTCTGCGTCTGTAGCCTCTGCGTCCATAGCGTCTTCTTCCTCGACCGCCGTAACCGCTGCCGCTGTATACGCCACCCATGATCCCGGAGTCACCTTCCATAGCTGTATCTCCGAAGTCATTGTAGCCTTTGTTGGTTATGACCTGGGCCACCGCAGCACATTCGATGTCAGTATAGTTCTTGTAGGTCTTCTTCGCCTGCTCATATACTGCATCGTAGTCACTCTTATAATCGAAGTCGTACTTGTCAGCAAAGTCGTGAATCTCTTTTGTGGTCCATTGTTTCTTGTTGGTCTTTACCAGGTACCTTGCAGCAGGCATACGGCCCTTTTGGTATTCGGGCCTTGAATCACCGATGAAGTATGATCCATCATCGTTTTTCTTCTGTGCCTGTGCCATAGCAATATCATGGGACTGCATCTCGGATTGTTTTTCGAGTCCTATCTTCCTCGAAGCATCAAAGGAAGTCTTCTCAGTATGCGTATAGTGGTCAATGTCGTATACCTTAGAATAGGTCTTCGCTGTTTCTCTTGTATCGTCATAGATACCAAACGCATCCTGTTTCTTATTGCTTACCTTATTGATAGCTGCGACTACGGCCGCTGTCTTGTAGCTTACATAGTCCTTACTTCCACCGATCTTGCCCTGTGTTTCTCTGATGTCTACGCAGTAGTCAAGGAACCTCTTACGATCGTGTGCCTTTGATTCCTTTGAGGAAGTAGAACCTTTGAGGATATTCTTGTATTCTCCGTATGCCTCCTGGTATTGCTTGCCCGAATACTTGAACGCCCTGTCTACAGCCTTTGTGCCTTCGCTGGTTACGAATGTTTTATAAATGGATTTGAGTGGGTCAACTTCCTTTCCATTCATAGTTGGTTCGCCGCCTTCGTTTGCTGCACGGTATATCTCGTTCTGATATTTCCTCAGGTCCCTTGCGTACTTGCCCTTCTCTTTCTTCGTCAGCTTCTTGTCACCTTGTACGTCTGCTACAGCCCTTGTCAGGATCATAGCATCATTGATGTACTTGTCGTACATATCCTGTTTGGCGTAGGCCGCCTTCTGCTTTTCTGCTGCTGACAGGGATTTGCTGTTGGCCTTCTGTGACAGTTCGTCGTACTTCTCCCAAGTCTCCGTAGACAGTTTGTTCGAGAATACACTATCTGTGATAAACTGATTCAGAATTGGATTGCCTTTCGATGCCTGTGCTGTTGCCGGGATCATATAGTCTCCGATTACACCTGTGTAGCTGTCGATCAGGTTGTCTATCTTCTTCGGCGACAGTTTAAGTTCTTTGGCAATTTTCGTCTGACCAAGTTTGATGCCGATAGCAGAAGTGGATTCGTCGTATCTGTCTTCCGTAGGAAGGTTCTCTACCTCGTAGGCAGATTCAATGTTCCCGCCGTACCACGTTTTATTATTCGCCATACGGAATACCGGTGAGATGAAGTTCTCGTTCAGCGGGTTGACTACACCGACGTTATCAATGCCGGTCTTAAACATCTGTTTCCAGCCACCACTATCTCCGAATTGTGCATGACGATAGAAATACTGGAATGGTTCGGCTGCGACTACCAGTTCTCTTGCCTTTGGGATTTTGATAAACTTGCCTTTGTCATCGTCACTCTTTACGCCTAACTTTTCTGTGAGCACTCCAAGTGGGATATAGTAGTTATTATCCTTGTCCCTGGTATTTAATTGCTGATAGTCCTCATCGTTTCTCAGCATCCATTCATTGAATACTGACGGAGCAATAGCAAAGGTTGACATCTTCGCTCCAAGTCCAATCAGGCCACGGATATTCTTTTCGTTCTTCGCTTCGGAGAATACCCTTCCGATCTTATCAAGGCCCTGTATGGACGGATTGAGGTATGGCACAGCACCTACGTTAAGGGATTTTCCGACGATACCGGACCTTCCGAAGTTCAATGTAACATCGTTTGCATTTCGCATCGCACGATCAATGACTTTTCTTCCAGCCTTTGCCGGTGGTACGCCTGCCTTGTCAATGGTGGATATAAACTCTTGCATACGGGGCATCATCTCAATGAATCCGTTGATGTCAGAAGCCCATTTCAAAGGTGAATACTTTCCTTCTTCAAGAAGTTTAAGTGTTCTGTCTACACCACCTTCTTTGACAAGGGACGAAAATTGACCGCCTGCTGCTATGTAGGCTTTGTAATAATCGTTGTGAGTCGTTAAGGCTTTGATAGCTTTCGGGTATGCTTTGATATATCCTCTTACATCCTTCGTGTAGGTCAAGGCTGTAGCCAAGTCTCTTGCGCCGTTTCGCACACCAAAGAAGATATTCCAGTCTGTGATTAAGCCCTTGAACAGTTTCATTGGCATGGCCATCTTCCTGACGATAGGATTGTTCAGAAGCACAGCCTTTTCTTCGCCGGTCATTTCCCGGAGGCCCATATACATCTCGTCGGTCAGGTCTACGGTATGCTGTTTGCCGTCTGCTGTATAATAGAAGGCTTTTTTATTGCTCCCGGTCTGTTTGCTGATGAACAGGGAATTTCCTAAGAGTTCGTCCGGTGACAGAGTTTTGTCTATGTCTGCGTACTTGACTCCCTGTGCCTCACCTAATGTTCGGAGAAGTTCGTTCATCTCACAATGCTTGATCGTGGACCGTGTTGCCTGTGCTAACTGTTCGTACAGGTCTACCAGTTCGTCTTCGATGCCTGCGCCCTTCGCAGCCTTAACTCCACGGCTTACGCTAACACCTGTGTTCTGTGCCTCATGGACTACACCGGAAAACTCCTTATTAGTAAATGTAGGAATGTAGTTCTTGTATGCGCCTCTGAGCCGTTTGGCTTCTGCTTCGCTGACTACGCCTGCGTCCACCTTGTACTGCAAGAGTTCGTCTGCATATTTCACTACGTCCTGTTGGAAGTTCTCAAATACCTTTACTTCACTTGGAGCATATCTGCCCTTCAATTCCTTGATGGCCTGTTCGGTTTCTTCTCTTGTTCGAGGCATACCGGCTATAGGCTTGTCCTTGTTCTTTAAGGTTTCAAGTCTCTTTGTCTGTTCCTCTGTCAGTTCGTCACCGTTCTTTACCATACCTTGCAGCTTGATAAGTTCGTCTGCGTCCTTCTTAGGAAGTGTACGGTCAAGGTTGTGCACTAAGTAGCTATACTTGATAGCATCTGCACGTTTATTTCCTTTCAGCCCTTTGAAGATAGCGTCCAGGCACTTACCGCTTTGTTCTCTGTTGAATGTAGATGTTGCTGTCTGAATCCATGAGCCTGCGATGTTTCGTGCATTTCTGAAAGCGTTGGCACCGGCCAGCAAGTTCTGTCCTGTTTCGCCTCCGATTTTCTTTGCGAATCTCTCAATGTCTGCCTCGGAGTCTACCATTACTCTGTAGAACGCTCTCCATGCCTTTCCGAATCTTGTTCTCGGTTCGTCAAGTGTTATCTCTGCGCCCTTCTGTTTTGCCGGTGGATCATCTGACCTTGTGGTTCTCTGTCCGGTTTTCTTCTCATGCCGAATATCATCAAGCCTTGTCTTGGCTTCTTCGAGGTGTTCCCGCATCTCTACGGCTCTTGGAGAATCGGCACCGTACTTGTTCTCAGTATTCCTCAGATACTTGGTATACTTCTTAACATCATCTGCCAGTTCGCTTTCGCTCATGCCTTTGAGGTCAGGCATATCTCCACGGGCCGGTTCTTTGGCTGGTGGTTCTTCCTGGAAGTTGCCCGGTCTTTCTCTCAGCTTACGCAAGGACTCGTCAACGTCTTTATTGATCTTGGCGTTCCGTGCCTTCTGCTTTGCTTCTTCGGCCGATTTGAGTAGCTTGTCTTCGTACCTTGTGGTGTATCTGTCACGGTTTTTAAGCTCGTATATAACCGAGCCAACCTCCGTGTTGTCAAGACCTTGAATCCCTCTAACATCAACCCCTTCAAACCCAAGGTTTTTCATTATAATTGTAGATGCGGAGTCGAGTTTATACTTGTTGCCGGTATAACCAGCTATCGTCTTCGCCGCTTTTTCGATTGCGGTTCGTACTTCTTCTTCTGTCTTGCCGAGGTCTTCTGCCAGTTCCGGTATTATTCTTTTGGCGTTTTCAACTTCTTCGAGGAAGCTTGTGCTCCCGAACCCTGAGTCACCGTCAAGTTCCTTTATAAGTGTGTCGGATAAAACATTGAATCGTACTTGCTCCTTCGGTACGTCTTCTGCTTCTTTTGCTGTTTTAATATGTCTTTCGATATACTCTCTGCGTTCTGCCTCAGAAAAATCAAGGCCGAGATTGTCCATATCAGACGCAAATTTGTCTGCGTCCTGTTCTGCCTTTGCCCTGTATTCTTCGTCTGTTTTAGGTGTCCGTGAGTTAAGTATATCCCTTGTTTCTCGCTCAACATCTTCCATGGCACCATCAGAAAGAATGTTCTTCGACATTTTCTCTAACTCAGCAAGATTCTCAGGAGAATAGTCTAAGTCATATACGGCGTTTCTCATGGACATTATTTCTTCGTCAGTAATGTCCATCTTCCGAATCATGCCACTTAAATCGTTTGAGCTTCGGTTCAAGCGTATAAGGTTGTCATGTGCTCTGCGTCCTTGTTTTGCCCCATTAGGACGATACAGATTATACCCATCAAAATCCACAACATGGTGAGGTCTGTTGCTATAACCAGTACCCTTTCCTATCAAGGCTTCGTCACCAACAAAGTACGTTCCTGTTCCGTAACCTCCTGTGTGTCTGTAGGAACCTGCCTGCTGACCGTGGCTTTCTGCTTTGCCTAAATCACCGGCATGATAGCCAATATTCTTTTTCTTCTCTGCTTTAGGCTTAACCTTCGCTTTCTGCTCACGTTTCAGAACATCGTCAAGCTGTCCTTCTAATGAGAACAGTTCTTCTTCTGTCGGTGCTATATCCTTGTTCAGTTCGTCAATCTTCTTGAACCGTTCTGCCGCACTAAGGCTCTTATCGTCCATGACAGCTTTCATATCTTCAAGATACTTCTGCCGTACTTTAGACAGTTCCCGTACTCGCTTCTGAATATCCTTAGAGGATATATCCTTCATAGCGTCGGTGTTACGTTCGGCGTTTTTCAGAATATCGTCTGCAAGATCATCATAGATTTTTTCGAGTGCGTCTTCCGGTATATCTTCTTCCCGGAACCTCGGAATATCATCACCTTTCGTCTGAACAATGTCACCCAGGGATTTGAAGAATTTCACTTCGTCTACTGTCCCGTCAGAATGTACGATGTCCCGTGGGAACAGTTCAGGATATTCGTCCATAAATTCTTTGGCTACATCGTCTACGGAACTAATGTCCTTGTTGCCTCTGTAGTTTTTCCTAAGATGGATATACCCGCCTACGTTCTTACGGCCACCAATGACTTCGTAAAATTCGTCAAGAGTCTTTGCTGCGCCGTCAGGCATATACCACGGTCTGCTGTAGATCGCACGTTTCGCTTTGTCTAAAGCTGATGCGTATTCGTCAGCACCATCTAAAGCTGTCTTGAAGGTCTTATCTACTTGACCGTGTTTTCTCGCTAATGCCTTAGCTTCGGCTCTTGCGTCTGCTGCGTCCCCGTGTGCAAGCATATTGGAGATTCTATCTACGGTATCATTGATCTCTTTTGTTTCTGCTTTTGAGTATGCTCTTGGGTTCTCTGTCTTAGAAGAAAGTGTTTCCCTTGTGGACTTTCTCGCAGACTTGGCTGTGTTCTGATTTGCCTTCTTGCCGGTAGGAATATTTTCAACGTCAGGTGCTGTGTTTCCTCTTGCGTCTGTGAAGGTTCCTTCGTTGATGCTTTCCATGTTGCGGTATACCAGGTCACGATCATTTAGTGTCTGTGCGTTTCGAGCATTGACTTCATCTACATAACTTCCGACTCTCGCATTGATCCGGGCGTTTTTGGCCTGCTGAGTGGATTCTTTCGCCTGCTCAACGGCTCTTTCCACCTTTGCGTTCTGAGCCTCTATTTTCGCCTGTCGTGCGTTTTCTGCTCTCTGTGCTCCCTTTGCTTTGCCTCGCTCTATACGTGCGTCAGAAACCATATTACGGCCTTTGGTGTAGGCTTCTTCTGCTGCATTAGACTTGGCTGCTGTGGTGTCCTTCCTCGCCTTGTCTAACTTGTCGTAAAGCTTGGTCAGCTTCTGTCCTTCTTCCTTTGTGATGGATCCTTTGTTCGCTTTGGCTTGGAGTTTGATAAGTTCGTCGGCGTTCTTCTTGGTGAATTTTACCGCTGCGCCTTCCATGACAGCACCGGCACCGGCTGTTAAACCAGTATTGAGTGCCATATACCCGGCCAGTTTCTTTTTGTTTACCTTGCCGTCTTCGTCCCTCGCCATCTTCACCGCATCTGCTATGTTCATGGGAGTTTCTACTGCGACTTCGGCAGCACGGTTCTTGGCGAATTTCTTGCCAGCAGATTTAGCACCAGCTTTCGCAGCCGCTTTTGCTCCACCCTGTACCAGCGACTTGGCTGCACCGGAAGTTCCACCCAATGCGAAGCCTGCCATCTGACCGGCACCGTAGCCTATGTTGAATGAAGTAGACTTTTTCGCTTCATCTACAGCTTTACGTGCCTTCTTGCTGTATGTTCCTACGCCGCCTTCGAGTACATCTGCCGGTGCCAAGCCTTGCATGAAACCAGTAGAGATTCGTGACGCTGTGTTTCGATTGGCTGAATAGGCTGTTCGTGAACCTATCCTCTTGTCAAGCTTCTTGTCTCCGGTCGTGTGAAGTCCCATCCGAATGGCGTTGTTCATTTTCAGATAGTCTTCACTTGATAAGTCTCTTGTTCTCACACCACCGCCAGTACGGACTTTGGACTTGGTTCCTAATGCGTTCGTCCTGTTACCGGCCATCTTTTCATAGGCGTTCAGAGCTGATTTCTGTGAGGCTGATTTCTGCGATTTAAGCGTCTTATTTACATAGGATTGCCAACTGGTCTGATTCGCCTTTTTCGTAGCTTGTGGGCGTGATTTGGACCCCTGTGAGCTACTTCTGTGCTGCGTGGTACCGCCTGTCTGTCTGCTCCCCCATGAGGACTGAGAAGAACCCCCCGAACGATAAGAAGACCCCCCGGATGAACCGGAGGGTTTTGTGATTTTCGGCTGGGCTTTCTGACGGACTCTATCGTAATTGGAGGATGCTGCTCTCTTAGGAGTTTTAGCCTCAGCCGCTTTCTTTTTACTGTACGCCTGCTGTGCAGACTTCTGTGATTTCTTACGGAGCTTCTTGAAAAAATCTTTAAGAGCCATTTTAGCACCCCTTATCTCTTGGCGTTCTTGTACTCAGGTGATCTCAGATAACCAATACGTGCATTGATGACCTGTTTAGCCAGCGCATTGTTCTTGACAGACTTGGATTTGAGCAGCTTCTTTAACTGTTTCACGCTGAAATACTTTGAATACTGAGCCGTGTATCTCTCTATCCTCTGCTGTCTCTTGGTCTGACCTCTTTCGTATTTTCGCTGATTCAGCATATCCTTCCGGTTACGATAGTTGGTCAGGTCTTCTCTCGCTGCCTGCCGTGCTTCGGATTGCCGGTTCTCGATGTATGCCTGCTTCTTAGCGTCGATGTCTTGCTGGTAGGCTAACTTGTTCTGCGCCGCTGTCCGGTTGATTCCTGTGATGGACGATGCGAGATTTGAATTGATGCTGTTCCTTGTGTTCCCATACTGGTTCGCAAGGTTCAGACTCGCTGTCTCTGTTGCTCCACCTCTGATACCGGCTGTGGCGAGATTGTTGTTTAGCGTTCTTTGGTCTTGCATACGTGTGATGTATGCCTGCCGTAGCTGTCCTTCTGCTGTCTTAGTAGCGTCGGAGATTTGATTTTGTGCATCCTGATCTACAGATGCAGCATAGCTTTTGGCCAGGTCATCATACGCAGAGAGATTATTGTTCATCCCTTGCATATACTTGTTGTAATATTTCTCATACCTCGTTGCCATTGTGCTTCTCCTTTCACGGCAATTTTGTTTTGATTTGATCTATCCAACGCCATTGTGCTGTGTCGCTGGACTCAACCTTCACCATTCGCTCAATTAGCTGATTATGTTTGTTCTGAGCTTCTTCGAGACGGGCTATGTCGTTCTTGATTTCTTTGATGGTCATGTCGTAGCGGACCTTGTTAGCGTTGTTCTGCGTCAGAGAAATAATGATCTGCACGATAATGAGTGCCGCTGCTGGAATAATATACTGCCACATCGGACCACACCTCCCTACTCTACCGCCCGGTAAACCCGGAGCATCTTATACTTGGACTTGTACAAAGTTGTAAGTTCGTTGGAAATATGAGGCCAGGTCTTGCCGTGAAATTGCGCTTCGGCTACATACTTCTTGCCTTTCACTTCAACGACAAAGAATGTATGCGCTCCACCACCTTTGTATTTCAGCACTACGATGTCACCACCTTTGAGCAACGATGGCGGGTAGTAGTGGCCTTTCTTTCCTCCGTCCTTTGACGGTACGATTTTCAGCTTCTTTGTTTTCTCCAAATAGGGAATCATGTATTCCAGCCCATGAGGAATGGATTTGTCTACGCCGGTCACACGAATCACTACAGGAACGAATACGTCACAAGCTGCGCCTGCTCTTGTCTGTTTCCACCACCCGCTTCTTTTCGGATAGGCTTTATCCAGGTCCTTCTTGTACTGTGCCTTCGGTGCTCCTGTAGGATAGTGGTACTTGCTTGGTGGCGTTCCCTTCGCCCATGAGTCCTTGATGGCACGGTCATTCAGCTTCTGTGCCTTGGTCTTCTTGGTGGTCTTCTTCTTCGTTTCCTTCTTCTTCGTCTCGGTCTTTTTCGTAGTAGTAGTCTTCTTCGTCTTGCAACAATCCAGCCTGTAGATTGCGAAGATATAGGTTAAAGCTCTTGTCCTTTCGTCTACCTTGCCACCGGATGTGTTTCCTTCGATGGTGTAACATACCTTTGAAGTTCCCTTCTTTCTGATGAATCCGATATGATCCCGTGAACACTTTCCTATCTTTCGGCTGTTGTTCCCACCACCGGTCCATGTGAATATAACGATGTCTCCCGGCTGTGCGTCTGCCATCTTTACGTGTGTAGCATGTTTGTGCAGCCATTCCTCGATTGTCGGCACCCAATATGGGAGCTTTGTGTTCTTTGGATTATAGATGTGCTTCTTTAGGCCTGCTTTGTACAAGACGTACAAAATGAACCCAACGCACCAACTCGAACCCCATCCAAGGCCAGGCCAGTAGTTCCATACGAATCCCCCGGTGTTTCCTTTGTAGGATTCTGCCTTTTTGATTATCTTTTCGCCCGTTGTCATTTAGTCCTCCGGATCGAGCGTTTCATGCTCAACTTCTCCGTTGCCTGTTCCTTCTCCACCGACTTTCTCTGCACGTTTCGCCAACCGCATAAGTCCTGTGGACCTTGCAGCCGTATCGGTGAAGTCGTTATTGAAGTAGGTGGAGATCCCGACGATGACGAAGTTCAAAATAATGGACACTACCTTGTAGATAGCGTCCAATGTCGGGTTATGAAATTCTGTAATGTCCGTTGCCATCAGCGCCGTGTTGATACACGTTGCGATGACAAGGATAGTTCTTAATTTAGTCCCTGTGTTCATATTTTCCTCCAATAAAAGAGG
>OCTX012109350.1_pt1 | contig 13740 bp, 13 predicted proteins | sample 1539691 | NCBI WGS metagenome assembly OCTX01 (sample SAMN02144231, study PRJEB22623) | gut metagenome | biome: sheep rumen | host: Ovis aries | place: New Zealand | reverse complement strand
ATTATTTTTCACTTGTCACCAAGTCATTCTAGAATGAGCATACGACATAAACAAAACATCTTTTGCTCTCGTAACTGCCACATACATCAGTCTTCTTTCCTCTTCCAATAATTTTGGATCCAGGGTCGCATTTGAAAGTGGAAAAATTCCATCTTCCAATCAAACTATAAACACACAAGGGAATTCCAGTCATTTACTCGAATGAACTGTCATCAATTTTACAGCATCGATATCTCACTTTTCATTCTCCGTAATATCACTCAAAAGCGAAACTTCCTCCATAAACTGTCTCAGAGTTGGCTCTCATTTCTCGATATACTTACTCGCCATATTTATCAATTGTCCAATATTCTCATATTTTTCTTCCGCTTGTGGTTCTCATCATTCTTCCTTGACTAAATAATCCTTATAATTGATTTTCTTAACCAAAGATTCAATAAAATCTGAAGGACTATCAAGATTTAGTTCTTCTTTGAGTTCTTCCATAGAAATAATAAACGATTTGATTCCAGTCATAGCTTGAGGAGTAAGCTTCAATTCATCAGGCAAAATTTCAGCTTTTCGCAATTTCTTTATCGTATCATAAATCGCTTCATCTTTAACTAATGCATAATCCTCAATTTTCTCCCATGTCGTAGCTCAGATTTTTCTATTTGGAATATTTATAATTCTCTTTAATGCCAAATTATCTCTATCATTCAAGAAAAATCTCAAATACGCAAGTACATCCTTAATTTCTTTTCTCTCAAAAAACTTAAAAGCTCACCAAATCTTGTAAGGAATTCATTCCTGAATAAACAGACTTTCAAATACACTTGATTGAGAATTCGTTCTATAAAGAATCGCTACTTGTCATCGCTCCTTAAATTTTCAAGTATTCTTCATTTTTTTAATAAGTTCAATCGTATTCGCCGCCTCATCTACATCACTACTATGCGAAAAAATCGTAATCATATCCTTTTCAGTTCACGACCTATTTGGTTTAATATTCTTTTCGTACTGACGAGCATTATTCTTAATAATAGCATTTCCAGCTTCCACAATATGAGGTTTAGAACGATAATTTATCTGTAACTTGAACATCTGAATATCGGGCCAATACATTTTCACATTCAAAAAATTCTCCATCAAAGCTCATCTCCAACCGTAAATACTCTGAAAATCATCTCAAATCAAAGTCATTTTTGCTCATCATCCACTCATCATTTTCATTAGTTCAAACTGTATCCAGTTGGTATCCTGAGCTTCATCCACCAAAATATAATCAAATGCATTTTGCCATTTCTGCAAAATTGCAGGTTCTTTCCTGAATAGTAAATAGGGGAGTAATAGCAAATCATCAAAGTCTAACGAATTCGAAGTCTCCAGTGTTTTTTGATATTCTTCGTAAACTTTTCACATAGTTTCATCATAATTTGAATTAACTCATTTCAAAAAATCTGAAGGCATCATTCAGTCATTCTTGAGTTTCGAAATAACTCATTTTACCTCGTTTGGTTTAAAAACATCTTGTAAATTCAGTCTTTTTAATATTTCTTTTACTACACTTGCAGTATCGTTTGTATCTAAAATCGTAAAATCTTTAGTATATTTCATTCATAGTTTATCTATATCTTCTTTCAGAATTTTTAAGAAAATTGAGTGAAATGTTCATATCCATTTCATCTGATATGGAAATAAACGATATTGATTACCCACACTTTCTTGTTTATCCGCTTCAATTGCCACCAAAAAATCCATTATATCGTCATGTCCTCATTCCTGTCATTTTATTTGTTTCTCTTGTCATTCTGAGGCATTAGCCGAAGAATCTTGTGTGTCTCACCTAAGATCCTTCACATTCACTCAGGATGACACATTGATATCTTCATCCACTTCTCCTCAAATCTCCTCCGAAATTTTGATCAATCTTTCCTTCATCTCATTAGCTGCTTTATTCGTGAAAGTTACAGCCAAAACTCTCTGAATAGGAGTTTTCAGTCACCACCACAAATAAGCAATTTTATATGTCAAAACTCTAGTTTTACCAGAACCAGCTCCAGCAATAATCAATGATGGAGTATCCGTATGTAAAGCCGCTAAAGTCTGTTCATCATTCAACTGTGAAGATATATATTCTTTTATATTCATTAGTTTATTTTGTATAATTAATTAAGGAGAAATCTAAGATTCAATTGAAGTTGCTCAATATTTATCATAATAATCCTGGATATGGTCTGGCGTTTTATATTTAGGAAACAATTTTTGATTCAATAACATACTCGCATTCAATTCTTCAGCAATATTCCCATTATTCTGAATCCATTCATCCACTTCTTCAGTTTTATATCAATTCTTGATACAGATTTCTCTAATTTCTTCTCAATCCATAATATGATACTTTCCTGCTGGTTTTCTACGATTTGCATCATACATTTTCGTTCAATCTTTGATCGATAACGCAATTTCCCACGCTTCTTTATCTTTCTCTTTCAGATAACGATAATCATTATCTACAATCAATTTTGTATTCGTCTTTTTAGCCAAATCATAAATAAATTTATTTACCTTCTTCGTGATAGGTAGGAGAGTTTCATCCTGAGCAGTTATCTCCAAATAACATTTCTCACCAAATATCTCATGCAACATATCATAAATTTCTCTAATCTTAGCTTCACTTTCTCATGCAGATAACATTTTGGAAATCCAGCTCAATTCTCATCCAGTAAAAATTCTAATTCATTCTGACTTTTCTTTCAGTGCATTCAAATCCAATTTCTGTGTTCAATTCGTAAATCCAGTTTGATTCGCATAAGCAATCAGTTCCATCATATTATGATATCATTCATCCGTCTCAGCTAATAAACACAAATTTCAAACACTTTTTCCAACTCATGAAGATTTCAGATCCATTACAAATCAGATTTCTAAACCAAATATCGCTTTCACTCATTTATCATTTTCATCTTCAGGATTTTTTGAATCTTTTGCAGCCAAGAAAAATGATGGCACTCAAAACATACCATTAAAATCTGTAATTGCAATCGCAGGATATCATAATTCTTTCGCACGTTTTACAATATCTTTTGGTTGCCCCAATGCCTCCAAAAAGCTATAAGTACTATGTCAATGTAGTGGTACATACATCGAAGTAATGAATCGAAAAATAAATATTAAAACACTAATTTAGTGTAAAAATTTTAGATTTTTTTTCAATTATTTTATTCACAAAAATTATTTTCTCATATTTTTAAATCTTAAACATTTCTGATTAATCCAATACACAATTATAGCAAAAATTGCTCCACACGTATCCATCAGCATATCTTTCTGAGCATCCCAAATATCTCCCTGACTTCAAAGTACAGCATCTCATGTAGCAGGATCAAAATAAACAGCATACCACCATTCAAATATTTCATAAAGTCCAGCTAACGAAACCATAAAAAGAAATCAGAATAAATATAATATCACTTTATTATTCACCATCTTCTTTCTATCCAAAAGTTCAATAATAGGAAATGCATAGAATCAAATAATAAAATGCCCAACTCTATCATACATATTTCTCTCAAATCCAAACAAATTATTAAACCAATCAAAAGGCACGTTTTCAAATGTATAATGACCTCAAATCGTATGAATCACTATCCATAGAAACATCATAAAATAAGCCAAATTAGAAAATCTGAATTTCTTGAAAGTTAAAACTAAGACCAAAACCACAGCTAAAACTGTTCATTCTTCAGCATACCACACACCTCTATCTACAGGATTTATCCCACTCCAAATCAATAATCAAATATAAATCAATAATAGTAAATACGGAAACCATTCTTTCAGTTTTTTCATCGCATATTATAAGAAATAAATACGATTTATATATAACAAAACTTATACATCTTTCAAGTTTACCTAGAACATTTCTTGTCATTCTGAGCATAGCGAAGAATCCAGTAGAACAAAAAACTCTTCACTTGAAATTAAGATTTTTTTCTCTACAAGTTATATCATATTTCATATAATTATATAAATCTGAATGTACAAGAAATTTACATTAGAAGAACTATCTACAATTCAAAATAATTTAATTCCACACTTACACACAATCATTCAAAGGGAAAAATGCCAATGAGTAAATGATTTTTTTAAAATCGCTTTCCATGAATGAAACGAAGTTATGTTTTTTGATAGATGAAATCCATTACTAACCATACAATTAATTGATAACCAAATTCATATTACGGATGAAGTAGATAATATCCAAATTCAAGTACCAGCTAACGAAAAAGGGGAACTAAATCGTCTTATGATTCGCTACATTTCTAAAAAACAAAGACAAATCTGACAAAAAACCATCGAGCAAATTCTCATGGATGCCTTCGTTGAATGAAAATTTTATGATATACTCTGAAAACCATATCTAGTTTACGATATCGAAACAGCTCTTATTTCATGAGAAGTTAGTGAAACAAATTTCCCTGAATATTATCTATGATTCAGCCTTGAAGAAAAAGAACCTGGGAAAATGACATATTCATGCATCATGATGGAAGATTTGAAAGAGTTTGTCCAAAAAATGCTAGATTTTGATGGATACATAATATGATTTAATCAGATTTATTTTGATAATCCAGTAAGCATATATAATGCATGATTAACAAATAAAGAACTCGAAATTTTAAACGAAAAAAGCTTAGACCTATATATATTTTTCCAACAATTAACTTGAAAAAGAATGTGATTAAACAAAATTTCTGATGCCTTAGTTTGAGTGAAAAAAACTTTGGATTCATGAGCTGATGTAGAAAGTCTTTGGAAAGAGCGAAAATCTTCAAATGACAAGAAAATTCTGAAAAAAATCCAAGAATACTGTAAGAATGATGTGAGAATGACTGCCTTAGTATTGCTTTACTTATTACATTTCCAAAAAGTTGATATGGATAACGAAGATTATACATTCGACGTTAATAAATTTATTGAACTATCAAAGACTTCAGAAAAAAAGAGTATAGAAAATTATAGCATAAACAATAATTCATTATTCTCCTAAAAATGTAACATTTTTGTTTTATTAATACTTGAAACCAAAGGTAAAAATATTATTTTATACACAGAATTTAATTTTTATTATAAAAAAGTGCACATTAAAAAAATTAATGCATTCACATTAATCGAAATAATCGTTGTCGTAATGATGATATGAATTTTGATGATGGCAACAACTATGTATCTTTGATGAAGTGACGAAAAAAGAAAAACGATAGAAGCTCAATGATGTGCAAATACAATATGATGAGAAATAAATAATTTCTTATTCTTTACCCTCACTAGCAAAAATTTAAAAACTGATTCTTTTGAGGGTTCTCCAAATTACTATATAGTTGAATTTACATGATGAACAGGATGAGGAATTGATTATTGTTCAAGTTGAAATATGTGTGACAAAATAAACCTATCTTATTCAACATGAGAAGATTCACCAGAAAATATAACAACTTACAAAACACTCAGTATTTCTAATTGTAGTCAAAACAACAAACTAAAATTTTATCGAAGCTGAACACAAACAAATTATATAATAATGAATAAAGGATTTTCTCCAAAAGATATCCATGATAAAAATGTTTTCTATCTATCATGAATTGATTGAAGAAAACTATTATGAGATGCTATAGTATGACTCTGTCTAAATGATGAATGCTCTAATCCAAAGGAAATATGAAAATTTGTAGCAGATGCTCGCTCTCAAACAATATCGTTCAAAAACTGTAAATTTTATGATAATGACAATCCAACAAAATGTAAAACTCGAGATGGATGTAATGTTTATAATTCTGGAGATCCAACAATATGTGAGAAATACTAAAACTATACAAAAATCTATCAATCCAACCATACCTAAGATTTTACGAAATCATGAATTATCCAGTCCCAAAAAATGCAGGACTGTTCTTTCAATATTCTGACACGGAACGCACAATTAGAAAAAAATTATTAAAAGAACTAGAAGAACAAGAAAACTCATTTTCACGAGACAAAAAATCCAAATATATGGATGAATATCTAAAAGAAGTTGAAAGACTAAAATCCACATTCCAGTCTATTCCTTTTGTTCAACAAATCTTTCTTTGTAATTCAATCAGTTTCAATGCTTTAGATGAAAGTTCGGATATAGACCTATTTATTATTAGTGAACCATGAAGAATTCGAACTGTAAAATTCCGAAGTATGATATTATTTACACTCAAATGAGCTAAACGTTTCTGAAAAAAAACTAGAAAAAAAATCTGTTTATCATTTTTCATCACATCTGACCAACAAAACTTATATCCTATTTCACTATCGTCTATGGATATATACTTAGCATACCGAATAGCTCACCTAGTTTTAATCTATCAACCTGACGAAAAAGTTAATAATACATTTTTTGAAAACAACAAACGGATAAAATGAATCCTTCCTAATTACCAAGAAAAGCAAACAATTTCATTATGAATTAATCCATATTTTTGAAATACTAAATTCAAAAATGTGATGGAAAATTTATGAAATTGATTCTTGTGAAATATATTTGAACGAACGGTAAAACACCTTCAAAGAGCTATAATTCGTCTAAAAAGAATACGAAATCCTATATGAAATAAAGATGTAATAATCTCAGATACAATGCTAAAATTTCACCAAGATATCAGAGAAAAAGTATCTTTAAAATATAACGTAAAAATAAAATAAATCAGATTTTACACAATGTTTTAATATAAATGCAAAAGTGAATATTCATCGTAATAGATTGAACTGATTGAAGCGGGAAGGGGACTCAAACAAAACTTTTGGTAGAAAGACTAAAAGGGGAGTGATACGATGTTGAAATCGCAGATTTTCCACAATACTGAAAAAAGTCCGCATGAATGGTAGAAGAATATCTCAATTGAAATCTCTGAACAGCTGATGAAGTCTGACCATATAGAGCTTCAGTTTTCTACGCAATAGATAGATATGAAGCTTCTCCTAGAATCAAGAAATGGCTCGAAGAATGAAAAATTGTCATTTCTAACAGATACGTTTCATCAAATATGTGACATCAAGCATGAAAAATTCACGACTTAGAAGAAAGAGATAAATTTTTAGAACGGCTAGATGAATTTGAATATTGATTATTCTGAATACCAAGACCTGATATTAATATCTTACTCTACATGCCTACAGAAATCTGACAACAATTGGTAGATCAGAAATGAAAAAGAGAATATACTGACAAAAAAAGAGATATTCACGAAGCAGATTTAAACCATCTCAAAAATGCAGCAGAAGCTTACAAATACGTCGCTAATAAATATGACCGAACAATCATTGATAGTGCACCAAATTGAAAACTCAAATCTATTGAAGAAATTTCTGATGAATTATGGAATATAGTAAAAAATTATATCAAATAATATACTATTTATCTCCAAACACTCATAATTTTCTATCACCAGACTTGTCTATTCTTTGAACCTCCTGTACAAAGTTTATCAAATTAACAATACGCTCAATTTTATCCCCTCATTTATATTTTATATCCACTTCATCTATATCAACCTTATAAAGTCCTGATCTATTTTGATATTGTTGCCTAAAAGGAATATTTACGTGTACTTCATTTTTTCAACGACTAATTCGTTGTTGTAAGGACAAAAGAATCTTCTTATCAAATCCATCACCTCAGATTTTTTGAAAAAAGATTCAATGATTAGCAAGTTTATTTCAAAAATCAGTTTCATAAAGATAATAGTTTCTATACCAATCAATATCATTCCATGAAAAATCCCTTGCTTTTGTTTTCTCAATATAATCTCAAAACACAAGTTCAACAACATCCTCTTTTAACAAATTTTCAGCCCTACTTTTACAAGCTTCCAAATCTTTTCCACTCATATTTTTTAGATCTTTAACTAATTTTTTGTCTATCAATTGAATTTGAAACTCGATCATTTATCGCGTCTTCTACACTTATTCATAAAGTCTTTAGAACTCTAAAATTCTGAGAACCATATCAAGTTTTTAAATCTCAAGACCCCTCAAGATTTACCTCACCTTTATTAAAGATATTCATCTTTTATTTCACATAATAAGTAAATAATTATAAATAAGTATATTTATTTTTAACAAAAAGTCAAGACACACCTCACTTTTATCTTTAAATCATTAAAAAAAGAAAAAAGCCTAAAAATACACCACACAACAAAGCTTAAATCAATGATAATCAAAAGTTATCACAACAAAAACCATAAAAAATTTACACATGTCAATCTGATAACTAAAATATATCACAAAATAAAAATATTGGTTTGTTTTTTGAATAAATATTCATACAAGATAGAAAGTCACAAATAAAACAAAATGTTCATACCTTTTATTTTCTTACTTATTTCTCCACATGAATGATATTAGAGCAATCTTTGATATTGGAAACGATACTATCAAAGCCGTAGTATTCTGAAAAGATAACGACAAAGACGTTATCTTAGCAAAACAAACAGAACCAGTAATGTGAATGAGAAAATGAAAAATTTTACAAGCTGAAGATTTCACAAACGTATTAAACAAAATTGTTGAGTATTTCATCAAAAAACTAGGAGGGGATTTTATCGACAAAGTATATGTAGGAATTTCTCATCCTGAAATGATAACTCAGAGAATTATCGAATGAAAAAGAATTATGAACGAAGCTGTTGAGATGGAAGACTTAAATCATCTCTCCAGAATAGTAGGGGAGATAGCAAACGTAAACAACTATGAAACTATCAAAATTGTTCCTGTATCTCGAATTTTAGATGAAACTAAAAGAGAAAAAGATCCAATCGGATTAAAATGCAAAAAACTCGACTTAATGGCAGACGTGTTTATGATACCAAAAAATTTCTACAACGGATTAATCGACGCTTTCGATAAAATCGGATTAGTTGTTGCTGATATTATTCCAAATATCCTTGCTGCTAGTGAAGTTGCTGTCGATTATGACCACAAAGACCTTGGTACTGTATTAGTAGATATCGGTAAAAATCAGACTTCTTATGTAATTTATGAAGATTGATATCCTTTAGGATACGGTACACTACCTATCGGTTGAGAAGAAATTACAAAAGATATTTCAATCTGAATGCAAGTAGACATCAAAGAAGCTGAAGATATTAAAAAAAGTAATTGAAGCTGTATCATTGATAGCGAAGCTCCACAAGATTTACCATTAGATACACATTTCTTAACTGAAATTATCAGTGCTAGATACGAACAAATATTCTGAAAAATTAACGACCACTTATTCAAACTAGAAAAAGATTGAAGATTACCATGAGGAATATTACTAATTTGATGATGAGCTAAAACTAAATATATCGATATTCTTGCAAAAGAAGTATTCAAATTAGCTTCATTCTACGCAAAAGACCAAGTTTTAAACTTAGGTGACCTATCAAATAACATCCAATTCATCAACATAATTTGATGCTACTACCGATCATTAAAATACATGGAAGAAGGACGCCACGGATGATGAGGACTTAATATCTGAAAAACAATGTGAAAAATCTGAAAATTCTTCAAAGATTTGTTTTAATCTACATACATTAAAACAAAAATCTTAAACATATAATCAAACTTTTATTCTATTATTCGAAAATCAATCATGACAATACAAGAAATTACACTTCCTCCAATCACTCCAGGTGCAAAAATTAAAGTTATATGAGTTGGTTGAGGTGGAAATAAAGCATTAAACAGAATTATTCAACAATGATTAGAAGGTGTTGAATTTATAGCAGTTAATACCGATGCTCAAGATTTAGCAGCGAACCTATCATCATCTAAAGTTAACATTTGAATGAATATTACTAAGTGACTTTGAGCATGAGCAAATCCAGAAATCTGAAGAAAATCTGCAGAAGAATCTGAGAACGAAATCAAACAAGCATTATGAGATGCTGACATGGTATTTGTTACTGCATGAATGTGATGAGGAACTGGAACATGAGCAGCTCCTGTTATCGCATGAATCGCTAAAAGCATGTGAATCCTAACAATCGGAATTGTTACAAAACCATTCAGTTTCGAATGAAAAAAGAGATCAGAAAATGCTGTTGATGGACTAGCTAAAATGAAAGAAAATGTTGATACTTTAATCGTTATTCCAAATGACAAAATTTTCAACATTTCCGATAGAAAAACTTCATTCAAAGCTGCATTTGAAATGATAGATAAAGTATTATATCTAGGAATTCAATGAATTTCTGATTTAATTACTAAACCATGAGATATCAATATTGACTTCGCCGATATTAAAGAAATTATGTTAAATTCTGGAAATGCATTACTTGGAATCGGATACTGAGCTGGAGAAAAGAGGGCAGTAGATGCAGCAAGAAAAGCTATCGAGAACCCATTGCTTGAAACAAATCTTGATGGTGCAAAAAAGATTATCTTTGCTGTGAGTGGAGGTTCTGACTTATCTCCTTATGAAGTTCAAGAAGCTGCTGATGTTATTCAAGAAATTCTTGATCCTGAAGCAAATATGATTTGGTGAATGTCATTTGATGATTCTTTCGAAGATGAAGTAAAAGTTACAATTATCGCTACATGATTCAATGAACAAGTAAATAGTGGTAGAAAAGTAGTTAAAACTGACACTTTCTGAAGGCCTATCAGACCTCAACAACCAGAAGATTTTATCACAAGAGCAGTGAATCAAACAACATGATGATTTACAACATCTCAAACTTGAGGATTCTCTACATCAAACATAGACAACACTCCAGAAGTAACTAATAACAATTTCCGTGCTCCTGATAATTCAGAAGAAGATCGAGAAATGCCTGCTTTCATGAAAAAACAATTAAACAATTGAGATGAAAATAATAATTAGTTAGATGAATTCAAATAGATAAAAGTCACACTCACATACAAAAAAGCTGATTCCTAAATTGGAGTCAGTTTTTTTAATATCTTTTAATAATTATCATAGAAGAAATCCATACTTCCTAATTAACTTTTTTATTTCCTCTGACAAAGAGGGATACAGAGTCTTAGTAAGCAAATACAACCTATTTAATGAAGTATTATGTTTTCATAATTTTATAATTGCCTCAATATTTTGTAAATTTAAAGTTCTACCTTTTTTCTTAATCGCTTTCTCAATACATGCCTCTATATATCAACCATTAGACGTATCAAAATTATAAAGACATTCAAGAATCGATAATTCTAAATTCGCAACCAAAATATTTTTACAATTAGGCATAGATACCTCATTCGTCAACTTTATCAACCTAGAAAGAAGATTTTTTCACTTAGATTCAAATTTTTTAAATAAAACTTTTTTCTCAAAAATCACAGTTTCAATATTTTGCTTCTCCTTATTAACTACCATAATCATTTCAGGGATTGTTACACCTTTTCAATACAAAAGAATTTCCAAAGCAGTTAATCATCAAATATACCACTGTTTGCTAATATTATTACAATGATCTTTCAATAATTTTCGATACCATTGCTCTTCTATTTCCTCTGCAATAAGCACTTTTTCTGGATTCATTATGTAAAATAAATCTTTTCTCAATAAATACAAAAATCAACGATTTCTAAGTTGAAAAGTTATTTTATAAACTTTATTAATTGATGTATTTTCTCAAAATGATGCATAAATGAAATTCTTAAGATCATTAGAAGATATAATTTTTTTCTTTTGCTTTCTTAAAATCTGTACTAAATTATCAATATGGTTGTTCATTATTAGTTTAAACAACTAAAAATAGCGACAATTTTTTATATCAAATCTTCCTAAAAATTCAAGAGATTTTTCCTAATTTTTTTAATAAACTTTTCCATTGAAAAAAGACACGATAATCATAAAAGCAGGGTAGTTAATTTACGAATTTTATTTCACATATAATCATTTAAGTATGTTTCAATGAGCCCTAATAGATTCTGAATTATGCGCAAAAAAAGACGTAATACGGAATTCTGTTAAGGCAAGTTTTACAGAAATTAATCAAAGTAATTACGAAGTTTTGTTAGAAGTTAGCTCAAACAAATTTTTGGTAAATATGATCACAGACACAGCATGAGCCATTCAATGATTCGAAATCATAGCAGTAAAATGATTTATGGAATTATCTAAAAGAGTAATAGAAGTTGTTAAAAATGTCATTTCTCATCTGCGAGAAATGTGCGAAAAATAAAAGCAATCATCTTAAACTGTTAATTACTAATTTCTGTTTGAGATTATTTTTTTATTCATTGATACTTTCGGAAATTACAATACCTCATTTGATTTATATAAAACATCTACACACACACAAAAGAAGAATTAAAAAAAATATTCCCAAATAAAGTTAAAACAATAAAAATGGGATAATTCTTTCAATTATATTTATAAAAAAGTGAACACTTTTTCATGTTCACTCTTTTAGAGTGAGTAATTATTATCTACTCTTTTTAAAGAAATAATTAAACAAACACGCTGCTAAAACTGCTCAGATCAATGGAGCAACTATAAATACCCAAACTGATCCAAAAGCTCAATCTTGGAATAAAGCAGGTCCAAAACTTCTAGCAGGATTTACTGATGTCCCCGTTAATCCTAGTCATAATAGATGAACTAGAGTTAAAGATAATCAAATAACTAATCCTGCAACTGACGCGTTTTCAGATTTATTCGTAGCTCATAATACCGCAAAGACAAAGACAAAAGTCAAAATTACTTCTGCTAATAATCACAACCAAACACTTCCATCAACTCAATCTAATCCGTTTGCTCATAAACTTTCAAATCATCACAACAAAACTCCTAAAAGCAATGCTCATAAAATTCATCAAATAAATTGCGCAACCATGTAAAGTCAACATTCCTTTGCTTTCATTTTTCATGTTAACCATACTCATAAACTAACTGCTGGATTTACATGACATCATGAAACTGGACCAATAGCATAGGCTAATGCAACAATTACTAGTCAAAATGCTAATGCTGTAGCTACAGGATCTACATTAGTCCAAACAGCTACTCCACATCAAAAGATGACAAGAACCATAGTTCATAAGCACTCAGCGATGAATTTTTTCATGATAGTTGTATTAGAAAAATAAAAAAATACAATATTATTGAATATTGAGTTGTATGGAAAAATCAAGATATTTTGGAAAATTTTAATCATCTTGAAAATCTAGTTAGTATTTGTAATTTATTGGATATTTTATTATTGAAATTATTGTATGAAAAATTTTTTGACTATAACCAATATTTTGATCTTAATTAATGTAATGATTTTTTTATTAGAAGAAATGTCATGATGAAGTACTAATACAGAGGTTGCGTTCAATTTTTGAGCGATGTTTACTCCAATCTTTACTACACAACCATGGAGAGCTTTTACAGCTATGTTTTTGCATTTTTGAGGTACTCATTTACTTATGAATATGGTATCATTATATAATATCTGACCAGCAATTGAGCATATTATGTGAAAATGGAAATATTTAATAATTTATTTGGTTAGTTGAATATGTGGAAATTTGTTGGTATTTGCAGTGGAATCGGTTACTCAAGATTTCTCATTGTGAGCAGGAGCTTCATGAGCGATATTCTGAATTTTATGAGCTTGGTTGGCTTTTGTATTATTCTTTTCAGATAGATTGAAATGAAAAATAAATGTTGGTCAGGTCGGAGCATCGGTATTTTTTGCTTTACTTCCATGATTTCTTATTTCATGAATATCATTAACA
>OCTX012243375.1_pt1 | contig 13746 bp, 12 predicted proteins | sample 1539691 | NCBI WGS metagenome assembly OCTX01 (sample SAMN02144231, study PRJEB22623) | gut metagenome | biome: sheep rumen | host: Ovis aries | place: New Zealand | reverse complement strand
AGCGGATGACAACCGTCAATGGCCTTATAGTCAAATAAATGAATCACAACGATTTGTCATCTAAACTGGCGCAGGTCATAGAGCAGATTCCAAAGGATGTGCTTTATGGCTTTTGTTGTTCTTATGCGCATGAGAGGGTTGAGAGGTTTTCTCGCCTTCTGGAACTGATGGAAAAGTATAAACGGAAAAATCAATATGAATAGATATGAAAAAGGTGTTTGTTTCTGGTTGTTATGACTTATTACATAGTGGTCATGTGGAGTTCTTCCGACAGGCTGCTGAGTATGGGGAGTTATATGTGGGAATTGGTAGCGACAAGACATACCTGGGTTATAAACACCGGCATACGATATACAGCGAACAGGAACGGCTCTTTATGGTGAAGAGTATCCGATATGTGAAGGACGCATATATCAATGCGGGTAGTGGTGTACTGGACTTTGTGCCTACACTGGACATTGTAAAGCCCGATGTTTTCGTGGTGAATAGCGACGGGGGTAGTCCGGAGAAGCGACGGATCTGTGAGGAACGGGGAATAGAATATGTGGAACTGGAACGGGTGCCAAAGGCGGGACTGAAGGCGCGTTCTTCGACGGACTTGAAGAAGACGGAGAGTCAGATACCGACAAGGTTAGACTTGGCAGGTACGTGGATTGACCAGCCGTATGTGTCGCAATATGCTCCTGGATGGGCGATTACTATCTCGTTGGAGCCTACCTTCGAGGTGCGTGAGCGTTGTGGGTTAGCTACGAGTACCCGGAATATGATACGGAAGATATGGCCGTATAGTCTGCCTAATATGAACCCTGAGACGCTGGCGAAGTTAGTGTTCTGTTTTGAGAACGATCCAGAGCGTTCGGATGGGATTATTTCCGGGGCACAGGATGCGATAGGCATCTGTGTTCCAGGGTTGTGCAGGCATTACTATAACAACCGTTTTTGGCCAGAAAAGATAGAAATGTGTGAGGACGAGCAGGTGTTGAGTTGGTTGGAGGACCATCTGGTGATGATTCCTATGGAACCACGGAGGCCTGGATGTTCTGTGGTAGAAGGGAAGGATATTACACGCGAGAAAGTGTTGGCACTGGCAGGAGCTGCTGACCGCTGTTGGACAGCGATTATCAGTAGGAACCTGAAGGTATTCGCACAGGCATACCGTGACAGCTTTGATGCTCAGGTATCTATGTTTCCTGCGATGGTGCAAGGAAGTGTGAAAGACTATATCGAAAAATACAAACAACACGTATTGGCGTGGAAAATGCCAGGAGCAGGAGGTGGTGGCTATCTCGCCTGTGTGGTAGAGGATGCTGCCAGATTCTGTGAAGAACATGCAGAGGCCATTGCATTGACAATTAGAAGAGCCGGTATGTAATGAAGGTCATAGAACGAAAATATTTACTGCCGTTTGTGTTGGTGACGAGCCTATTCCTTTTGTGGGGGCGCAGATTGGGGTCTGGAGTTTTACGATAAGAATTGTGATGCAGGAATTGAACATTGTTGAGGCGCAGGCTGCCACGGTGTACCTGTGGACTATCATCGGTTTCTGTAGCTCGCGATTTCTCTATACCTGGCTGATGAAATGGTTCGCTCCCGAAAGGCTTCTTTTGTTTGGTGCGGTGATGTCTGCGTTTTGCAGTGCTGTCGTAGTATTGGGAACTGGACTTGGCTGGGTGATGGTGGCAGCGCTGATAGGGATATCGTTCTTTATGAGTCTGATGTTTCCAACTATTTATGGGATTGCCCTTGGAAGTTTGGGATACTCCCATACAGAGGATGGTGATGAGAAAATCGGTGCGAGTGGACTGATTATGGCCATACTTGGAGGTGCCTTGTTGACGCCGTTGCAGGCAGTGGTGAGTGATGCAACCAATATTTATATTTCGTATTTGGTGCCTCTTGGCTGTTTTGTGGTAGTTGGGGCATTTGCGTTTTATTCCATAAAAGTATCGAAGAAGTAACAACAAGAAGGAAGAATAACAGAATCATGTGGTTAGACAGGTAAGCGTATCTTCGTACATGATGATAAAAATGCTTACCAATTACGACTAATTTTTCTCTAAGAATGTTGGATTTGTCAGAAAATGCGTAGGAATACTATCATTTTCTGACAATTTTTTTGGTGTTTTCATGGTGTTGGTGTAATTTTGCGCGTCAAAAAAGAATTAACAATTAATCATGAAAAAGATTTTATTATTGGCATGTGCCACTATCGTGCTCAGCGCTTGCGAGAAAGCGGTATTACCAGAGGACGATTTGTTATCAGAAGAAACGGAATCAACTATTCATTCAGCTAAACTGAATATTGTGGCCAGTGCTGCAGATGAGGCAGATGAGGGAACTCTGAATGAGGGCAAAGTCTATCTATTTAATCAAGAAGACAAGTGTGTGCAACTGCTCACGATGAATGAAGAAGACCATCGGATTGAGGCGCAGATACCTGCAGGACAATATACGCTTTATGCCATTGGTGGTGATGACTTGACGCGTTTTGACCTGCCCAGTCGGGATGAGGCTACACCAACGAGTGTGATTACCCGGTTGTCAGGTAAAATGATGACAGATTTGATGATGGCTACTGCCTACTTGGACGTTGCTGAAGGAGAGACGCTTAATCAAAATATTTCATTGACACACGTGGTGTTTTGTCTGGATGAGATTGAACTCAGGGAAATGCCTGCGGAAGTGACCAGTGTGGAGGTGACGCTGGCACCTCTCTATAGTGCTGTGCAACTGGATGGAAGCTATGAGGAGACTCCTACGGAATCGTATAAGGTCGCCTTGGAAAAGCAGGCTGATGGGACAACATGGAAGACTGAAAACCAGCAGATGCTGTTTCCTTCGAAGGGAAAACCGACTATCAAGGTGTCCATGATTACTACAACGGGTTCGATGAGTTATTCCTTTACCTCAGCAGAAGAACTGGAGCCTAACCACCATTTTGACATCGTCGGTACGTATAAAGCCACCCAGGGTGTGAGCCTGTCGGGAGTCATGACGGACGGCGGATGGGGCGAAGACCGTACTATTAGCTTTGATATTGATGAAAAAGAGGTGGATGAAGTTAAGTTTGTGGCAGGACAGTTTTTTCAGGACTATTACGTGGTGTCGGTAGATGAGGCTCAACGTCGTGCAGTGTTGTTAGCAAAAGAGAAACTAACATATACCGCACCAGCAGAAGGCGCTGCTTCATCTGCATGGCTGGCATCTTTTGTGGAGCCTATGGCTGCATTGGCTAAACCTGCCGGTGCTATGGGCAACTGGCGTTTGCCAACTCTTGATGAAGTAGATATCTTCATCAGAGATACGCAAGTGGTTAGCTTAGGGGCGAAAGGTTATACTGCAAATTTCTATTGTTTGGATGAGGATGGAGTGCTTTATTGGGCGTATTTGAACCCCCAAAATGATGAAAATGACTTGATAAGTGGCACGGAAGGGTTTAAACAAGGCATACGATTGCACCCCGTGATAGAAGTGGCTTTTTGAACTTTAAACTTTGAACTTTGAACTTTGATTTTTGAACTTTATGATTAGATATATTATTGCTATATTGATGGTTGCATCCCTATTGTGTGGGTGTGAGAAACCCTTGATGCTGGAGGAGGAAGGTGCGGAAGCTGTTGCGGCTACTGAAGAGAATCTGAAGGTGAGTGTGTATGAGATTGAGCGGATTCCTTTTTCCAGTGCTATGCGCGGGGTAGAGGCAGCCGAACTGTGTAACCACTTGAACTTTGCGGTTTATGACATGGCGGGGACGCGTTTGAAGCAAATCAATCAGATAGAGGGAGATGAGGACTTCGGTGTGGCAGGATTTAAATTGACTGAAGGAACCTATCAGTTGGTGGTGGTTGGACATAGCAGTGAAGGGAATCCTACAATGACGAATCCTGAGAAGATACAGTTTACACCCTCTAAAAAATATACGGACACCTTTCTTTATTACACCACATTCAGTGTGGCTGATAAGAGGCAGGATATGAATGTGTCGTTGCATCGGATTGTGTCGCTCTGTCGGTTGATGGTTACCGATGCTATTCCAGAAGGAGTTGCAAAAATGACATTTCGGTATAAGGGCGGAAGTGGGCATTTTAACGGTCTGACAGGATATGGAGTTCCTATGACCAAGGGGCAGGAGTCCACTTTCGAAGTAGAACCAGGACAAACTAATGTGTCTTTTGACCTTTATACTTTCTTGCCAGCCGATGAGGGCGAAATCCACGTGACGGTGGTCGGCTATGACAGTGACGAGAATGTGCAACTGGAACAGGAGTATGATTTCCCGATGAAAACGAACTATATTACGAAATGGACGGGGGAGTTGTTTAACGGGTTTACACCCTCGTCTTCACAGAGTATCACGAGTTCGGTGACCATTGACGGTGAGTGGGCGGGAGAAATAGAGATTCCTTAATTAATAGAAAAAAATAATAACTTCCAATTGTATTTGTAGTCTTTTTAAAGAAAAACCATTACCTTTGCACCTTAAATAATACATTATTTAATTATTAAGGATGAAAATAGCATTGATAGGCTATGGAAAAATGGGTAAGATGATTGAGCAGATTGCCCTTGACCGTGGTCATGAAATTGTGAGTATTATCGATATCAATAATCAGGAGGATTTCGATGCTCCTGCTTTTGCTTCGGCAGATGTCGCCATTGAGTTTACGGCTCCACAGGCAGCCTACGGAAACTATCTGAAAGCCTGGGAGAAGGGTGTGAAGGTAGTGTCAGGCAGTACCGGTTGGATGAAAGAGCACGGTGAGGAAGTGCGTAAGGCTTGTCAGGAGGGTGGAAAGACCCTGTTCTGGGCCAGCAACTTCTCTATTGGTGTGGCTATCTTCTCGGCTGTAAACCGCTATCTGGCAAAGATCATGAATCAGTTCCCCCAGTATGATGTAGAACTGGAGGAAACCCACCATGTGCATAAACTGGACCATCCCAGTGGTACGGCTATCACACTGGCAGAGGAGATTGTAGCCAATCTGGACCGAAAGGAAGGATGGGCAGAGGAAACCACCGATCCCAAACTGTTGCGTGTGGATCACATCCGTCGTGGTGAGGTGCCTGGTATTCACACCATCCGCTATGATTCGGATGCCGATTTGATTACCATTACCCATGACGCCCATAGTCGGATAGGTTTTGCCCTCGGTGCTGTGTTGGCAGCAGAATATACCCAGCAGCATCAGGGTTTGCTGACTATTAAGGATATGTTTGATTTTTAGTAGAGAGTTGAAAGTTATATGGAGAAAAAGAAAACATATAATCCGAAGGTACAGTGGGCCAAGTTTATCGTCGTACTGGTGCTCTACCTGCTGTTTCTCTATTGGGTGAAGTCCTGGTGGGGATTGTTGGTAGTGCCCTTTATCTATGATGTCTATATCACCAAGAAAATCAAATGGCAGTGGTGGAAGGATTCCGAAGGTCCGGTGAAATGGGTGATGTCGTGGGTTGATGCTCTGGTATTTGCCTTGGTTGCCGTGTATTTCATCAATTTGTTTTTCTTCCAGAACTATGTCATTCCTTCCAGTTCGTTGGAGAAATCACTATTGACAGGCGACTATCTGTTTGTGTCGAAGGTGAGCTACGGTCCCCGTATTCCTGAGACCCCTCTCACGATGCCCCTGACCCAGCATACTCTCCCCCTGTTTGAGTGCAAGAGTTATATCGAGTGGCCCCATTGGGACTATCGCCGTGTAAAAGGACTGGGAAAGGTGGAGCTTAATGATATTGTGGTGTTTAACTATCCCGCAGGAGATACCATCTGCAGCGCGCCTCAGTATCAAGCCTTTGACTTCTACCAGATGTGTTACTCACTGGGTTACCAGATGTATCCACAGCGGCCTAATCCCGACAGTCTGACGGTGGAACAGCGCCAGCAATACTTCAATTTCATCTATCAAGCCGGCCGGCAGGAGATTGTGCGCAACCAGCAGGAGTATGGAATGATAGATACCCGTCCTACTGACCGCCGTGAGAATTATGTGAAGCGCTGTGTGGGCCTGCCTGGTCAGACACTGCAAATCAAGGACCACATTATCTATTTGGACGGCAAAGCCAATAAAGAGCCTGATAATGTGCAGTACACCTATCGTGTGAAACTGCGCCAGCGACTGGATGATGAGATTATGAAGAATCTGGGCATCACCATGGAAGACCTGACTTCACTGAATACTTCAGGCTATATGCCTATGACCAAATATGCCGTAGAGGAGCTCTCGAAGCGCAAGGATTTGGTGGAGAGCATCGAACTGAATACCGAAGCCAGCGACCTGGACATCTACCCATTGAACGGTAATCTGCATTGGACACGCGACAACTACGGTCCTATTTGGATTCCGAAAAAAGGCGAATCCATCGAGCTGACTTTGGAGAATCTGCCTATCTACGAGCGTCCTATCCGTACCTACGAGGGAAATGACCTGGAGGTGAAGGACGGGAAAATCTATATCAATGGAAAGGTTGCCACCAAATACACGTTTAAGTTGGACTATTATTGGATGATGGGTGACAACCGCCATAACTCTCTCGACTCCCGCTACTGGGGATTTGTGCCCGAAGACCATATCGTAGGTAAGCCCATCTTTATCTGGTGGAGTTCCGATCCCGACCGACATGGCTTCTCGGGTATCCGTTGGAATCGGCTGTTCCGCTTTGTAGATAATATTAAATGAGTAGTTGGCTGAAGTTCGTGATTGCTGTGGCATCGGCAGTGTTGCTGATGCTCGCTTTCCGTACTTTGGCTTTTTCTATTTATAACGTAGAGGGCAAGGGATTGCAGCCCGTGTATATCCATGGCGACCGGTTGTTGGTAAACAAATGGAGTTATGGGTTGCGCATTGACGGTAGCGGGGTGTTGCCCTATAGCAGGATGTTGCGCAAACAGGTGAATCGCGGTGATATCGTGCTTTTTGACCTGCCAGGCGATTCCATTGCAGGTGAATTCATCGCCCGTTGCCAAGCCGTGCCGGGTGATACGGTGCGTCTGAAGGAAGGCATAGTGGTTGTGCCAGGACTGAAAGACTGTGCCGATGCCGATTACTACTGGTTGGAGGCGCTCAACCCCCAGAATCCCGTAGATTCGCGCCATTTGGGCTTTATTTCCGAACGGAATATCATCGGGAAGGTGGTGACGGTTCTCTATAGTCATGATGACCGCCGACCCTTCTGGGCAGGTTATAGGAAGGAAAGGACGTTGCAATGACCACCGCACTTTTGCAGACCACCTATTTCGGTCCGGTACAATGGTATCAGAAACTGAATCGCTATGACCATTGTGTGATAGAACAGCATGATACCTATCAGAAGCAGACCTATAAGAACCGTTGCGTAATAGCTACTGCCAACGGTCTGCAGGCATTGACAGTGCCCGTAGAGGTGAGCAGCAATAGGGAAGAAGTCAAGGATGTGCGCATCAGCGACCATAACAATTGGCGGAAAGTACATTGGCATGCGTTGCAGAGTGCGTATAGCGAAAGTCCATTCTTTGACTATTATGTAGATGACATCCGTCCCTTCTTTGAAAAGAAATATGCGTTTTTAATCGATTTCAACGAAGCCATCCGACAGAAAATCTGTGAATTGCTGGATATCCATCCTTCGGTGGAATACAGTTCCAGGTTTCAGGTTTCTTCGAATAGCGAAACGACTTCGTCGATTACAGGTTCCAGGTTTCAGGATTTTCGGGAGGTGATACATGCGAAGCACCCGCAGGAAGATGCCGAGTTTGAGGCGCGTCCCTATTGGCAGGTGTTTCAGCACCGCTATGGCTTCCAACCCAACCTCTCCATTCTGGACCTGCTGTTCTGTATGGGGCCTGAATCCGTGTTTTATTTGTAAAGAACCTGTCGGTAGATATCCATCACCTGTCCGGCTACGTCCAGTCCGCGGAAGCGCTGGATATACTCCTGACTCTTCTGAATGCGCTCGGTGCGGTCGGCATTGCCCGGCAACACCCGCTGAATGGCATCTGCCAGTCCTTCCACATCATCAGGTGAGACGTAAAGACTATGCGGACCACCTGCCTCCTCCAGACAAGAACCAGTGCAAGCCACTACAGGCAGTCCTGCGGCAATAGCCTCGATGATGGGAATACCGAAACCCTCATAGCGCGAAGGATAGACAAAAGCCTCCGCCAGACTATAGATAACCGCCAAATCCTGGTCGGGAACCCCGCTGAGCAGGTGCAGACGCGGACTGTCAGGTAATTCCTGCACATATTTCGTCTGTCTGCCCACAGCCACCAGATGGATGTCAGCAGGCAGCAGGGCAAGCGCATCGGCAGCCAAGCGCAGATTCTTACGGCGCTCGATGGTTCCTACATTCAGTATGAAGTGTTCGGGCAGTTGGTAGCGCTGTCGGACGGCAGCCTGCTGTGCCTGATTAGGCGTCATCGAGAACCGTGGGTTGTAGCTCTGATACACCACACTGATGCGGTCGGGCACTATCTCCCCATACTCCATGATATCCGCCTTCGTGCGTTGGCTGATGGCAATGATATGTTCCGCCTCCTGCAGTGTGCGTTTGAATTTCCAGGTGTATAGTTGCGCATCCACCCAGTGGTAGTATTCCGGATGGCGCAAGAAAATAAGGTCGTGGATAGTGACTACCCCCGGGATACCCGCCTTGCGCAGTCCGATAGGCAGTTCGCCCGACAGACCATGATAGAGTTGAACCCCATCGCGCTTCAAGTCGTTGATGATACCGAAGGTGCGCCAATAAGAGGTGAGAGGCTTGAAGTATGAAGCCGGTGGGTAGATAAATTCCGAACGTTCGTCCAAGTCAATCTGCTGTCGCAAATCAGCACGCCCCCTGGTCGGTGCATAAAGCAGCAGGTCAACTTCAGGGTCGGCACGGCGGATGAGGTCATTGACCAGTGTACGGCCATAACTACCCAGTCCGGTGGCATTGCTCACAATGCGTTTGGCGTCATATCCGATTGTTATTTTCTTGCTCATCAGTATGCAAAGTTACGAAAATATTCTGAAATAACCATGCCGAATCAAGATTTTAGTCCTTCGATGTACTGCCAAAGCTGTCGGTAGAAGGGATGTCGGGTGAGGGTGGGCACGTCGCCCAAGATGATGAGCTTCATGCGGGCACGGGTGATAGCCACATTCATGCGGCGCAGATCGCGCAGGAAACCAATCTGTCCCTCGTCATTGGCACGCACCATCGAGATGACAATGATGTCGCGCTCCTGTCCTTGGAAACCATCCACCGTATTGACACTGATTTGTCGGCGGAAAGGCTTGAAATATTCCCGTTTCATCAGCAATCGGCGCAGATACTGCACCTGTGCACGGTAGGGCGAGATGATGCCTACGTCGATACGCTCTTCCAGCAGTCTCTGTTTGCCAATGCGTTCAAAATATTGCTGCAGCGTGTTGAGAGTCAGTTCCGCCTCTTCCTTGTTGATGCGTCCGAAACTCTCTCCGATGAACTCTTCTTTGAAAGGGTTTCCGGAGTCCTCGCTGTTTTCGGAGAAATCGGCAGTATTGATCCATTCCATCGGGATGTCGAGGTCGAGAATGCCGCGGTATTTCACTTGCGGAGCACTCTCCACCTGTCCGCCATAGAAATAATTGCTGGAGAAGCGCATGATGTCATGGTTCATGCGGTACTGCATCTTTAATAAGGTCACCACTTCGGGCTTCATCTCCACGATGCGCTCCATCAGCGTCTTGCCCAGTCCAGCCTTCAAGGCGGCAATGCTCTTTACCGTAGGCGGCAGTTGACAGTGGTCGCCAGCCAGTATGACCCTTGAGCAGCGTCGGATGGGAATCCAGCAGGCAGCCTCCAGCGCCTGGGCTGCCTCGTCGATAAACAAGGTGCCGTATTTCTGTCCGTCCAGCAACCGGTTGGCAGCCCCCACTAATGTGCAGGCAATGACCCGTGCTTCGGCAAACAGTTCGTTGTTGATGCGTATTTCCAGTTCGGTGGCACGGCCTTTCAGACTCTCCAACTTCTGATGAAACTTCTCATCGCCCCGCTTGCGGTGACTGCGCAGTTCACGGATGGCCTTGCGAATCGCCCACAGATGGGGGTAGTCGGGATGCGCCTCGAAGCGTCGCTCGTAGGTGAAGCTCAGCATCTTGTCGTTCACGCGTGTCGGATTGCCTATTCTCAACACGTTGATGCCGCGGTCAACCAGTTTCTCGCTGATCCAGTCAACCGCCATATTACTCTGGGCGCACACCATGACCTGGTTCTCCCTCATCAGTGTCTCCCGAATAGCCTCAACGAGGGTCGTAGTCTTTCCCGTTCCTGGAGGTCCGTGCACAATGGCTACATCCTTCGAGCGCAGCACCATGTTGACCGCATCTTCCTGCGTAGCATTCAAATAAGGGAAATGCATCGGCGGGAAGACAAAGGTCTCGGCTTTCTGGTGCGAATAAAACAGGTCGCGCAGGTATCCGATGCGCCCCTTGCCTTTGATAGCCCTGTCGAGTGCCTCCATCATGAGCCGATAGGATGTCTCGTCGAAGGAGAGCTGAACTCCCAGATTCCCGGTGTTCTGCAGGGTGAGCAGATAGCCGTTATTGGGGATGATGCACACCATGCGGTCGCCATCTACATAGCTGACGGTGGAAGTGAAGGAAAGGTATTTGATCTTGCCGTTCTCGTCCTGATGGAAGAACATCACCGACTTGCCAAACTCGAAAGTATGTTCGATGTCTTGGTCGGCTGTACGGAAAACCTCAACCACCAGTTGGTTGAGAGAATTATAGTAGCTCTTTCCCACCTTCAGGGGCCACCACGCATCGCCACGCTTCACTTTCCGCAGAACCCCCATTTCTTCGGTCTGCTTGCGAAACGTCTCCTTCTCGGTCTGATACTCCAGTTGGAGCAACAGCCGTTGTTGCTGTAATGCCTGTATCGGCGACTGTTGTTGGCTCATTTTTTTTCGTTTATATAAATGGTGGCGGGGAGATGAGGTGCATTTCGTCGCCAGTGACGGGATGCCGGAACCATATTTCGGTGGCGTGGAGCATCAGACGGCCTGCCTTGGTGCCATAGAGCTCATCGCCAATGATAGGGCAGCCTAAGCCGTCGGGATGGGCGCAATGGATACGCAACTGGTGCGTGCGACCCGTCTGAGGATAGAGGGCTACGAGTTGAGAGTTGAGAAACTCATAATCGGTTACTGCCCGCTTACCATGCTCCATATCCACCACCTGTCTCGGGCGATTCATGGGATCTGGGCGCAAGGGCAGTGAGATTGTACCAGACCTTCCCAGCCTCCCCTGTTGAGGAGAGGCTTCTAACTTGGCGATGTATTTCTTGCGTATTTGATGCTTGATAAACTGTTCCTGAAGCGGGTGATAGGCGTCCAGCGTCTTGGCAACGATGAGGAGACCGCTGGTGCCCATATCCAGGCGGTGAGCAATCACAGCGTCAGGATAGCGTTGGCGCATAATGGTTTCCACACTGTATTCCTCAATACGGCCAGGCATTGACAACATCCCACTGGGTTTATCCACTACCACGATAGCGTCATCCTCATAGACGATAGGCAGTTCCATCCGTTCAAAACCCAACAGCTCCGGGTCAGGGTCAACCTCCAATCCCTGCAACATCCACGTAAGGATAGGTTTGCACTTACCCCGACAGGCAGGATAGAAGTTCAGATGATGGCGTAGTTCCTCCTTGGTAGGTTGTCCCCACCAGAACTCAGCCATGCAGATAGGTTTGAGCCCCTGCTGATAGGCATATTGCAGCAGTTTAGGTGCACAACAGTCGCCTGTACCCCCTGGTGGCAATGGGAATTTCCGCTGTAACTTAGGGCGGCTGTAGTATTCCTGCCAAATATCCACCAGGTCTTTCGTCTCACCTCTTGCATTCAGCAACTTATATTGATGAAACAGCCATGTTTGCAAGTGCTGTGATAAAAGTTTGTCGCCTCCTTTTTCTGATATCACACGCTCTTGCTGTTTGAAATAGCCATCCGGCTGCTGGGCATCATACACAGGAGGCACGAAATACTCCCAATCATTCCTTCCTGCCAACAGTCCGCTATAAGCCGCCAGGAATCCACCTTCCACCACCAACACACCGAACATCTTCCCACCATCAGCATCCTGCCTTATCTCCTCGTGACTGGCAATATACCGCTGCACCTCTTTCGCTGCCAACTGGCAAAGCGGATGAGGCTCGTAGCAGAACGGATAAGTAAACCGCTCCGGTCTCTGAATATCGGTATGTAACGGATGCACTCTCATTGGAGTGCAAAATTACAAAAAACTCCAAACACTACAAGCTAAACGCACAACTTTTTGAATCATACCCCAACCTTATTAATGATAACCCATCCTTATTGTCCAATAACCCTGGCTTATACTACATGATGTGACATTGCCCCGTATTAACAGCCTTTTAAAATCCACTCCCTGAAAAAAGGATCTTCTATCTCGTAGTGGTCTGTATAAATGACATATCCATTCTTTTGTAAACGTTTCAGAGCACTGTAAATAGTACTAGTACGATGTTCTCCTGTCTGGAACTGGTTGTTTGAGGCCAATCGTTGAAGTATCCATTTGTTAGTCCGGTTGAAATTCATCCAAAGGCGTTCATAGTCAAATCCATGAGTAGTAACGATATGCTCAATCGCTTCTTCTATAATATTTTCCTTTTCTGGTTGAAGCATTCCGATCTGCCAAACGTTTGATGCTAATTGTTGAGTGTAATAAGGATGGCAATTGGTATAATCCAAAATGGCATTTGCTACGTCAGTGCTTTTTCCCATAAAACAACTTTGCAGGCGTTGTGTCAGATAAAGAAAGAAATCCTCACGTGGCAATTTATCGAGCCTCATCAACTGGCCAAAATGATAAAAAGGCGATTTCTTTCTCTCAAAAATTTCCGTCATCATGCTCTCTTGGCTACCTAACAGGATGTAGTTAATATGTTTCTGAGTTTGCATGATTGATCTCAGTTTCTTGTCTAAATGGGGATCAAGGTCGATAATTTCCTGAAATTCGTCTAATACTACTATGACTCTATCTTCTTCGGAATAGGCTTTCTCTATGAGCTCCATGACATCTTCGAGTAATACAGAACCGTCTGCTTCTGGCTGGAAGGATACATCCATAGAACCAGTTATGGCATTAGTTGAAATAGTCGGTATGATGCGAAAATGGGTAATCAAATGGCGTACACGCTCCAAGGGGTGAGACTTAAAGAATTCACGTAATAATTTGGCTGCGAAATCAGCTACCGATGTTACTTGCTGCAAGTTTAAGGTCAGGCTTTTCCGACCGCTCTCTTTGATGGCTTTTGTTACTACGCTGCTTTTGCCGAATCGTCTGGGGCTAATTAATATCAGATGGTTAGCACTTTGAACGAATTGACATATATAGCGGACTTCTTTCTGCCTGTCGGTGAAGTATTCTGCCTCAACGATGGTTCCAAATTTAAAAGGGTTTTCCATATTACGACTTTTTTCGTTACGACTTTTTTCGTAGTCGGTGGCAAAGGTAGGAATAAATTTTGAAAGTACAAAGAAAATGGAAAGAAAAAATGCGAGGAAGCTACCAGAGGCTCCCTCGCATTTCTAATATGTTTTTACCCTTTTACTTCTTATTCAAAGCGAGGTCGATGGCTACGGCAATAGCTACAGTAGCACCTACCATTGGGTTGTTACCAATGCCCAGGTAACCCATCATCTCAACGTGAGCAGGAACAGAAGAAGAACCTGCGAACTGAGCGTCAGAGTGCATACGACCCATGGTGTCGGTCATACCGTAA
>OCTX012214506.1_pt1 | contig 13747 bp, 9 predicted proteins | sample 1539691 | NCBI WGS metagenome assembly OCTX01 (sample SAMN02144231, study PRJEB22623) | gut metagenome | biome: sheep rumen | host: Ovis aries | place: New Zealand | reverse complement strand
GCTGGACGACCGGGGCGAAGTGAAGTTCGAGAACGCGGCGGTGAAATCGCTCGTAGGCATGGACGGGGCGCAGGCGGTCGAGGCGCTGGCCCTGCCGCTCGGCAAGGCGTCCAGGCGGGAGATGTCGACGACTTATCCCGAAAGCAGGTTTCTCGAGGTGCAGACGTTTCCGATGAAGGAAGGCACGCTCGTGCAGATACGCGACACGACCGCCGAGAGGAAGCGGTCCGAAGAGGAGCTGCGCGTGGGCGCGACGCAGGCGGTGAGGGATCTCGCCGCTGGCGTCGCGCATGAAATAGGAAATCCGCTGAACGCCATCGCGCTCAATCTGCAGCTTCTGCAACGTCGGCTCAAGGGAGACGAGACCGTGGCGGAATGCCTCCACCAGGTTTCAAGGCTGGACGGCATTATACGCGGATTTCTTTCGGCGCTGAGGCCGTCCAAACCGAACCTCGTCGCAGGATCGGTAGCCGATCCTCTCACGGCCTGTCTCAAAACGCTCAAGCAGCAGTTCGAGGACAGGCGCATTTCGGTGACGCTGGACATTCCAGGCGTTCTGCCGGGCGTCGCCGTGGATAAAGCGCAGATGGAGCAGGTGTTCTTCAACCTCCTGAAGAACTCGCTAGAGGCTATGAGAGACGGCGGGAAGATTGAAATCGCAGTAGGGTCGGACGACAGCGATGTGGCTGTCACCGTGAAGGATTCCGGAGAGGGCATGACAAAGGAGCAGCTCGCCCACCTCTTCGAGCCCTACCGGACAACCAAGACGGGCGGCACCGGTCTCGGGCTCATGGTTACGGCGCGAATCGTGCGCGACCACGGCGGGACTATCGCCGCGGAGTCCGCGCCGGGCGAAGGGACGACCTTCACGGTAAAGCTGCCGAGGATCGAGAAACGCATACGCGAACTGAAATAGAAACGAGATGTCTAAGCGCAAAATACTCATAGTGGACGACGAGCGGCCGACGCGCGAAGCGATGGCCAGGGTTCTTTCGGACAAATACGAATGCCTGCAGGCGGCCGACGCCGAGCAGGCCATGAAGACCGTCGAATCCGTGGCGGATCTCGCGCTGATGATATCCGACGTGCGCATGCCCGGCGAAGACGGCGTGTCGCTCGTCAAACGCGCAAAGGCGGCGAACCCCTCTCTCGCCTGCATCCTGCTCACCGCTTATGGAACTGTCGACCTCGCGGTCGAGGCGATGAAGGACGGCGCCGACGACTTTCTAACCAAACCCATCACAGATCTCGACCAGCTGGAACTGCGGGTCGCCAACGCCATAAAGACGGCCGGGCTCGAGCAGGAAGTCGCCTCTCTCAAGGAGAAACTTACAGGCGAGCTGGAGAGCTTCACCGGCAAGTCCCCCGCGATGGAGCGCGTCTACCAGACCATACGCAAGGTAGCGCCGACCAACGCGACGGTGCTCATCGAAGGGCCTAGCGGTTCAGGCAAAGAACTCGCGGCCCGTGCCATCCACAATCTTTCGCGCCGCGCCAAGGGACCGTTCATCGCGCTGGAATGCTCGGCTTTCGAGGGCGAACTTTTGAAGTCTGAGCTTTTCGGATATGTGGCGGGGACTTTCACCGGCGCTTTGAAGGATGGCAAAGCCGGCTGCTTCGAGGCGGCCGACGGAGGGACGCTGTTTCTGGACGAGATCGGCGAAATCGACATGGCTACTCAGATCGCCCTTCTCAGGACGCTTGAGACGCGCAAGGTTCGCAGGCTGGGCGACGCCATGGAGCGGCCGGTGGACTTTCGCCTCGTGGCGGCGACAAACCGCGACCTCGCAAAGATGGTGAAGGAGGGGTCCTTCCGGGAAGACCTTTACTACCGTCTCAATGTGATCGACCTCAAAACGCCCGCGCTCAAGGACCACAAGGAAGACATCGCCCTTCTCGTGTCAAGATTTCTGAAGGAGTTTTCGGCGCAGAACGGCGGGGCCGTCACAGGGATAGACGCGCGTGCCATGAAGGCGCTTGAGGACTATTCATGGCCGGGGAACGTGCGACAGCTCAGAAACGCCGTTGAGAAGATGGTGGTTCTTTCATCCGGCGGAAAACTCACGCTGGACGACGTGCCTGTCGAGATTCTGAACGACCAAAACCGGCCAGAAGCGGCAGCCGCGCCCGCGCCCGCGCAGTCGCTGGCCGACGCCGAGCGCGACAGGATTCTCGAAGTTCTGGCGTCCGTCGGCGGCAACAAGACAAAGGCGGCGGAGATTCTCGGCATCTCGCGCCGCACGATCCTCCGCAAAATGACCGAGTGGGGGATGGCGTGATGGCGCATTCTCCGGCAGAACCGCCCGCAACGCACGATCTTATGGTGCATATTCCCGGGCTTAGCCTCATAAAAAAGATCGGCGAGGGCGGGATGTCGTCCGTCTGGAAGGGATGGGATGCGGCGAACCGCCGATTTGTGGCCGTAAAGATTCTCAACAAAGAGTTCTCCTCCAGCGGCGAGGATGTGCGGGCGTTCCGCGAAGAGGAGCGCCTCATGGAGGAGATCCACCACCCCAACATCGTAGAAGCCTACGATTTCGACAATTGCAACGGCAGCTGGTTTTTCATAATGGAATATGTCGACGGCTACACCTTCGCCAGCCTTCTGCAGAGGCACGGCTGCGTGGTCGAGCCGGACTGCCTTCTTATATGCGAGTCTGTCGCGGCGGCGCTCGACTACGCCTGGAACGATCACGGCCTGGTCCACTGCGACATCAAGCCCGAGAACATAATGATCAACTCGCAAGGCGAGGTCAAGCTCACAGACCTCGGGATAAGCCATCGCTTCGAATTCCGCGAGAACGGCAGGCAGGACGTTCCCGAGCATGTAACGGGAACGCCGGCCTATATCTCGCCGGAACAGGTCTACGGCGATGTTGAGCTGGACTGCCGCACAGATATCTATTCCCTCGGCGCAACGCTCTACCATCTCGCGACGGGGAGGGTTCTCTTCCCGTCGCTCGGCGCCGACGACTCCATGCGTGCGCAATGCGATGACGGGATGCAAGCGTCAGACCCACGCGAAATCAAGCCCGAAATAAGCGAAGGATTCGCCCAGCTTCTAGAGGCCATGCTCGTAAAGAACCGCGACGACCGCATACAGTCGTGGAAAGACGTGTTTGAGATGTGCAAGCTCGTCGAGAGAGGCGCGGCTTTCAAGCCGCGCGAGACAGAGGGTGCGTCGTCGATACGCCTCGCCTACGGAACACGCGGATAAAGACCCCCTTCCGGCCCTGAAGCCAGACGGAAATTCAGCCGTCGAAGATGACGGACCAGGGGCCTCGCTCGCGCCACATCGTCCAGACCGCCTCGATCTCCGGCGCGACGTAAAGCGGCGTCGCCTGGTGGCGGAACCACGTGTCCTGGCGCTTCGCAAGCTGGCAGGTGCGCGTCAAAATCTTCGCCGCGTCGTCGCCTTCTCTGTAGCCTATCGCCAGAGAGGCCGTTCGCGACCATACTGGATAACGTTCGTGCAGACGGCGCTTTTCCTCCTCCAGACCGCTCATGAACATTCCGTCGAGCCTCTTGCGAATGCGCTCGCGCACGAGTGCACGGTCTATCTTGATCACGGGATACTCCGGCGGCGGACTGGTCCATCTGCGGTCCAACCCCCTGAGCAGCGCCGAGAAATAGAGTCCTGTCCCGCCGACGATCACTATCGGAACACCGGCAGGAACATCGCGCGCCCATTCTGCGGCGGCGCGAAGCCATGCGCCCGACGAAAACTCCTCGGCAGGAGTGGCTATATCCACGCCGCCCATGTGAAACTCCGCGATCTCCTCCGGCGGGGGCTTGGCGGTTCCAACATCCATGCCTTTATAGACCAGCATGGAATCGGCGCTCAATATCCATGCGCCGAGCCGCCGCGCCAGCACTGCGGCGATCGCGCTTTTGCCGCTGGCTGTGGGCCCTGCCAGAAGATAGGCGTCACGCGTCATTTCGCGGCGGACAGCTTCTTCCTGCGGTCGAGAAAGCTCTCAAGAACAAGCAAACCCGCCGCGATACATATGCAGGTGTCGGCGAGATTGAAGCAAGGGAAATGGCTCGCGCCCCAGTGGAAGTCGAACATATCGACGACATATCCCCTGAAGATGCGGTCGATCACATTACCGATTATCCCGGCGTAAAGAAGGCACGGCGCGACCCACGCGTCGCCGAAAACCGCACGGCGCTTCCATATGAGAAACGCCAGCGCCGCCAGACCGAACGCCGCAAGCGGCCACACTGCTCCCTGGAACATCCCCCATGCGCAGCCGCGGTTCTCGACATACGCCAGGTCAAAGAACCCCGGTATCACAGAAACCGCCGCAGACCCTTTTAAAAGACCAGCGGCGAGTTCCTTGGAAACCGCGTCGGCGAGACACAGATTCGCGACGACGGCAAATGTCACGAAGAATCGCCTCATTGGCGACTGCCGCGCTCCATTTCGTTCTGACACTCCATGCATGTCTGCACGAACGGCTGGTTCACGAGACGCGGCTTGCGGATAAGCTGGCCGCAGACAGTGCACACGCCGTAGGTGCCGTCGTCGATGCGATGGAGCGCCTCCTCGATCTGCTGGATGGTACGGTTGATCGTCCCCATCTGGCCGAGCGCCTGAAGACGCAGGGTCTGGTTGGTGCCGTCCCCGCCGTCGGCCTCGTGATCGTCGGACTCGTTGAAGCCGGTCGCCTTCATCGCGTTCACGCCCGAAAGAGCCTTTTCACGCTCGATGAGAAGCCGCCTGCGGAAGTCCTTCAAATCGCTCTCCGGGAACTTTTCGGTCTCCTGTCCCTTCTCGCGCGTCGTCGGGCGGCGCGAAAGCTTTATCGTAGAAACCTCCTCGTTCTTTTCCACGGTCGCGGCGGCCGCGGCGCGTTTCATCTCCTCGGCGATCGACATGGCGAATGCGACAGCCTTGGCCGTGTCGATTTCCGGCGCGGGCTGAAGCACCTGCTTCGAGATGACAGGCGCCTTGCGGATGATTCGCGGCGGCACACGGTTGGGAATCTTCTTCTCAACCGGAGCCTGCACAGGCGCAGCGACCTTGGCCGCCGGTTTCTTAGCCGCCGCGGCCTTCTTCACCGCAGTCTTCTTCGCCGGCGTCTTGGCCGCCGGTTTCTTGGCGGCGGGTTTCTTTGCGGACGTCTTCTTGGTGGTCTTCTTCTCTGCCATTGCGCTCCTCCTTTCGAATTCGCGTTACATTATATCATATCTGCATTCCGGGCGGAAGCTTCATCCAGTCGCGGATGTCGTCCGGCAGCGGCTTGATCTGCACGATGCGCGCGAACTGCGTCGCACCGTCCGTTCCGGGAAGCTCGAACTCGTCGCCAGCCTTCTTGCCGAGCATGTTCTGCGCAAGACGCGCCTTGGACGAGAGAATCCCGAGCGCGGGATCGTTGTCCCATTCGCCGAGCACGTGGTAGACGTGCTCGCCGTCGGGCGACGCGACCACTACACTCACGCCCGGCATGACCTCTTCGACCGACGCGTCTGAGAAGTCGCTCGGCTTTACAACCTCGAGATCGGCCTGCATGAGCGTCTGCTTCTGCATGAGCGCGCGCTGTTCGTCCTTGGCATACTGGTACTCGGCGTTTTCGCTGAGGTCGCCGTAGCTCTTGGCCTCCTCGATCTTGCGGACGTTCGCGGGCATATCCTCGTTGATGAGTTTGAGATATTCCGCCTTCTTCATCGCAAAGCTGCGGTAGCTCGTAAGGCGCGCATACTCCTTCTTCTTCTCGGCCTTCATGACATGCGCCTCGAGCGCGGGGACGATTCGCGTCATCCGCACGACGATCGTGTGGTGGGTAGAGGGGTCCCATGCGATCGACGCCTGGAAACGCTCGAAGAACAGAGCCTGATCGCCCTCGTCGAGCCACGCGTAGACCTTCTCGAGCCACTTGGTGTCGGCGAAAAGGCGGCGCACGATGTTCTGCATCTTGAGAGTTTCGCCGCCCTGACGACCCTCGCCGAGAGCGATGGCGTGGGTGAGGATCGTAATGAGCGACGGCAGCTCGGTCCAGTCGCGGAACTGCTCATACTTGCCGACGATGAGCGTCGTAAGCGTCGCAGGCGCCTTGGGCTGCTTCATCAGTTCGGCGACGGCCTCGCGGCATGCGGCCTCGCCGCCGAACTGCGAAACCACTTCGGCGACGGCCGTGAAGCACAGATCGGGCAGAGCCTTGCAAAGACGGGCCTTGGCGTCGGCGTCCACGGCGAGGAACGAGATCATCGCGCCGACTTCGCGCGCGGGAAGAGTCGATGCGGCCTTGACGAAGCGCTTGCGCTCCCAGAGGTAGTCGCGCATCTCGGCGGCCGGCGGATGAGAGAAGCCGAGATCGCGCACGAGACAGGCGATACGCGCGAAAAGCGCGTCATCGACCTTTCGCGCGGCCGTTGACGCGAACACGAGGCGTTCTTCAATCTTCGCCTTTGCCGCATCGTCGGCCGTAGCGAACTTGCCCTGAGCCACGTATTCGCGCACAGCGGCGAGGATCAGCTTGGGGTCGGTCTCGTGCGAGAAAGCAGTAAGCCATCCGTCGCCGTAGTCCTCGGCCGACTCCCTGAGAGAGATCGGGTCGTTGCGCTTGGCCGGTATCGTCACGAGCGCGTCGTGGCGCAGTTCGGAGCGCGCCTTCTCCCAGAACTCCTTCCAGTTGACCGATTTCACAAAGCCGTTAGAGACGCAGACGTTCTCGAGCTTCACAACCGGCATGTCACCGTAGCTCTTGAGCACGCACTTCACGAAGTCGCCCGGTTTCTCGCGCAGCATCTTCTCGAAGGCGTCGGGGTCGCTATGGCGCAAGACGAGAATGTGGTTTTCGGGCGCGCGCTCGAGCATGTCGGCCGCGGCGGCGTAGGTGAACTGGTGGCCCTTGCGCGTTTTGAAATCGACTGTTATGCGGCGGTAGAAGTAGTCCACGCGCTTTACCGTCCCGAGCCCCCAGGTATCGTTGAGAACCAGCGCACCCTGCTGGAACGAGATGAGCTTCTCAAGCCGAAGGAGCGATTCATCAAGCGGACGCGTACCGAACTCGACCCCGTCCAAAAAAGAAAGAAGAAGCCGATCCTTCGTCGTCTTCTTCAATTCATCCCTTATGCCGTCGGCCCGCATCTGCTTCGCGAGCTCCGCACGGTTCGCCTTGACGAGGGCGAATGCACCCTCGAAGTCCTGTTTCTCGGCGCACTCGCCAAGCTGGCTCAACGCCGCCTTCGTATCTGCCATGTTGATCTTTCTCCTGTCGTTGTGAAATCGTTGAAGGCAAATTATACCATAACCGCCGACGCCGCGCAACGCACAGGGGCGCGCGCGGCGGGCGTCCTTTACGGAACGGGAACTTCGGCGAGGATGCGGTCGATGACCTGATCGCTCGTCACATCCTCGGCCTCGGCCTCGTAGGTAAGGAGAACCCTGTGCCTGAGAACGTCATGAACCACCTCCTTCACGTCCTGCGGCGTAGCGTAGGCGCGGCCGTGCATCAGGGCGTTGCCGCGCGCGGCGAGATTCAGCGCGAGCGTCGCGCGCGGGCTCGCGCCGTTCTGGATGTATTCGTTCCTCTCACGCGTCTTGAATACGATGTCAAGGATGTAGTCGCCAACCTTTTCGTCACAGTACACCTCCTTGAGCGCCGCGCGCAGCGCCTCGACGTCCTCCTTCGTGCATACCGCCTGCGCCTCGGGCGCGGCGGCGCTTTCGGCGAAGCGCTGCATTATGCGCCGTTCGTCGGTCTTCGACGGCGTCTCGACGAGGCATTTGAACATGAAGCGGTCTACCTGCGCCTCGGGCAGAGCATACGTTCCTTCCTGCTCCAGCGGATTCTGGGTCGCAAGCACGAGGAACGGGCTCGGCAGACGATAGGTCTCGTCGCCGATTGTAACCTGCCGCTCCTGCATCGACTCCAGCAGCGCCGACTGAACCTTCGCAGGCGCGCGGTTGATCTCGTCGGCCAGGAGCAGGTTCGTGAAGACGGGTCCTTTCTTCGGCGTGAACTCGCCGGTCTTGGGCGAGTAGACCAGCGTGCCTACGACATCGGCCGGCAGAAGATCGGGCGTGAACGATATGCGCCGGAACTCCAGCCCGAGCGCTTTTGCGAGCGTATTGACCGAAAGCGTCTTCGCAAGCCCCGGAACACCTTCAAGCAGTATGTGCCCGCCCGTAGCCATCGCCAGTATCAGCCGGTCGACAAGCTTCTCCTGCCCGACGATCACCTTCGCGACCTCGGCGCGTATTCTTTCCACCAGTTCGCCCTGCCGGGCGATTCTCTCAGTTGCCTGTTTCAGGTCCATTGTGCTTTTCTCCTTCTTTGATCTGTTTGCGCACCAGTTCTTTCACGGCATTCCATTTTACCATTTTCAGCCGCATGAGTGCATCCGAAATCTTCATCCGCGCGACGTCGGCCGCCGGGCCGCCGTCGGCCGGCATCGCCCCGCGCCGGCGTGTGAGGCAGTCCCCCCACAGCAGGCGCACGTATTCCTGCGCGATCTGGACCGGCGTGAGCGAGCTGGAGTTCGAACGGCCGGCCTCCAGCATGATCTCGTCGAACCATGCCCTTTCGCGAGGGTCGAGCGAATCTGCGAAAGCCGCGATTGCGTCCTCGCCGCTCGCCAGGCCTGCGCGCCACGTCTCGACGAAACGCCATGTGAAAGCGTGGGCAAACACCTCGCGCGGCAGGAACTCGCCGACTATCGCGTCCACGCCTGAATCGTTTTCGTTCGCCAGCAGAAACGCCGCGAACGACATCTCGCGCGCAGGCGGCGGCTCGACGGCGGCGGCGCTTTCGCCGACGCATGCGGCCGCCTCCTCCACGGGAACGTCCGCCGCGCCGTCATGCGTCGCGCCCGCCGCACGCCTCGGGATGCGCTTCGGCATGGCGCGGATTTTTTCCAGCTCCTCGTTGACCGCCGCGACAGGCAGGCCGAGAAGCCTCGCCGCCTCGTCCGCAAGGCTCGCGCGCAGTATCGCGCTCGGACAGGACGATATGGTCGAAAGGACCGCCGTCGAGACGCGCTTGACGGCGTCGATTGATTTCGGGTTGGCCTCTTTCGCGCGGTCGACGCGGCACTGGAAGGACACTATCGACTCGGCGCCGTCGAGAAGCGTTTGAAAGGCCTGCGCGCCCTTGGTGCGCAGGAACGAGTCGGGGTCGTCGCCGCCCGGCAGCGACACCACTCTTACAGGCATCTCCGCGGCGAGCAGCATTGCCGCGGTCTTCACAGTCGCCTTGTGTCCGGCCGCATCGTCGTCAAACACGAGCACGGCCGCATCGGCCACGCGCCCGAGCATCTTCGCGTGGCTCTCGGTAAAAGCCGTGCCCTGCGAGGCCACTGCGACCGGGAAACCGCTTATGTGAAGGCGTATCGTGTCTATCTGGCCCTCGCAGACGATGGCCTCGCGATGGGGCGAGCGAGCTATCTCGCCGGCGGCGCGGTCGAAGCCGAAGAGGATGTTGGACTTCTTGAAAATCGCCGTCTCGGGGGAGTTGACATATTTCCCGGAGTTCTTGTTCTCCACAATCTGTCGGCCCGAGAAGGCGACGACGCGCCCCTGCCTGTCCTTTATGGAGAACATGAGCCGCCCGCCGAAACGGTGGTACCCTTTGTCGCCGGGGGCTTTCGGCCCTATTATAACGCCGGCCGCCTCCAGTTCGGCGGCCGTGTAGCCATACTTGCCGGCCCACTTGAGAATGGGCGACACCCCGTTCGGCGCATATCCTATAAGAAAATCGTCCTGCACCTTCCCGTCCAGGTCGCGGCGGGCGAGATATTCGCGGGCCGGCGCCGCCTCGGCCATCCTGCCGAGGCAGCGGTGGTAGAACTGCGCAAGCTCGGCCATGAGCGCCAGAAGCCGCTTGCGCAGACCCGCCTCGGGATCTTCGCGCTCCTCGATCTTCACGCCGCACTGCGAGGCCAGCTTCTTCACCGCCTCGATGAAGCCGAGTCCCTCGTATTTCATCACGAACTTTATAGCGTCGCCCGATTCACCGCAGCCGAAGCAGTGGTAGAAACCGCGGGATGCGTTGACGTTGAAGCTCGGCGTCTTCTCGTTGTGAAACGGACAGCACGCCATCGCGCTTGAACCAGAGCGTTTGAGCTGTATGCCGTAAGACGAGATGAGGTCCTCCAGGTCTACCCTGGCCTTGATCTCCTCCACAACGCTGTCGCTCACGCCCGCCATAGTCCGGATGATCCCCCCGCCGTCAGAACTTTATGGACGCGCCGTCCTTCGCGAGCTTCGCGCGCATGCGCGGACGCGCCTTCCCCGCAAGTACGAGGTCGGCAAGAGGGTCTTCAAGGTAGTCCTGCACGACACGCCGGAGCGGTCTTGCGCCAAGCGCAGGATCGTAGCCCTTCCCGGCGAGGAAAGCCGCCGCCTTCTTGTCCAGCGTGAGCGATATGTGGGCATCCTTGAGCCGCGCCTGCAGCTTTGCAAGCTCGAGTTTGAGGATGGCCTCCATGTCGCCCTGTTCAAGCTTGCGGAAGACGACCGTCTCGTCGAAGCGGTTGAGCAGCTCGGGACGGAACGTCCTTTTGGCCTCCGAAAGCAGCTTCTCCCGCAGCATCTCGTAGCTCGTCTCGGCGGTCTCGGTCGCGAAGCCGAGCGTATGGCCCTCGCGGGCGAAATCAAAGCCGAGGTTCGCCGTGCATATCACAATCGTGTTCCTGAAATCCACCACGCGGCCCTGTCCGTCGGTAAGCCTGCCGTCGTCCAGTATCTGCAGGAGCATGTTCATCACGTCTCCGTTCGCCTTCTCGAACTCGTCGAAGAGAACAACCGAATACGGCCTGCGCCGCACCTTCTCGGTAAGCTGCCCTCCCTCGTCGTAGCCGACGTATCCCGGCGGCGCGCCAACGAGACGCGAGGCTGAATACTTTTCCTGGAACTCCGACATGTCGAGCGTGATAAGCGCCTTCGAGTCGCCGTATATCCTCTCGGCGAGCATCTTGGCGAGATGTGTCTTGCCTACGCCTGTCGGCCCGAGGAAGAGGAAACTTCCTATGGGACGCTTCGGATCGGCAAGAAACGCGCGGCTGCGCCGCAGAGCACGCGCGATGGCGGCGATCGCAGCCCCCTGCCCGACGACAGCCTCCGAGAGGGACTTTTCCATCCCGACGAGCTTTTCCGCCGTCGTCGCGTTCATCTTCTCGACGGGAACGCCGCTCATGGAGCTCACCGTCGCGGCAACATCCTCCTCCGTCGCCTCCACGATACGCTCGGCGTGACTCTCGCGCCATTTCGCGATTTCGGCCTGCAGCTCGGCGGAGGCCTGCTTTATCGCGTCGCGATACTGCGACGCAGCGTCGAAGTCGCCACGCTTGACGGCGGCGTCCTTCCTGCCCCGCATGGAGTCTATCTCGCCCTGGCGCCGCACTATGGACTCGGGACGCGCGCTCGCGCCCATCCTCAGGCGCGCACCGGTCTCGTCCATGGCGTCGATCGCCTTGTCGGGCAGCTGGCGTGCAGGCAGATATCTCGCCGTGAGCGAAACAGCCGCTCTTATGGCGGCCTCGCCGAACTTCACGCCGTGGTGCTCCTCGTACTTCGGCGCGATACCCTTGAGAATGCGCACCGTGTCCTCGACCGTCGGTTCATCGACCTGCACGCTCTGGAAACGCCTCTCCAGCGCGGCATCCTTCTCTATGGACTTGTGATACTCCTTCAATGTCGTCGCGCCGACACACTGCAGCTCGCCGCGCGCAAGCGCAGGCTTGAGAATGTTGGCCGCGTCCATCGCGCCCTCGGCGCCTCCCGCGCCGACGAGAGTGTGTATTTCGTCGAGGAAGAGTATTATGTTGCCGCTGCGCTTCGTCTCGTCGATGATGCGCTTGAGACGCTCTTCGAACTGCCCGCGGTACTGCGTGCCCGCGACGACGCGCGCCATGTCGATGGCCACGACGCGCTTGGAGAGCATTTTTTCCGGCACGGTCCCGAGGTGTATCGCCTGCGCGAGCCCCTCGACGACCGCCGTCTTGCCTACGCCCGCTTCACCTATGAGGACGGCGTTGTTCTTCGTCCTGCGCGAAAGTATCTGCACGACGCGCCTCAGCTCCTTCTCTCGCCCTATCACGGGGTCCAGCGCGCCCTGGCGCGCCAGCTCGGTGAGGTCGCGCCCGTAGGCGTTGACGGTAGGTGTTTTCTGCGCCTTCCCGTTTGCGCCGCGCGTCGTGCGGACGCCGCCGTCTTCGCCGTCCTCGCCTGCAGTTTCGGCAGACTCCCCGCCTTCGTCGTCCTCTTCCTGGTCCTCTCCGCCGCCGTCCTCCGGTTTCTCCGCGTCGGCGCGCCCCTGCATCCCGGCCGAAAGGAACTTTTCGACGCTCACGCCGGCGTTGAACAGCAGCTGCGCCGGCGCGTTCTCGCCCTCGCGCAGCATGGCCGCCACTATGTGGGCCGTGCCGACTTCATTGCCCGGCCCGGCTTCGATCTCGGCGATCTCGATGACTTTCTTCGTACGCGCCGTGACGGGAAGCGGCCCGCGCTGGAGCGTGCCGTCGGCGTTGCCCGAGATCATCGCCTTCATCGACTCGGAAAGATCGTCCAGGGCGAGCCCCAGCTTCACAAGCCGCCGCGACGCCTCGCAGCCTGGAATCGCGAGAATCGCAAGGAATATATGCTCGCTGCCGATGTGGTCGTGGCCGAGCTGCCTCGCGCAGCTGCCGGACGCGTTGAGCGCGTCCATCGCGTTTTTGCTGAACTTCGCGCTCACAGAAACCGCCCTTCCGCGTCTTCGCCCAGGACCACGTCCTCGAAACGTCCGTTCACCTCGTCGGCGAGTTCCGCATCGGCCCTGTCGCGCTCCTCCTGGGTCGCGTCGTCGCCGCGCGGTGAAAGATCGCACCCGGCCATCATCTTCTCTATCTCGCGCAGGCCTATCCCGTCAAGCAGTCCGTCTATCGCGGCCAGTCTGAGCGGTGAAAGAAGGTCGAAAAGCTCGCCCGGCGAAAGCAGGCGGCAGTTCTTCATCACGGCAAGCGCGCGGCACATCGAGTCGCCGAACACGCGTGGCATCTCCGTGGCGAGACGGGTTCGCGCGTTGCGCTCCTGCTCCACAAGCTCTGCGGCTGCGCGGCGCGCACGCTCGTGCGAGCCGGTGTACTGCAGAGAGAACACGTGGCCTGCGTCGTGCACGCCGTCAACATCATTCCCGACAAGCCTCATGTCGAGCGCATGCATCGCGCGGTGGACGGCTTCCAGCTCCCCTATGAGGTGAAGCCCTTCGAGATGCAGCCTGCCGCCGACGCGGTACGGCGCCTCGACGCGCGAGCACGGGAAATCCCTGTATTCCGGCTCGGGCTTCGCCTTGGCCTCGTCCTGCCGGCGCTCCTCGTGCGCGCCGACGACGCCGCGAACAGCGTTCATGAGGGCCTCCACAAAAGGCGGCGGCGGCGCACCGTCGACACCAAGGCGCGTTACGGAAATAGACATGCCTGGAGGCAGGCCGGACGCCTTCCTCGTCCGCTGGCTCTTCTTCTGGCGGCGCATGCGCTCGCGTTTGGCGCACGCGCGGCAGACGTAGAGTTCGCGTTCCTCGTCGCTCTCGTTGAGAACGATCGCCGTCTCTGCGTCCTTCTGATGACACAATTCACACTTCATTGGGGGTAGATTATACCAAAAATGCGCGCGGCGCGCACCGGGCGGTTTTGATATAATACCCGAAATGACAGGAATCGGATCAATCGTCAACGCAGGTGCGATCATCGCCGGCGGATGCGTCGGGCTCGCGGCAGGCCGGCTTATAAGCCGCCGTGTCCAGGCGACGCTCGTCTCGGGGAT
>OCTX011170622.1_pt1 | contig 13747 bp, 15 predicted proteins | sample 1539691 | NCBI WGS metagenome assembly OCTX01 (sample SAMN02144231, study PRJEB22623) | gut metagenome | biome: sheep rumen | host: Ovis aries | place: New Zealand | reverse complement strand
TCTGCTAATTGTTTATTCTCCGGGTTTATCTGTTTAATTTTTTCATCATCGGTTATCTGATTGTATACAGTAGTTCGTGCCATGTTTCACCATCCTTTCTGTCAGTGCCAATAATGCAGTGCAAGATTTGCGGTGCGAGAAAGGGTAGCGAAACACTACCCTTACTCATTGGCTTTCGGCATTTCTACAATTTTATCGGAAGAATCTGACGGAGCAGATTCGTTTTCTTTTTCTTCCTTTTCTTTTTCTTCCTTTGCAATCTGATTCAGAATTGCAGTTGCAATTTCATTTTCATTCATATTCGGCAAAAATCCGACTTTCTCCATTCTTGTCAGAACATCATTCATATCAAGACCTTCAAATTCGGAATTAAGAGTGCCGATAAGGTGCAGAAGAGCATCAAGCAGATCATCAATCTTAGTGCGCTTAATTGCAGACTCCTTGTTGAAGTTCACAAGTTCTTCAACAGAATCCTCTATAAATGCATATGTGTCTGGCATTTTGGTGCGAAGAATACTTCCAATATCGCTTTCTCGAAGAAAGGCGTAGCAGTCATTAATATCTTCCGGCAACTTAATATCTGTGAATGATCCAACAATATTCAGTTCAGTCATATACTTTAAAAGATATGGTCTGTACTTCCCATCGTTTACGACAGCATTTGCGATTGTTTCGATAGCAGTAATAATATTTATGAACAGCGGATCGTCCTCATACTTAAACATTTTCTCTTTTCCGTCCACTGTATATGTTGCAGTCATTATCATTATTATTCAGCCTCACTTTCTTCTTTCTTTGTACTTGCTTTGATGAATGTGTCATAATTCTCTGTCAAAAACTTTTTGCTTTTTTCAGAGATTGTCTTATGGACACTGAATACTTTTTTGTTTTCTTTCTTTCCTGTGGAGTATGTACAAGTAGGGCAAACACAAATATTTGTTCCTTCAACCCAATGCATACTTTCTCCGCACTTATGACATTTCAAAATTTTTGTGCAAATTTCGACAGCTTTCTTCTTATCTCTTAAACCAACTCTGCGAGGTTTAATTCCATACATTTCTGCTAATTCTTTCTGTGTCATATTAAATGTCCTTTCTTTGTTTGGCTGAATGCCACTTTCTATTAGAAATACAGTGCGATAAAAGCACTATAATATTTGCGTAAAAAATAATACCTTCAGGAAAAGTCGGAAAAAGTTATTCTTCTAACCTTTACTGAAGGTATTAAACACTGGCACAGACCAATGTCCATGCCAGCTATTCTTCAAAATATTTACAATGCCGTTTATCTTGATTATGTGCGATGTAATATCCTTTATCTGAACAATATCGCTGACAGAGACAAAGTTTCTGCGAATCAGTTACACACTTTTCGTTAAGGCAGAATAACATATCTTTATCAGTTTTCTCACTGTGCTTGAATAATGTGTATCTGCAAGTATTCATTACTTTATCTCAATCTTAAAATCAGGAGTGCCGATTTTGCCGGAATATTCAACCATAACAGTTTCGCCCGGATCATCGTCAATTCCATCAATTCTAATTCCAAAACCATCAAAAGAGATAATCATAAAATGCTGTGCCTTGATAAAAGCAAGTACCTTACATTCTTTTGTTGATTTGGTCGGCTTCTTGTTTCTATTTTTCTTTTCAACTTTTTCTTTTACTTTTTCATCAGGTGCGGAAATTTCCGCTTCTTTGTCAACTTCCAAGGTGGGAGTTTCCATATAGTTTTCAAAATCCATTACTTTGTTGCTCCTTTCTTTGTTGAAAAATAGCGGACAGCTTAAAGCCATCCGCTATATAAAATTTCAGTTTTATTAAGAAGCAACGACAGTAATCGCAACTGTATCAGTCAGATCACCATAAGTTGCAGTAACTGTTGCAGTTCCAGCAGAACTACCAGCAGTAAATACACCAGTAGTTGCATTAACAGAACCAGCACCATCTTCTGTAACAGCAAATGTCACATCAGCAGCATCAAGTTCAACTGGCTTATACATTGCACCAATGATTCCTTCAACTGAAAGCTGAATTGTTCCACCAGCTTCAACAGATTTTGCCGGAGCAACAATAACGATTTCAGAATAAGCATCAGTATCAGCAGCATCAGTTGTGTCGATTTCAGTTACATAAGCGTAAACAGCATTACCATCTGCGCAAGTGTCACCTTCAACAGCAAGTGCGCCACCAGAAATCTGTGTACTTACAACACCATCAGGTGTAAAGGAAATATCAAAGTTACCATCAAGAGAATAAGACGGAACTACGATTTCAACAGTACCAATCTTACCTTTCTTACTATTGTGCTTATCAGCCTGAAGTACCAGCTTACCAATGTAAGGTGTAGATTCAGCATCAATAGTGATTCTCTTAGACATTACTTTATACTGATATGTTGCACGAACAACAACTTCACCAGTACCAAGACCATATCTTGTAAGATCAATCTGTTTTCCTTCCGGCGTAACTTCAACGAAAGTTCTGTTAGGCAGTTCAATACCAACCTTACCAATCGGAGTTTCGCCAAGTGTACCAACACCATTAGTCAGAGTGATACATTCATTCAGTTTATAGAAATCCTTGATTCCCTTCTCAATCTGTGAACCAGTCTGCATAGCAATGTACTCTAACTTCCAATCAGCAGCTTCAAGTTCAACAGTCAGTTCACGACCATACTTGTAAGAGAAAACTTTCTGATTGCCCTTACCAGCATTGATAGCCTGTTCCTGCATAGAAACGGAAATAGAAGAACTAAGGTTGGTTGTACCTGTGCAAGCCAGAACGTCATTTACATAGAACGCAAAGTCGGCAACAGATACGACAAATTCTTTACCTTTTGTATTCATAATTTGCCATTCCTCCTATGTTGAATTAGCATTAACTAATCATATTTCTTATTGTTTCAGCATCAGTCTTGACATCAGAGAACCTGTCTTTTTCTTCAATCGTGGACATCCAATATTGAATAGGTTCTTTGAATTTAACCATACCAGTGCTTTCAGCGGACTTCATCGCTCTATAAACATCAAGTTTATTTATACGTTTGATATACCGCCAAAATTTGCGTATAGTCATGTCTTTAACATCACGCTCTGTACGATTTAGAGCCACACAAACAGAATCAATATAATCTTCTATGGTCGAGTTATCCTTGTTCTTGGATAGTGCTTCTTGTGCTTTTAGAAGTTCTTGTTCTGTATCGTAATGGATAAATTCGTCTATATCAAAATCTATCCCATTTTGTAGGATGATGATTCTGCGTATATCATCAAATTGGTCATCGTTTATTTCGACACCATTTATACGGAATCCCCCTTTATCAGACCTTGCTTCTACTTCTTGATCCTTAAATACCATTCTAAGAAGTTCAAAAGCAAAGATATAATACGCCGGGAGAAAAGGCATAGCATATTGTGCGGCAAATTCCACATTATCATATGCGAAATATAAAAATTCAAGATACGACATCTTGATTACTTTTTTGACTGGAAAATAGCTATTCTTCCGCACTAAAATAGCTTGTTTAAATATACTAAATTCAAGTATATTCTCCATTGTAACAGGGTATAAAACCAGATCGAATGTATTGTTTTTGTCGGTATAGTGAAATGGGGTACTGTACAATAGGTTAGCTTGCATTGAATCACTTGTGATGTGCATATGATTCCTTCTTCGCTTCAAATGTCAGTATACGGCAAGGATATTCATAATAAAGAACACTTTCCGTATTGGAATATAATTCGAGTTCTCCTAACCAATTTGTATCTAATCCCACCAAAGATTTTTTGATCTCTTCAGCAATAATATCTATCACTGTGCCAGACAAATATTCTCCAGTTTCGTAACTCCGTACCTTTCTCTTCATACCTTTTTCGTGACAAATTACATCCACTTCAATATTTATATCTTCGATAAAATAGTTTGGAGTGCGAGAATGATTAACCCGGAAACAGATGAATGGGTCAGTAGTTTCAACCGTTTCTGGATTTTGCAGATATGGGAATATCTTTTCATATAGCAATTTGCCACCAGAATCTATACAATCTTTATCGAGTTGGTAAACAATCTCGTTGTTTTCGATGATAGTATTTATTACCGCTGTCTTAAAGGAATTTATGTCAAAATCTTCATATTCTTTATTCATTTCATTCCTCCATTACCAAAGCGGAATAATAGACACTTTGACAGTAGCCAAAATGTTTTCATCCAACGTGGCATTCAAATCGAATGTTTTACCAATCAACGACTTATCGTTCTTAACCGCAATACGAATTGTATTGCTACCCTTATCAGTTATTTTCAAACAACTTACATCAAATTCATCAGAAGTAATATTCCAAACAATAGGAGTATCAATTTCCGATCCTTCATTGTCTGTTAAGAATGCAGTAAATTCGCCAAATGAAGAAACTGCAATTTCATCAGATTCAAAATCAATACGGCAATTATATTCAGCAGATTCACTTTCTGGTGATCTTGCATAATAATCCGCAATCATTAAATCTGCATTATCTACTTCTTTATCATAAACAGTCTGTGTCAATGTCAATTTCAGAATTTTGACAGTTTTATTGTTTCCAGTGATACCATCAAACTTTGTTAGTTTACATACTAACGGCATATCATCTGATTTCTCCATCATAAACCGCATACCATCATGCAATTTACGAGTGTGAATATCCATTGGAAGATGAATAGAATACTGTTTATCGTATTGAATTACAAGATTTCCCTTGAATACACCAGAACTATATCTTGTTACATCTTCAGCCCAATACCAGTATTCTTTAATTATCTTAGTTTCTGAATCTTGCCATCTTAACTGATTGTTACATAATTTCAATGGTGCTTTTTCATAAAACTTATTATTCGTTGGTTCAGAATCAATAAGCCATACCACGCCATCAAATCTCACATAAGAATAAACGATTTCTCCTGTGAGAGTTCCAATAGGTACAAGAATTTGGCGATCTTCTAATTTCAGAGCAGTATTTTCGGTCACACTCTGAACAACAGCTTTTGCCGGAGTTATAACAGAAAAATCACTTGTAATCAATTCAACATTGTCGCACAACATTGAAGTATCAAGTAATTCATCAAATCCATCACGAGCATAATTCACCCATTCTTCACCTTCATACCCACCGTTATAAATAGGTGGACTACTCATTAAATACCATTCTTTCGCCAAAACAGATCACCTCACACATATGCTGGAGGTTTCTGCTTCTGGAAGAAATCTGCAACTTTACTATCAACGCCATCAGCTTCTGCAGCAGTATACTTTTTCGTATCACCTGTGCCATTTAAGGAAATATCTTTTCCAATAATGTTGTTAAGCTGATTTACACGTCTACGTTCTTGTTGCATATAATACGACTTCATAAGTTCAGCAAGGTTAAGGATTACATGATTTGACAGATTACCTTTGCTATCAAAAAATGTACTTTCACCATCTGATAATAAAAATCCCATTTCATCAGCGTCATATCCTAACTTTCCAATATTTAATTCATATTCTCCAATGGCATTTTTAAACCATTGCTCAACTAATCCATCAGCCAAAACATACTTACTTTTGATGATGGATTCAAAAGCATTAACGACATCTTCATAAGTGGTCATTTAATCCACCATCCTTTCATGTTTTAGTTAAATTTTATTCCACTAATCTTTTCGATTGCTGCAATCTGATAAGCCGGAACATCGTCCATTCCAACCCTTTCAACCAATCGAACAATCATTCTCTTTTCAGCCTTTGTAACGACCAAAGAATTAAGAGTATCATAGAATTTCTGCTTATTTTGAATAGCAAGTAATTCTCTAACTGCATCTTCTGTAAGTTGAACTGGATCAACAGGCTCTCCAAATACATACTCACGAATAACAGGATCGTTAATCTTAAACGGAGCGTGAGAACCAAATCCATCTGTTCCAACAAAACCTATATTTCCAGTCTTAACCTGTGCATCAACTTCAGAAACAGTCAGATTTTTATAATTTTTTACACCATCGGGGATGTCAATTCCACGACCATTTTCATAAGATTCAAATGAAATCACCCAATCGCAAAGGTTATCAATACTTACACGGTCTGATGGTCTAATATCGTCAACAGTTTTCTTTGGTGCAGATTTTCGTGTGGTTGTCTTTACAACCTTTTCTTCTTTTTCAACTACATCATTATTTTCAGTAGTTTCTATATCAACACTTTTCGTGTTAGCTTTATTTGCCATATACTTTTTAAGTCCTTTCTTAATCAGGAAAAGTAGTGGAGTATCTTACCCCACTACTTAACCATGTATTTATATCGTTGTTGAATCGGAATCTTTCTTACTGTGCCGCAAGCATACCAATTTCAAACTCACGACCCTTAACTACGTCAGCACCAATCTCAACATCAAAACGAGTCTTGATTGTTCCAGTCTCAACATCGTTACCAGACATAGTAGTAATACCACCACGTCTGAAAATATGCAGAGGACTATTCACACCAGCAGCAGTGAAGTACAGTTCGTCATCAGCATAGTAAGTCTCAAAACCAGACTTATCAGCAAGCGGTTTTGTATAGTTGTAAGGATTTGCAAGTTCAACCAGAGCGCATCCATTATAGAATCCGTTCAGACCAACCTTTGCAATTTCTTCAACTTGTGCAGGAGTGAAGAACGGAAGATTGTCACTACCAACAGTCTTATAACCATTCCAATCGCAAATAGCAGACAGAACAGCATAATCACCAAGGATAGAAACCTTACCCATTCTACGCATCTTCTTAATCATACCATCAACAGCCTGTTTTGTAGGAGTTGTGCCAGTGTAAGTAGCGTAATTCTTCACATATTTAGTATTGTTAGCCAGAGAGTTCTTCAGAATACCAAGAACATAAGCAACACCCTTGTTGTTCATATCAATCTGAACCTGATCAGCTTCTTCAGCAATAGTGCCATCGAAGTTACCAGCAGCCAGTTCACGGTAATCAATTACCATACCTGAAGAAATTGTACGAGTAGCAACAGGATATTCAATCCAGTTCTTACCAGCAAAACTTACATCGGAATTTGCAGCCTGAATACGAGCATCCAGATTCTCATAATTGTAAGTCTTAACCCTTGGCTGTTCGTTATAACCAATCTGATGATAATTTCCTAAGAAATCAAACACCTTCATGGCTTCAAGCAGCTTTGGCTCAATCATAAACTTGACGATTGCATTGATTTCAGCACGAGCCTTAAAGTCACCCATTTCAGCAGCTTCGCCCAAAGACTTCAGCTTTTTCACTACGGCATCCTTCTGTTCACCATATTTCCCGGCATCCTTGCCATAGAAAAGGGCAGAACAGATTTCAACCATTGTCTTGAACTTTGCTTCATCCTTGATGACTACATTATCCTTAACAGGATTAACCAGTTCAATGGATGTATTCAATTCAATGTTTGTATTCATTGTATTTATTTCTCCTTTCGATTACTAACTTTTAGCGATTAGGCAAGAACAACCTTCGCACCAAATCCTTCACCATTAAATGAAGTCAAATCAACAACTTCCAAATATGCAGGATAGTTAGTAACAGTTTCATTGATTTCCCAAGTACCGTCAGTCTTAGGAGTCAGCTTAACCCCAGCTTCGATATCTTCATAATCACCAGTAACCTGATCCATGTCCATATCAAGAATTTCACCTCTCAGTGATTCAAGAGTAAACAGACGAGGATATTCACCAATTTCGATAACGTACTCATTTGGGCTAAGAATTTCAGGCTTTTCAATAGAGTTCATAACAATAGCAAGACCAGCAGTAGTAGCCGCTGTCGGATGCTTTGCTGTCTTTGCTGCTAAGTCAAACTCTGCTGCCTGTCCGTTATGCATTTCAACGGTTGCTTTGCAATAACCGATATTCTTGGCGTTCTTGTATGCGCCCAATTCACGGAATTTAATCATTGTAGAGTTCTCCTTTCAATTATGCGAACACATCAAAATCTTCGACTTCCTTCTTATCGTTGATAATAGGGTCGATGTTCGCAATAATATCATCAAATTCATTTTTGGAGTTGGTTTCAGCAATTCGTTTTGCTTCATTCGCTTCACGCATCTTTCTATAAGATGTAGCATCAATCTTTTCCACTATAGAATTGATTTCAACAGAGAAAGGATCGGCATTAAACTTTTCGATTTCTTCCTTTGCATATGCTTTCTGATCTTCTGTATAAGCAGAGAGAGCAGAGTTCAGTTCAGCAATCTTATTTGCCTTTTTCAACTCATTCAGTTCTTCAACTACCTTCTCCTTATCAGCATTGATTTCATCAATCTTTGCATTAAGTTCAGCTTCTTTATCAATAGTAGCTTTTTCAGCAGTTGCGACTTTTTCATTCAAGTCTGCAATTTCTGTAGTTTTAGCTTCAATATCTGCGCTAAGTGCATCAATCTTCTGATTGAGTTCATCAATCTTAGAATCTTTTTCCTCAATCTGAGAATTTAATTCTGCGACATTAGAATCATGCATAGCAGCAAGAATTTCTGTCTTTAACTCGGAAACAACAGCTTTCATTTCTTCATTCAGTTCAACCATTGTTGAAACCTCCTTCTCGAAATTATCTTTTGTTTCTTTATTTATTTGATTGTTCAGTTCAATCAAAACGGCTGCTGAATCAGAAGGGGTAATTGAAAGAATGCAATATCCGCTATAGTCATAAACCATAGGAATACGCCCTTTTTCCTTCCAGCCACCGTCATAGATGATTTCTCCGTCATTTTCCTTTGTGCCTACAAATTCGATACTACCACATATTTCTTCGCCATTATTTATTCTATCCAATATCCATTTGACAAATCTCGGATAACGTGCTTCATTGAGATAACCAGTAGCACATAAGCACCTTCTGACCCGACCTTTAATCTCTAAGTCCTCAATCGACCAATTATCAAAACAACCAACTTGGATAGAATTTTCAAAAGTCGGCATATTTTTAATCCGACCAGTCATTCCATGTCCGTATGGAGTTTTCTTTGAATCGTCAAGGAATTGAGCGCACAATGGCATCCCTTTTACACTTTCCGCATTGTCTCTTGTATATTGTTCAAGATATGTAATGCCGTTTTCATTCCAATGTGATGTATCAGGATAAATCTCATGCAAAACCATCTTCAAATAGCGGCGTCCGTTCGGATTAGTGGCTTGGGATTTATGCTGAAAATCAGACTGTGATATTTCAACAATCCTCATGTCAATATCCCTTTTTTGCATTTCTTTCATAACGTGCGCCTCCAATTTATTTATATAAAAAACACGGAAAGCGTGTCTTTTAGCATGAATTTAATCAACCGTTTCATCACTGCCAGTTTTTGACAGAATGTCGGCTAAATCTGCCTTGAATTTATCTGTTTCTTCAAATAAAAAGATAGAAGCATCCGGCATTTCTTTCTTCGGCTTGATGTCAAAGATTGGATTACCAGCCTTTAACAAACGTCTTGCAATACCCGGATTAAAAACAGACCGACAGATAATGTTTTTCTGTTTCTTCATCGCAATTTCCTTTCATTATGTACTTGGTTTAGGATTCTCGTTAGAATTAGAAGATTGCGACTGTATTGTATTCTCGTTGGTTGGATTGTCTATCTTTTCACGACCAACAGTAGAATCGTCCTTGTCCTTGTTGCTCATTGTATATGATGTAGCATGAACAGGGTATTTATTTTCAAAATCACATTCAAGTTCATAGTCCATAAGTGAAACATAGGCATCGGAATCAAATCCGGCTGCACTTATCCACGCAAGTAACGAACCTTTGCCACTTGAATATAAATCTTTCATATATTGAACCTGTTTATCCCTATTCGCAAATGTGATAGGAAGGATATAACAGTCTACTACGCAAGATGAATCTTTAATAATGTTTGCATTTATACATTTATTGAGTTCGCTCATATAGTTCTCAATCCATGTATAAACATATCCAGCAACCAATTCTAAGTTTAATGTTGCAGTCGCATAATTTCCTTTTGTATTTCCATCAAGACTCGCAGAACTCATACCTAAATCTGCCGGAACAGCATCTTTAATTGTACTTTCGTTCTTTTCGTCAAAAATATCTATATCAACTTCCATCTTGTTGAGTTTTGTTCCACTCGCAAGAGAGAAGAAAGAAATACCTGATTTACTTTTCCTGTTTACGATTGCAGACTTTACCTTTTCATGCTGATCTTTTTGTTGATCTCTACTAAGAGAAGATGTTCCTTTTTCTTTTCCTTCCGGGAAAGTCATATAAATAATCTGGTTATTTACATTGTCCAATACAGAACGTTTTGTATTCACAAAATAATCAGCATATAGAATATCATCAAAAGCAGTAACAGCCATAGGAACACCCCAAGGCTGATTTTCCGTAGAATTAACTTTCGTCACAATCGTTTTGTCATTATCAAGAACCACCCACGGATTCAAAACACCGCTATCTTTTCTATCTTGATAGGCATCCCGAATTTCTTGTGGCATTGCACGTAATCTCGCTTCTAATTCTTTTGCATTAAATAAATCAAAATATCTAAGATTAAATGCAGCCACATATGAATTATTTCTTTTGCTAATTATTTTGCACCAGTCAACAGGCAAAGATATAATCGAAGCATTAACTCCCAATTCATTTATTTCAACTACATTCTCAACTTCATATTCAGATAAAAATTTTTCATTAGAGAGTGGGCGATTTGTTGTCTCAAAATAATAAAATGCAGTACCATCATTCGCATTTTTCATCAGATTATCTCGAATCTGCTGCTTATATTTAATCGTATTGAGAACAGAGATCATTCTTTTTCTGTTCTTCGCAAAATTCTTCGGACGTTCTTTTCCGATTTTTCCACTTTTGCATACTACAACTTTATCTAACGTGTGCATGGTACATATATAATTGATAGCACTTCTTACGCTACCATTTACACTATAAGCCCACCAAGCTAAATCTCTTAATTCTTTATTATACAGTTGAGGATTCCTTGCGTATCTTCTTATCTCATGGATAGAACAAGGAAGATCATCCATGTAATCACCCAAAACTACCCGAAGATAGGGCAGTGATGTATTATAACCATAAGCATTTGTTTCAACATTATTTGTTTGCTGTTTGTTATGGTAATTTTTCCTTTTTTTGTAATTAGAACTTTTTCTGTTCTGGTTGCCGTTTTTGTTCGGCAAATTTGTCTGTTCAGCCATTCGGCAACCTCCTTTAATTTATAAATGTAACGTAGCCGTATTCATCGGCAGCAGCTTTAATATCTCTTTCCAATTCAGTTGCAATGTAATTAGCATATGAAATAGCAGAATATCTATCCTTTCTCATACCAGATGCTTCAACAACCTTAATTTTTCCGTTGACAGTGGTATAGTCAAGATTGACCATTTCCTGAATCATTGCAGTTGTCTGATAATATGGTTCTTGGAACATAACCTGATCATCAACCAAAAGAGACTGATATTGTTTGCTCTTGTTAAGTTGTTCATTTGCTTCAATTTCATTGATTAGCAGTCGAACTTTTCCACGTTGAATACAGTCACGCAAATAAACCGCTGCATCAGAATTGAATTGAGCGGTTGCTTTTATGCTATAAATAAGTTTTTCTGCTTCTGGTTCTTTGCACCTTTCAGCCATTTTTTCATCATTGATACATGACCACGCCGGGTAAACAATATTTCTTTCATCGTCAACTTGATCTATCACAAGGTTATCGAATACGCCTACGCCAACACCATTTGTGTCAACTATGATATAATCACAATCAAAATCATCGAACAAACGCCTTGCCGTTAATGCTTGGTCGAATGTATGACCACCATCTAATGTTGTAAGATAAACAACATTTCGTATGTATTGATTGCTTAAAGTCGGAATTAACTGCATAACAACAAAACAAGTTGCGTCATTTTTCGCACCGCCTTGTGTCGCAATATCCATTGCAAGCAGTCGGATTTCTCCGTTCCGCTTTGGTTCATATTTATATTTTGGATCATTTAATAATGCATAATATGGTTTCGGATAAAGTGCTTTTGAGATTCTTCGTACTCTATCTATATAATCAAAATTGAAGAATGCTTTTTCTGATGAACCCCAGAACAAGGAATCCATTTCCATCGACCACGCAATAGAATCAAAATCGTCCTCTTGCATTTCTTCTCGTATCTGTTCTTCTGGATAATACCCCTCCGCAACAGGTAACTGATACGGAAAGCCAAAAACCATATAGCTTTCGCCTTTAATCATTGATTTAAAGAACGCTTTGAATTTCGCCCATGACCAATGATATTTGTAATATGCACTACTAAGATAAATCTCCTTGTTTGGCTCTTTTGGATATTTGATCTTATTGGCTTCAACTTTATCATCATATTCAGGCTTATTATAAAAATTAGGTCTACGCTGTCCGGCTTTAAATTTTCTCAAAACCTTGTCAACGACACTTTTATCAATAAGTCTAAATTCATCCATGATGATAATATGCGCTCTGGCAGAACGTGCAGAATCTCTCGCCGTAACTACCTTTATCACAGAACCATTTTTCCAATAAATATAACCTTCACTTGGAGATGTATTTGTCTTTAATATTTCATTTCGCAGATTTGGAGATTGTGGCATAAATTCTTCAACTATCTTTAACAAGACATTGATAGACTGTCCACGCTGTCCGGCAGCAATACATACTTTTGTTCCCGGATAAAGTGTGCAGTAAGCACAGAGAAAAGCAGCAACAATCATACTTTTTCCCATACCACGACTCGCTATCGTCATAAGATAGTTACTGCGAAACATGAACATAATCATTACTTGCTGAAATGGTCTGATCCATTCCATGCCAAAGTAATCAATTAAAAAACGGACTGGATTCGCACGATAATAACTTATCCATGCTCCCAATCCTTCCATTATTCGTTCATATTTTGAGTCAGCGGTTAATACTTCTTTATTCGTTTGTTTCCTCGCCATCGGTAACACCACCATTCACAAGGAAATCAAACACATCTTCATCATCTGCTTCTTCCAATTCAGGAATTTCAACTCTATATTTAGCCATCTCTTCTTCATACATAGAAGCGTAGCGGTTTTTCAATTTCAACATCTTACACAAATGCCCTAAGAAATAAATGGTTATATATTTAATAATTCCATCAACATCTTTCCATTCTTCTCTTGGCTCTGGTATAGGACGTTCATTTTCAAACATTTGAATCATCATGCCGATTGGTTTTTCTGCAGCTTTATCACTTGCATCTTCTTGCAGTGGTTGCAGATTTGCAGATTTCATAGTGGTCTGATAAGTCCGCATTAACTTAGAATACAAGTCCGCATTGTTTTCCATTAGTGCGAGATTCATTTGTAGTTTAATGATGCACAACTCTCGCACGAGCGTTTCCCTCGTTTTACTATCAATTACAACACGAGACTTCCAATCATCAAACTGATCATTTAAGGTAATGTACTGTTCAGGAGTAAAACCTAATCCCCACACCGCAACAGCCTTTTTCATAGCTTTTGCATCCATTTCGTCAAAATCTTCCAAGTCAGAAGAAGAACTTATAGCGTCCGATTTTTGTTCTTTAACAGTATCGTCATAAGTTTTTCCTAAGTGTGGTTTAATCTGGATTTTACTAATATAAAAAGAAATTCTGCTTCTATTTTCCGCTCTTTTTTCAGAAGCGTTAAAAGCACTTTCGTTAAAATAAAAATCGAATGTCTGACAAATACGATTTATGGCAGCTTC
>OCTX012156224.1_pt1 | contig 13748 bp, 17 predicted proteins | sample 1539691 | NCBI WGS metagenome assembly OCTX01 (sample SAMN02144231, study PRJEB22623) | gut metagenome | biome: sheep rumen | host: Ovis aries | place: New Zealand | reverse complement strand
TCCCCTTGCCCGCCCTCGTCAGTCGGTTAACAATTGGTAGTAATCGCCGAAGCATAAAGTGTAATGTGTAAGCGCTCAACGCATGGTGTAATTTGTCATGGGCGTACACAGTATCAGGGGACTTTCACCCCATATGGCCCGGCATATGATAACTGTCCTGTTTCAATAGCGAATCAACCTCATTCGCAACGAGGTATTGCTCACCCCTGACTGACTACCAACACATTCAGATCAGTTCAGTTGTCCAGTTTGTTTCTTGGATCTTCTCATCAAGCTCCCTAAACTCCTTCGAAAGACCATCAACCTTCTTCTGCAGTTCCGACACGGAAACGGTGCTGTAGGTCTTGATCTCAGATTTTGAATAATACTTACCAGTCAAATTCGATGCGTTATTCAGAAAGGATCTCAGTTTATTGATCCTAGACTTAAGGCAATCTCTTTTGGCTAGAAGATCAACCAGTACAACATCACCGCACATAGTCTCATTATTCGTATGGTTTATTTTTGATATAAGTTCTTCCAGTTTTCCGTAAAGGCTTTCCATTTCACTTATAAGAACAAGCGGATCTTCAGTAGGCTCTTCACCTTCCTGAACCGTAGCGTTCCTGTTAAGTCTCAAACCGATATCCGCGATCCTCTTCTGAAGATCTGCTCTTTCAGATAATGCTAATGCTAATTTCATATCATTCATCTCCTTCCGATATTTTTACCTATCCAAATAACACTTATAGTGTTCACTCCCGTCGTAATGAATAACGGTATCTTCGTTAAGTTCAAAAACTTTCATTATTTCGGCTATATATTCCTCGCCAATATTTGGATTCATGTATACGACCGGTCTTCCCTTACCGTTGTAATCGACACGCCCGCGTGGATAGTAGTCGAATGCCCTGTTGCACTTGGCAGGCCTTACATGCTCCCACAAGAGCTTGTGGTTAAATGTATTGCCTGACTTGGCAACACCATATTCTGCTCCCTTCTCGAAAACAAAGGCTTTCAGTTCACCTTCAACAATCCAAAATACGCCTCTCATTTCTTTATCGTTATTACCTTTCTTTACGCGCAGAATCCGAACTTAACCGTCTTAATCTTCGCTACCGGCGTCTCAATATCAGAAGCAACAATAGTCTTGACGTCTTCCATCGTGATTGAATCGTAATCCATCGTAACGAGCCTTGAAGCCTGCGCCATCTTTGCCTTCTCGAGGATATTTCGTACATAGCGTCCGTTGCCGAAGTCGTCATCTCTTATAGCGATATCGTAGATGCCGCGCAGCTTCTCCTTGGCATCATCTGCAAGGATCAGGCCCTTCTGCTTCGCAATAAGATCCGTAATACTGCACAGCTCATCGATCGAATAGTCATCGAACGGCACATGGTATGCGATACGTGACCTCAGACCGGGATTCTTCTGAAGGAAATTCTCCATCTTGTCAGGATAACCAGCGAAAATAACAACAACCTCATCACGATGATTCTCCATCTCCTGCACGATGGTATTGATTGCCTCATCGCCGTACAGACCGTCCCTGTCATCAACAAGCGAATACGCCTCGTCAATAAAGAGAACGCCGCCCTTTGCTTCCTCAAATTTCTTCTTTACTGTCGGCGCAGTCCAACCAACAAACTTTCCTACCAGATCGGCGCGTCCGACCTCCACCATGTGGCCTTTGGACAGCACGTTGTTATCCTTCATTATCCGTGCGAAAAGCCTGGCCACACTTGTCTTCGCTGTACCGGGATTACCCGTGAACACCATATGCATCGAAGTGCGTTCGAACTTCATTCCCTTGTCAGCAAATATCTTCTGTGCCTTGTTATAGTCAAGAGCCTGGTTGACGATACTTTTCGCGCGCTCGAGACCTATCATCTCCTGCAGCTTGTCGTAAGCGGATCCTTCGGGAGCCTTTGTTCGGATGGTGTTCTTAACCGTAACCGAATTCTTGTACTGAGGATATACAGAAGTCTTCATCTTATCCGAATACCATGAATTAAAGAGCTCACGAAGTTCCGGAGCAAGATACCCGTAATCTTCCTTAAGGCGCCCGTAGAGCTTCTTATCAGCTCTAAGCTTCGAATGAGAAACCATGTTATCGAGGTATTCCTTGGCCCTGTCGCCTGTCGCCAAGTTTTCCTCGATCTCGATGAAACTGAGAGAACCGAGATTTGCGAAGAACATATCCTTAGCCCTTGTGCATTCACGGGGAAGGCAGAGAACAAACTGGACTTTGTCCGAATACTTACAGATCAGTTCGCTGATTTCCTCGATAATACCGATGCTTCTGTCCGCAATATCGTTTCCGTCTTCGGTGTTTCCAGCAAACCTTAAGATAAACATTCCATCGAAACTACAGTTTATAAGTATATTGATGACAAACAGATTTATATCACAAAGTCTCCCAAAAGCCACCTGACACAAGCGCAGGCTGTTTATTCTCTTATTTTCATACAGAGCCTGTGCCAACGCCGTAATGGAGGCATTTCGCTCTTCCTCATCATCGGTCCTGACAAGATAATGAACCGGGAAACCATGAACAGCTTTGTTGCGTCTTGGAACATAAATGCGATCCAGTTCTTCTTTCATCATCGGCCCGCTTAATAATTTAGAGACATTCTTGTATACCTCTTCCTTTCCGATCGCCTCGATCACCCTATCCGTTCCATTGTTAAAACGGTAGTTTCTTAAAGAAGTAAGTCCAAACTTCCCCAAGACTTCGTCAAGATCATCAATAAGATTTAAGCGGGAGGAAAAACTTACTTTTTGCAAAAATGAGACAATGGTGACCTCGTGTGACTCCTTAAGATCAAGCTCAAACCCAATTGCTTTAATAAACGCCTTTGTCTTCGAAGAAATATCGATATCGCCATTAACAATGACACCTATAGAAGCAGTAGTCTCGTTATAGTATGCAAGGAAAAAGAAAGCCTTGTCACCAAACTGCTCATTGAACTTCTCGGAATTAATACATATATCTTTCCTGAACTCAATACGCTCATCATAAGAATAGATCTCTATTTTCTTCTTAAGATTTCCTTCAAAAAAATAAAAACGCATATTAAAAACCTCCTATAACCAATCTTGTTCTTTTCTGACTTGATTATAGGAGGCAGTATGTACTCTTTTTGTCCCATCGAACTCAGAGAACTCTTTTGAACTTCTCCCCTTCATACTTACGTACTGGATTGCCTCTGACGATCTCTGTATGTTTCTGCCATGCACTGTTTAAAGCTTCCGCATTGTTATCTTCCTGCTTTGCTGCAAGAATGCCTGCCAGGCGTTTCATAGCACGTCTCTTATTCTGTACCTGACTTCTTTCTTCAGTGCATGTAACGACTACACCTGTAGGCTTATGTAAGATCCTTACACCTGTCTCGACTTTATTTACATGCTGGCCACCTTTGCCTCCGCAATGCATTGTGGTGATTTCACAGTCATCAGGATCAAGTTCACCTACTGATTCAGCTTCCCTGATCACATGCACATCGATATACCAGTTCTTTCTCTGATGGCCCGGTCTTATTGTGCTCTTCCACACCCAAAGAACAGTTCCTTCAAGCGAAGATACATCGCAATCGAATTCCATAACTGCTGACTTATATCCGTTGCCTGAATAGTCTTCGTTTACGGATACGATATGCGATCCTTCGTATTCTTTAAGGAGAGCTTTGCAAAGCTTCTCCACGCCGACAGAGCATTCTACAGGGCCCTGACCTGAACTTATCTGTAATAACATTAGTTACCTCTCTTTACCTGCCTTAAAGTTATATACAGGCTTTACGATTTCTTTTACTTCGACCGTATCTTTAACAGCTGATAAGATCTCATCGATTCCGCGGTATGCTACCGGAGCTTCATCGAGTGTCTCGGCACTGATGGAAGTGCTGTAGATTCCCTTCATGTCTTTCTTAAATGCTGATACGGTATAACCATTCTGTACATCTGTTCTCTTGATTTTGCGTCCTGATCCATGGGGTGCGGAATAGTTCCATTCAGGGTTTCCTTTACCCACACCTAATATCACTCCGTCTCGCATGTTGATCGGTATAATCACAGGTTCACCTTCAAGTGCTGATGCAGCACCTTTTCTGAGAATCTTTACACCGTCAGGATTCACACCGATGTAGTTATGGATGGATTCATAGTGCTCTTCTTCCTTCCATTTCATGCCCTTCAGGATCTCGTGAAGGATTATCTCGCGGTTGAGTGATGCATACGCAGTCGCTATCTTTACATCGTAAAGATAATCCTCCATAAGTGGTCCTTCCACATAGGCAACTTCATACGGAATATCTTTGCCCATATTTGCAAGACGGAACCTTGCATTCTCTGTGTAGTAATCAGCTACATCAACGCCTAAGTGTCTGCTGCCGGTGTGGATAATGATGTAGTATCCGTCTTCGCCCTTATCGACTTCGATGAAGTGATTACCACCGCCAAGCGTTCCAAGACTCTTTAATGCCTTGTCTACATTCACAGAGCGCAAACATCTAAGGTCAGATATCACATCAAAAGAAGCCTTACTGTGAGGTGTCTTTCTAATAGCAAATCCTGCAGGCACATTCTCCCTGATAACCTTATCAAGTTTCTGGAATTCGATGTTTCTTGCCTTGATCTTTGCTACCAGTATTCCGCAGCCGATATCGATGCCCATGAGCTGGGGAATGATCTTGTTTGTAATGGTCATTGTAAGACCGATGGGACCTACCTTACCGGGATGACAGTCAGGCATTATCCTTATCTTTGAACCTAGTGATATATCGTTGTCGCAGATCATCTTGATCTGAGCTTTGGCATAGTCTTCAATGTCTGAAGCATAGACTACAGCCTCAGCATAGTTTCCTTTAATAGTGTCCATTATTTAATTCCTTTCGTCTTCGAAAGGGCATGCAAAAACGACCTCAATGAGGTGCATTAGTTTATGGATCACGCTGGGAATAGATTAATTAAATAATTAAGCTACAGAAGCAGATCCTGCACGCCCGTTGTTGTTTGTTCTAATGTTTGATTCTTTTATACTTGTCATTGTCAGGACCTCCTCCCGTTTGATGTTGGTGGTGATTATACTCGTGCATTTACGGAAATGCAACACCTGTGTGTGCATTCACCCAGGCAAGCAGATCTTCATAGGTCTTTCCATCGCTTCTGGATGCAACGGCATATATAACATCCGACAATTCCTTATTGGTTGCATTGATCAAATAACCGTTAAGTTCCAGAAGCGTCAGCAACACTAATGCGCCGATACGCTTGTTACCATCGTGAAAAGGATGATTACCAATAAGACCAAATCCAAAACGAACGATCTTCTCCATATCTCCGGGATAGAGATCCTGCCCTCCGAAAGTCTGGAAAGGAGCCTCCAGAGCAGAATCCAAAAGGCCTTCGTCACGAACTCCGTAAGAACCGCCGTAACGGTCGTAGATAGCTTTATGCAGGAGTAAAACCTGTTCTTTAGTTAACGTGATCATTTTGCAAGCTCCTTAAATGCTTCATCGAATCTGTCCATCATCTTCAAAGCAACATCGGTTACTTCGCTGTCGCTTAAAGTTCTGAGCTGCTCATCGTAGTTTGTGTTATCTGTATTCATAGTTTTACCTACCAATAAAGTTCATCAAAAATATCTGCAAGATCTGTAAATGCTTTCCTGATCAATGCTTTCTGTTCCTTGTAGTATGCTTCCCAATCTTCTATGTCTTCTTCCTTTAAAGAACTTGCAACTTCATTGAACTCATCTGCCACGGAATTAACCATGGCTTCCCACTTCTCAGAAGCTGCTACGTTCTCTTCAGGCGTTGCATTATGCATATGGTCAATGTCTTCCCAAGCTGTGTTTCCGATCACCGGAGTGTTCTTGATAAAGAACCTCAGATAATCCCTTATGATCACCGCCAGGAAAAGATTAGTCATCCAGTGAACATCCCATGAGATATTCACGATCTTGAAATCAGTATACCCATCTTTTTTCAGGTTTTTAACTTTTCCAATGCGTAAATGGCGGAGTTTATAATCGTGAAGCTTCGCCTTAATCGCTGTAACAGGATAGAACTTCTTCATAATACTTAACCTCAATCACGTCAAACAACTTCCCAGCCCGAGATAATTATGAACGCGATAATGCTACAGTTTTATCCCATCACTGATAGATCGTGTAGTCCCTGTTGAACAATTCTCTTGATATCAGTTGCTCGAGTTGTTCTTCATCGATCTTTTCAATCAGTTTTGCGCGCAGTTTTGATTTACAGAGATTAGAATACTTATACTTCAGATACTCGCCTGAGATACGCGCCAATTCTGAACGCCATAGAAGATCCAACTTGCAATCGATCTTGCGTTTCGGATTTTTAATCGCCTCTTTTATTTCTTCGATAAGCACTTCCCCGTTTTCTTCATAACATACAATAACGCCCCAAGACTCAGGGATATGTTCTTCAACACATTTCAAGTGACGCTTACCTATAACGACATAGTTGTAATCGAAATAGTCGTCATAATCTATGACCTGCTTATTAAGGCGGGAAAATGAATCCACATCGCTCTTTATCTCAAGTCCGGTTATGGCATCGTCTGTTACCATCATGATGTCAGCACGTGACCTGCCGATACTCATTTCTTCAAGGAAGCGAACTTTGCCCAGCTTTATATCAAAAAATGTGAAGAGCGGTTCTCTTATGTCATTATCACGAAGTTTCTTCATACCATTTATGCACTATTCCTTTCCTTCTGAACCTTCTCCCACGCCTTCAATACTTCTTCTGCGCTCACGCCATACATTGCCCCGTGATTGAATGCATCCCAGAATGCGCTTCCTTTTTCCTCATCGCCATTAAGTTCTTTGCTTATCTTTATGAGGAGCTCATCGTCTTCAGAGAGTTCATCTTCCCTGACCATTCTCAGCCTGTATAAAGGAGACAAAGGCGGGCAATAGTGTGTATCCTCAGCATCTTTGTAAAAGCGCTTGTGCTTCATTGAAGTCAGCTGCCAGTAATCTGTGTAAGGTATTCTGAACAGCACCTGTGGGAAACAGCAATCGCACTGGTGTCTTCCTTCCACCACCAATGCATGAAGCTGCGGACCGAACGGCCTACAGTCGATATTGACGATGTCACCGGGCCTAAAAGGTGTCGCAAAAGACAGATCAAGGGAGCCTGCGAAGAATTCTCTATCTTCAGGCATGTAATACACAAGTCCGTTTTTCTGCCTGTCTTCACGCAATTCTTCGAACCAGCAGATCTCGCCCTTGAAGATATAGAAATCATATGTGTGCACATAATCGCTGCCCCAGTTGCCTACATCATCAGACCAAGCCTCAAGCCTGTACCAATCTTCATATAAGAGCTCATCTTCGGAACAATCCTCATTCTCGAGTTCGGTCTCGCGCCTGATATATTCCTTAGCTTTCTTAAAAGAATCGAACATGCCGCGCGGATTCGATTTCTCAATGAAGGAATCCGTGTCATACCACTCTCTGAAAAGATAGTACCTGCCGTATTTAAGAGCACTCTCTGCGCAATGTATCTTCGCGATACAATGGCTTAAGTAGTTTCCAAACCCTCCGAACGCATCTTCGACTGCCTGTTTCACATGCCCAAGATCAGAGCCTTTACCTATCAGTTCAGAAACCTTCATGAATGCTTCATGATTAAGATTATTCTTCTTCAGAAGTTTCTCGAAAATCTCCAGCTTTTTCTTTAGTGGGATTGGTGCCCTTCCGACTATCTCAGTTATAAAGGTCTCGTGAAAACTGCAGTTCTCAAGCATATAATCAACCATCTGTTCACCGAACCCGCACGCCCTCAATACTTCTTCCATATCCTGGGATGTCCAGCCTTCGCGTTCCGGTACATACGGACTAAGAGCATCTGTTGAATCGATATCAACGCTCTCACCTGTCGGAAGATAGTACATCCTGCACTTCTTATGCAGCGCGAGAAGCATAAGGATATTGATAAATGCATCTGCGCTCTCACCGTCCCATACGGCGATCAACCGGTCACACTTCTCAAGCATGGTAACGAACGACGCCAATACAGGTTCAAGATGAGAGAAATACAGACGCTTCCTTGCAGGACCGGTCCTCATCGAACGGACATTCTCATACTGCTTATTCTTCAAGCGCCCGTACACACGGTGATCGAAATCCGAATCTCCCAGAAGGATCTCGTCACCTTCTTCCATCAGCTTATCCATGTCCTTCAGGAAGGCTTCCGGAAACTGAGAGTATTTGATCATTGAACCACAAATGTATGTAATCATGAATCCGCCTCCATTTCATTCTTTACGATTTCATTATAGGAAGACGGATGTACCCAAAAAGGGCCATGTGGTTAACCGCTAAATCATTATGTCAGTTCAACGATTTTATTGTAGAGCAAATGGAACTTGCCGAGATCCGAATTGAAGTGGTAGTGACCGAAATACCAGTCTTTAAACTGAACCGTCTGTGCAAGAGTATCGAAGAATTCCGTGAGTTCATTAGAAGAACGGAAGTACACGTAGGGCATATTTAGAGCAGCGAGTGTCATCTCCGGAGCACAGTGGGTGAGAATACAATCAACTTTGCCGCCGTGCTTCTCAAGATTAACAACAGCCTCTTCGTATTCTTCAATGGAAGGCATCTCACGTGCCCACCACGACTTACCTTCCTTACGGTACATCTTATCGGTTGATTCGGCACCGCCCATCGTGAAGAATGTCTTGCCGTCGATCTCGAAAACCTGGCCTCTCATGAGATGAAAGACCGAATTAGAAATCTTATGGATCTTGCCGCCGTGCCACTCTTCAACAGGATAGCCGTCTAAAAGATCATGGTTCTCATGATTACCATCTATAAAGAGCGTGGTGAAGTTCCTTTTCTCATAGGTCTTGATGATATATCGGTCTTCACTCTCATCGCCCCAGATACCGCCGAAATCACCCAAGATGATCAGATAATCATCCTTGGTCAGATTCTTCTGTTCCGGGAAGCGAGTGGTATTGATCTTCTCCCAATCGATCATGCCATGAGTATCGCCGGTAATGAATATACGTGACATATACAACCTTTCTTCAATAATCTATTTTTCTTAACCTAACTCAATATGCCCATAGCAGATTTTCTTCACCGTCTTCTTGCCGCTCGAATCCTTGCGGTAATAGTGGTAGTCATCGCCGTCGATCTCAATGTCCGTAAACACGTTGTGTTCTACAAGGCATGAAGGATCAATGAGATTCTGTCTCGTGCATACTCTTGAGAATGTCCTTTCAAGCTCGCCGCTGACCTCAGCCCAGCCGATGTGCTCATCAATAAGATACTGAATGTGAGCAAAATATCCGGTTAATAATCTCGGCTCTCTTGCTCTTGGAACCTGCCTTGCTAAAGCAACGAGCTTGCGGCCATGGTTTTTCTCAAAGATTGATATGGCATATATCTTCCTAAGATCGATCTTAGAAAGATCGTCCTCTGCTGTTCCCTCATAGGTCACATACCAGGAATACGCTTTGCCCTTATAGTGACCGATATCTTCGAACAACCTTGTTCTCTCGGCATTGTCACACGAATCACCGATTATCTCGAAGAGTTTGCCGGATCCGCCACTATACCTCTTTCCCGCATAGATCAAATTGCAAAGTCTGTCTCTTACGGCTCTGGAAGTCACTTCGCAGTGAGATAATTCTCTCAGAATGGAAGCTTCCAGTTCTCTGGACCAGTCAAAACCTCTTTCCCTAGGTAGAGGAGTCGCTAAGAACGGTACTACATAACTTCTGTCCTCAACGCTGTACTTGAAGGACTCTCCGTAAGTTCTCTTCAGACGCGCCTTATTGATAAGTCTTGCAACAGGCTTATTAACCGTCAGCCTACGAAGATGAGGAAGAGAATATATCGCATCGATGTTCTCCAGTGAGTATTCACAAACAGTAAGCCATGTAAGCCTCTCATGACCTCTTAGGAATTCCAGATCAGTAATTCCCGTCATTGAGAGGTTCAGCACAACGAGGTTATTAAGCTCAGATATAACAGTAGGATCTACGATCTCGTTATTAGCAATCGAGAGTTCTCTGAGACGCTGATAATTTGCCAGGAAGGAGAAATCCTTAATACCATTGTGACGCAGGGAGATGGCCTCAATTCCCTGAATGTTCTTATAAGACTCACGCCCATTAAGATCGACATCAAACAGCATTAGCCTTCTGGTATGCCCTGCACTCTCAACCGCCTCATAATAACTGATATCCGGAGTCTCATCCTTGTAATACCTAGTGATTCTATTAGCCCTCTCAATAATCTCATTTCTTAAGTATTCAGGATCCGTTATCACCGCATACTCGCCATATCTCATTGCCCAATCAATGATGTCCTTCTCGCAGCTCTTCAAATGAACCGTGAGGCGGTTGCAAGAATCGTCAGACTCATCGATCTTGATCTTCGTACCGAAAGAATCAATGACGTCAACCAGGATCGAACTGTCGATCGTAAGAGTCACATTGACTGTCTCACCGGAACTCATGTAGCGGTGCTCAATGAGATATTCATTAGGATGCAGAGCAGCATGCTTTCGTGCCGCATTGTGCACGAAAGTCTCATCAAGGATCGTTACTCCATCAAGCAAGTCCAGACGGTAGCTCTTAATGACATTGGAATTCCTCGCACTGCACAGGAGATAGTAGTAACCGTCGGATACAACGATCCTGAAAGGACACACTTCAACAGGCGTGTCGCTAACGTGATGGAGCTTCTTATCGACGCCGAACTTATTCACATAGAAAGAGATCATCTTCTGCTGTGTAATAGCCGTATTGATATCGCCGTTTATCAGGAAGAAGTCCTTCTTTATGGGAACATTCTTCTCATTTATCGTTGTATGCAGCGCGAAAGCATTGCTGAACCGGTTGTGGCTGAGCTTTGCAAGCTTGCCTGTGATCTCCCCGGCATATTTCTGATCCACATGCTTCGAAAACTGCACGGCATCCACCAGGAACATCAGTTCATCGTCAGTGAACTCATCGTCATCTTCGTAATGGAAGGTAAAGTAGTAACCCTTAACGATTGGCGACTTGCCCCTGGCAATGGTGTAATAGTGCAGATGGATATGCGCATCCGGCCACTCGCCATCATCATCCATGGCATACTTCTCTATAAGTAGCTTGAGTGCCCGTCCTACAGTCCTTCTCTCACACTTATAGTCAGGATTCTCACTGGCAATCCTTATGATATCATTCTGGTTGATTGGCTCAGTTTCCGACGCATAGTTCTTAATTATCTCAAATACAATATCTTTCATCTCATTGTGCTTCAGCATGGCATAAACCTCCATTCCACACATATATTAACGATTACCATTTGGCTTTATCTTAGCACCTTACACCTGTAGGATAAATCATGAGATGGGACAGAATATGTACATCTCCAAATCCGCATAATCATCCTGTTACCATATTGATAACAGGTGGGATGTACTATAAATGGGACATAAAAAGGATGTCTAGCAGGGTTAATTGCAGAATTAAAGTTTGTTTAAGGTTTCAATAAAAGATGAAATAATTCATCTAAAGCTCTATTCTTAAACCATTCATCAGATGTGAAAACAGAGCCGAGCAACGAATCATCAAAAGAAATAGAGCTATTGTCATCATTTGTAATATAGTTTGTTTTAGCTTCATTCAATTTCCAATTCCATTCTTTAACATCTAATAGAGCCATGTGCTTCAACAATTTCCTTTATGTATAAAGTATTCAGAAACTCATCCAACGTCTGTTTTTCCATATCAGTTGCCACCTTCATCATCCTCGGCCTCATATCCAGCTAACAACTCCGAATTTACTGCCTCTGCAATTGCTTCCAGTTCAGCATCAAGTCCTTTAATGTAGTCCTCACAAAGCTTCTGCATGACGTCAATCGGCATTGGGTGTTCGTAAGCATTTATCAAATCTTCGAATGTCCAGTTCTCGACTATTTCTGAATACGGCGGTGTCATAGCGCCAGCAAATCGCTAATTACTGCGCCACCAAAATCGGCAATTGTTGCGCCACTTGCGTCGGAAACATTGAGCCATCTACTGGTTCCAGTACATCAAAGCCACTTGTCTGGTAACAGAGAGCCACCATTCCGGTCTAATTGAGCCACTACTGGAAATAATCAGCAAGGGAGCAACCCCGCTTAAGCACCTACTTACAGATCAAGGCTTAGCAGTCAAGCCCGAAGCATCCGAAGGATGTGCCGCAGGCAGGCTTTAAGGCGAAGACTGATCTGTTAAATAAACAATGCGGAGTTGTGATTGATTCCATCTTAACCAATACATACAGATATCTTCCGACATATATAATATCTGCACATTATACAATGTTGACCTTACTACCTTTAGCATGTATCCGGTCGTAGCAGTACTGGAAATCCGGTAGCGGAATACCCTTTCGTCTGACTTGTTCCGGCGGATAGATGAGTTTCTCGACAGTGTGCGGATCCATCTTCCGCAGTTCTTCCAACGTTAATCCTGATGCTTCAAATCTGCTTAAGATCCGTTGGGTTGTGCCTGAACCGATGTGATACCGTTTCTGTATAACGGAGAACGAGCATTCATTCTGCCGCATCTGTATCACGCCGATTATCGCATTGAAATCTTGCATGGTTTCCCTGCCTCCTTTCCGCAGCTTAAAGCTACAGGAAAGAATATATATTGGAATCCGTGCAGTTTGAAGCGGAAACTCGTGCCGTTAGTATCGGAAAGCCTTGCCGTTCACTCCGGAAACGTCATGCCGCTGTTAGCGGAATCAGCGTGCCGTCGGAGCGGAATTTGCAAGATTCGTTACGACCGAAGAAGATCGAAGACTAAAAAGAATGGTGTCGGTATAAAATCCGGCACCATTTTTGGCTCAATATTTCCCGATTTCGGTGGCTCAACCTTAGCGATTTCAGCGGCGCAATTCACTCCGACGCAACTGGCTCTCTCAGACCGCCGTATTCAATTTCCTCCGGGTATTCCATAAGCAATGCCAAATTATCCGCATAATCAGCTTCCTTACAAAATGCTTTATAAATATCGAGAAGAGACAGGTCTTCATTCATTAATTTGAACTCGCCTGTATCGTAAGAAGACTTAAGTCTGTCGTACTGTTCTTTATTCAGTTCAACGTAGACTTCTCCCTTATCAACAACCATTCCGTTTGCCTTGAGCAAAACATCGAAACGTGCAAAAACTAACACTTTCTTTTCTTCCATTTTAAATACCTCCGTATTAAAGAATTGATCCCGGCGCTTGAATCGACGGGATCACACTACAGACTATAATCAAAGAGGTATCCCATCATTCAAGCTTTAGCACCTTGCACTTCGCAGGTTGCTGTACGATCATCGGGCTTGTCCCTCCCGTACTCTTTATGGTGACTTCAATATAACACGGAATTTGAAATGGTGCATTCCAATAATGGGACTCATATTAGGTAAGCGTGACAGTTGAATGTAAAACTAAATTAGAGTCTTTCTGAACATTTACCGTTACAAAGTAAACGGTAAACCATTGGTACCTTGCAATATTTACGCCGAGCGGACTGCTCGGCGTATTGCGTTCAGGATTTAATTGTGTTTCTGCAGTTGTCCGGCAAATCTTCAGACCATGGCATTAGTAATGGAAGATAAGTGCTCGGTGCATCCTCATCGTGGAGCAGGATTTGTTCCAAAAGATATTGCATGTATTCAGCAGGTTTCAAGTTGTTGGCTTTTGCTGTCTCAGCTATGCTGTACAGAATTCCGCTGCTCCTGGCTCCGTTCTTGGTA
>OCTX012210854.1_pt1 | contig 13753 bp, 10 predicted proteins | sample 1539691 | NCBI WGS metagenome assembly OCTX01 (sample SAMN02144231, study PRJEB22623) | gut metagenome | biome: sheep rumen | host: Ovis aries | place: New Zealand | reverse complement strand
GCTAAGTTAACACCGCCGTTGTAAGCTACTTTACCATCAATCACAAGGATCTTACGATGGTCACGATAGTTATAATGCGTAGAGACAACAGGAATTAACGGAGAGAATATTTTACATTGAATACCGATTTCTTTCAGCTTCTCCGGATAATTTCGCGGAAGCGTATTAAATTCATTGGTTCCATCATATAGAACGCGGATTTCCACACCCTCTGCGGCCTTCTGTTTCATAATTTCAAGCATCTTACCCCACATCAATCCTTCATCAATGATGAAGTATTCCATAAAGATAAACTCTTTAGCAGCTCTTAAATCCTCAAGAAGGGCTTTCCATTTATATTCTCCTAATGAATAATACTTTACATCGTTGTGCATCCATACAGGATACGTTCCGGTTGATTGGATATATGCAGCTGTACCGGCTGCCTGTGTATCTTGTTTAGCTAATTCTGCTAACTCAGCATCATGGTTTCCTAATGAATCTCTTGTCATGTACTGCTGATCTTCGGTTGCCTTACGAAGCGTTCTGGAACCAATGCTTAATCTGGAGAAAAGATATAGGCAGGCTCCTACTACCGGTATTGCCGTAATCACAAGTAACCATGTTATTTTGGCGGAAGAATCCATATTGGAGTTAACAAGATAAATCACCACCAGTAAATCAAAGATAAATACACCGGCCGCAATACCTGTCAACCATTTGGCAAAATAGGAAATGGCCACTAAAAAGAGTGAAACAAATATGATCAGCAGAATCAGGATGATCCCTGTCCAGCTAAACAATACCCTTCCAAAACTCATCTTGTGTTTTAATAAACGAACACCTTCATTTGAATTATCATTCATAATTTATGCTCCTTTTCGTTAAAACTGTTTAACTTTCTATATGTTTAAAGTATAAAACATTTGCGTTTTTTGTACTACATATAATTTTAAGCTCACTTTAATTAAAAAATCGGCATGAAATGAAGCGTATTGTGCTTTTGACATGTCATTATCGTTTTACCGAGAAATATGTTTTTTAATGAAACCCTCTGAATTTGCCGCAAATAATGGATTCTTCATAATCTGATTAATAAATCCTTTTATTAAGCGTTTCACCCTTTCGAATTGTTGCGACAGTGTCGCAAGTTTTGTGTAATACAATCGCCTCGCCTGTGGCACGAACATAAGTTTTTCCCTAGGGTATCAACATGTATTAGGGAACATTTTGCCTTTTTTCAAGCTAGAATGTTCCCTAATTCCAACATATCACCACAACATAAAAATCGGCATGAAATGAATCATGCCGAAATATAGTCTTATTCTTCTTCAAACAGGCAGGCACCGTTAGTTTCGATAACCTTTTTGTACCAATAGAAGGATTTTTTACGATAGCGGTTGAATGTACCGTTTCCATAGTCATCACAATCTACATAGATGAATCCATAACGCTTTGACATCTGTTTTGTAGACTCAGAGATTAAGTCAATGCATCCCCATGTTGTATAACCGAGAAGCTCTACACCATCTTCTACAATCGCATTATACATTTCACGGAAGTGAGTATCATAATATTCAATATGACCATCATCTTCTACTGTGTATGATCCTTTACCATCCGGTACTAATTCTTCTTTTTCACCCAAGCCATTTTCTACGATAAATAACGGCTTACGATATCTGTCATACAAATCAACTAAAGATACGCGCAGTCCGATTGGATCGGATTGCCATCCCCATTCACTTGCAGTGAGGTATGGATTCTTAATGGCAGTAACGGTATTTCCTGCTGTAACATCCAAACCTTCGGTGTTTTTGGCAACACAGCTGGAGCTGTAATAAGAGAAGGAGATAAAGTCTACCGGATATTCCTTCATGACTTTTAAATCTTCCTCTTCCATCACGATATTTAATCCATGATTTTTAAATCTTGCCAGTAAGTAAGCCGGATATTCACCAAATACCTGTGTATCACTGTAACAATATGTGCTGCGCATTCTCTGTTGTGCTTCCAATACATCCTCAGGACGACATGTATATGGATAATATGTTAATTTTGTTAACATGCATCCTACTTTTGCCTCAGGATCTTTTTCATGGATATATTTTGTAGCTAATGCACTGGCAACAAATTGATGATGCATAGATTGGAAAATAATCTCTTCCCAATTCTGTCCTTCAAAACGGTCCTTAATTAGTCCACCGGTTGTATATGGATGACGAATCATAGAGTCTACTTCGTTGAATGTCAGCCAATATTTAACACGATCATGGTAACGGTCAACAATTGTCTTTGTGAAATTCATAAAGAAATCAATTGTCTTACGGTTATACCAGCAATTATATTTCAAACATAATTCTAGAGGTGGTTCATAATGTGAAATGGTAACTAACGGTTCAATATTGTATTTCTTTAATTCGTTGAATACATTGTCATAGAACTGCAATCCTTCTTCATTTGGAGTATCTTCATCTCCATTAGGAAAGATACGGCTCCATGCGATGGACATACGGAATACTTTAAATCCCATTTCGCCAAGTAACGCGATATCTTCTTTATAGTGATGATAAAAGTCGGAACCATGGCGTTTTGGATAGTGAACCAAGTCTTCCGGATGTGCCATTGCCTCTTCGATATCTTTCATTAACACTTCATTTTGACGGGCATAATCCTGCACATCAATATCTAAATGTGATCTTGCGGCATCGGATACAGACCATCCTTTTCCGCCTTCATTCCATCCACCTTCAAACTGGTTAGCTGCAGTAGCACCACCCCATAAGAAACCTTCCGGGAATGCCTTTTTCTTAGACGAATATTTCTTCAGTTTTTCTGCTGCTTCTTCCATAAGATGCTGTTTGACATCTTTAACCAGTTTATCACCGGCTGCTGCAATAGCGGCACCTGTAAATGTACTGTTTGTTTTCATGATATTTTCTCCTTGTATCCTTTGACAACATTATAAGGAAATTTACACATGAATTCGAGAAGTTTTCATTGTAGATAAGTATAAAAAATACAGCACCCCCAATATGAGGCGCTGTTTACCATTTCTACTTCTTAACCCATTTTACTCCGGCATTCCATGCCTGCGCTACCTTTTCACCGGTAGCGTAATATCCGTTGCGGAATTGATCAAACATTAAGGCATGAAGCTTGGATACATCCACTTTACCTTTTTCATCCAATAACTCTTCATTTGCCTTAACATTGACAATGGTTCCGACAATCCCAAATACATGTTCTGTATCCACGATTTCTGCCAATTCACATTCCATAATCACCGGGAATTCTTCAATGATCGGGGCATTGACCTTATCGGATTTTACGGCATGATAACCCGTTCTTTCAAACTTATCATCCACCTTATTTCCCGAGGCAATCCCAAAATAATCTGCCACATCAACATGGGCTTCATCTGCTAAGGCAACCGTAAATGCCTTAGATACTTTCATATTTGCCAAAGTCTTGCGGTCTTCACCTAAAAATAAAATAATCTTATCCATATCGCAGATCTGTCCCCAGGCTGCATTCATAACATTCACTTTTCCGTTTTCATCATAAGCTGCAATCATTAAAACAGGCATTGGGTAGACTGCCGGAATTACACCTAAATCTTTTTTCATTTTACGATTCTCCTTTTTCTTAAAGCTGTCTTAACTATTATAACATTATTTTCATCAAAACATTAAAAAAGAGGCTTACTGCCTCTGTCCATTTCCAATATACTGGCCCATTTCAATGCGGACCTCTTGATCCCCTTTTGTCTTTTCTTTCAGCTGTGGAAGAAGCTCGATTCGTCCTGCTTCAAATAATAAGACAATTGTGGAACCCGATAATTCAAAACGCCCTTTTTCCATACCTCTTTTCATGTGTATGTTTTCGTGATAGTTATTGATTCCTCCGACAATCAGTGCCCCGATTTCTGTCTGGACAACCGGTCCGAAATTTTCGGTTTCCATTAAACACCAGCTTCTTCGATTTAATGTATATACCGGATAAGTTGCACAGGCGATGGGCTGCACGCTATGTAATTCCCCTTCGATATAGTGATTCTTTCCCTGATATCCATCATCGATATAAATATAATAATGATAATCCGATGGGCAAAGCCGGAACACTAAACAGGTGCCTCCATCATACTTTTTGGCAAGATTTTCATCCTCTAAAAAATCTTTAATCTGATAATGGGATCCCTTGATGGAGAAAACGCTCTCCTTTGAGATTGGATAAACGCTTAATAAAGAATCACAGGGACTAATCAAGTGATTGGGCGTAGTATCAATAGGACCAAGTTCTCTTCTTCTTTCAAAGAATTCTTCGAAAGAATGAAATTTCTTTTTAGAATCTGTATATGGAATCTCATTATTCTTTCGATATAAATATAAGTATGGCTTCGATAAGCCGGATTTTAGAATCTTTACCAGAACACGGTCAAAATGCGTCTTCTGGATGGCTTTTAAAATCATGCGTCCCGAACGGGTCTCATAAAAATAATTCTCCATATTCGATCCTTATCTACAAGAATAGAAGCGCGCATACACCAATCAGGCCAATGATCAACATGATGATCATCGTTGAGAATTTCGGCTTCTGAAGCTTAAACGGTGTAATAAAAGCAATCGCCATAATCACAAGGGTACATGCTCCTACAATTCCTGCATCTAAATTCAAACGTCCGCAAATTCCCATTACGATAGGAATAATGGCAGCCGAAAGTGTTACAGGAAGGCCGCGATAAACCTTACGGCTTTTGGCATCTTTTTCCTGTCTTTCTTCTTCATCCACATTGAACCATGCCAGACGGATTAAAGCACACAATACATATAAACCGGAAGGCACAAATCGCAATACCCCTTTATATGCTTCATATACAATAAATGCCGGTAAAACTCCAAAGCAGATTAAATCGCTTAAAGAGTCGATTTGAATCCCAAACCGCTTTTCGCTTTTGGTACGCTGTCTTGTGGATGCGACCTTCCCATCAAACATGTCGCATACACCGGCAACCATCAAACAGATCAAAGCAGCCATCCTGTTGGATGCCATAACCTGCGTGATACCGTAAAGTCCGGTAAGCATACCAATATATGTAAGAATTACTGTGTAATTGTAAAACCCAAGCATAATCATTCTCCTTCACAGTAGTTACTAAATCTATTATCCCATGAGACTTATTTCTTAGACAAGACCGGTTTTTGAAACTGCATAAGTCACATTAGTATTTTAACATTTTAACGTGCGGTATTCCATCCATGATGAACTGTTCCGATACAACTTTAAATCCGCATTTTTCGTAGAATCCAATCGCATATACCTGTGCTTCTAAATATATTTTATCCGCCTGCAGCTCTTTTTGAGCAATACGGATTCCTTCTTCCAAAATACGTTTTCCGTATCCTTTACCTCTTTTGGAAGTAATTACCCTGCCAATGGAGACATATTCACTTTCAACACCACGATCAAGTATTCTCAGATAAGCCGCAATATCTCCATCTTCTTCTATCCATATATGAATGGCATCCTGATCCAGATTATCTATTTCCGGATAGGGGCAGTTCTGTTCTATCACAAAAACATCTACTCTAAGTTTTAAGATCTTATATAATACATCAACATTTAATTCATTAAATCGTTTAATATTTAACTTCATATCATTTCCCTATGCCATTACATACTTAAACCCGGACAATGTCCGGGCTGTCTATTTGTCTTTTTTTCTTCCTGTAATCAAAACCAACAATAGGATTATTACCGCAAAAATTCCAAGTATAAACGGAATATAGGAAACAAAGTGCATAAATGTATACATGATCATCACCACCTGTTCTCTATTCTAACCGAAAACTATCTTATTTTACAAATAATAATTAGCTGACGACCACAACCGGCTTTTTAACATATAGGTATTCTTCATCCCATAGTAACTCCCCGGTATTGTTACATAAGGTCTTTACGATAATAAGATTTTCAATAAAGACATTCATACCGCTCTCTTTATTCTTTCGGAAATTCTCCATTCCTTTCTGAATCTGCTTCTCATCATAATCTGAGATGGTATCACCGAGCTCGATTAATTTTTCATCGACCGGGCCCTTATTGATGACCGGTATCCTGGCAATGCCCTTGCCTAAAATATGACTTACGCCGGCACCTGCCTTTAATACCTGTGACTCCACGGCGGAACGCTGATAAGATTCTAACTGCTTATAACACTCCGAATACACATCTCTGTAGCGATATGCATAGTTTCTGAGCAATCGAATTGTATCGTCCAAATACTGGCCGTCAAAAGACTGACTTAACATGACCTCCAGAAATGTCGCATACGCAAAGAGATACAATTCCATCCGATATCCTTCGAACTGTTTCCGGAGTGTGTCAAAAGTCTGCTCAGCATTCTTATTTAACCGAAATAACCCTTTTCTTTCTAAACGGTCTTCGGCTTCTTTCTGGTAGAAATCACTGTTTCTCTGGGCTTCTTCTTTGATACACTCCACACGGACCAGATTGGCTTCTAAATAATCGGCATCGTCCAGATAATACTTGTAATGGTCCATAATATCTGTTAAAACCGCAAGACTTGACTGGGCCTGTATTTCATTATCAATCGATGTGAATTTCCGGCTGGAAACATTCAAATTCTGAATCTTTTTGTTGATCGCAAGAACAGCTGCATCCCTGAGTAATTTTCTAATATCCAACCCACTTTTCTTTTTATCTTCAACAGGAATATGACAAATTCCCTTTTCGGCTGCCAGCTGATGATATTGTTCCTTTAAAATAGATGCCTCCGGATTCATTGTGATTAAATCATCAACAGAAAACTTGTAGTATATACTTTCATCCAGTGAATCTTTTTCGTTAATAGTATCTTCCATAAAAAATCCTTCTTTACATTGTTATTTTACCAAAAACTACAAAAGGATAGAATAGGCGGCAAATGTGATAGGTCTGTTATATATGTTATAATAAGTGAAAAGGACTACTTATGAACGACAAGAAACACGCATTACAGGAATTGTTGAACTTTATCAATAATGCTCCCTCTCAATCCAGCGATACCATTATCGCCAATGCCTTATATACCAATCGAGATCAATTGGACGAGCTATCCCTTGAAGCCCTAGCGGACCGGTATTTTGTCTCGCAGGCATCAATCAGCCGATTTATTAAGAAATTAGGCTATAAAAGCTATTCGAGTTTTCGAAACGACATAACCCGCTCAATTACTGAATTCGAGTATGTACACCACCCTGTAAAGGAAAGAAAAGATCCCGAACAGATATGCACTCAGGTTACCGACCAGATTATCAATGCCGTCGCAAAAGTAAAAGAAACAGATGTGAATCAAATGATTCATGCGGTTAGCCTGCTTCAAGAATATAAAAACATTTATTTTTTCGGCTCTGAATTATCGGTGGCAATTGTGACCTTACTCAATCATATGTTGATTGCCCGGGGAAAGAATGCCTACAATATCCTTTCCGGTTCCTACCAGAATGAGCTGTTAGATAAGCTCACGGAAAAGGATCTTCTCATTTGTATCTCGATTGAACAGCGATGGTATCAAATGCAGATAGATACCAAAAAGCTGGAAAAATGTAAGGCATATAAAATGTTGTGGACATGCGACAGACTCCATAGAGATGTCAATATTTTTGATGAAGCGATCCTTTTCGCAAAGGATGTTGGCTCGGAAATCGGATATAACAGCTTAATGAGCTTTGTGATGATGATCTATCGTCTTTACCTAAATGGATGATTCATTCATATATTGAATGAGTCATCCTTTTTTATCTCCGCTATTTTTTCTTTTTCCTTCTACAATGGAATCATAAAGGAGATCAACAACATGAAAAAAGGATTTTTGGCAGTATTAAGCGCCTCCATGTTGATCGGCATGGTTGGCTGTTCGTCCGGTGAAACCTCGAACAAAGTAGATCTAACAGTTTCTGAAGCTGCAGCTAACACCTATGTTTATGATGCAGCAGCTGATGGTTTTGAAAGCATTTATTCTAACGTATTAACCCCTCAGTATTATGTATTTGCCGGTATGAAAACCGAAGAAGAAGCAGAAGCTCTGATTCAGGATCTCGATATGATGGATAATATCCAGAAATGGGCATCTGCCATTCAGGTCATTACACCATTAGATGGAAAGGCATATACCGAAAAAGATAAGGATGCCTTTATCGGATCAATTGTCGCAGCTTCTAACGTTAAAGTAATCGGTATCGATGAAGGTGCTGACTTCGTAAATAAATATTTAGCACCAAACAGCTACTTTATCGCAGGTATTATGACTTATAACGGAACGATGGAAGAAGGAACAGAGCTGGGTGCTCCGGTACCGGCTTACTTATCTAACGCTGATGATGCAGCCGTTGAATACTATGTAAAGGCAAATGAAGCCAAAGAAGTTGAAGATGGTGTTTATGTGAATGCGGATAATGAGCTTCAAAAAGTTGTCGTAAAGGAAGATGAAGACTTAGCTTCTGCCTTTGATAACGCATGGGATACAGTATTCTCTAAAAACTACCGTCAGGATAATGAAGATACAGAATTCTATATGTCTGCAGCTGCAGTCAACACAAAACCATACGGACTCATTGGAATTGCGGATATGGATGCATTAAATATGGAATACAATCCGCATATCAGTGAAGAAGTTGAAGGCTTAGAAGGAAAATATACATGGTTTGAATATCTTCCAAAGGATGCATTAGAAGCTGAAGATGGTACGGTACCATTAGTAATCAGCTTACATGGAAACGGAAATGATGCCCGTCTTCAGGGCGATACTTCCGGATGGGTAGAACTCGCTGCCAAAGAAGGCTTTATGGTGATGGCTCCGGAATGGCAGGAAGAAGTATTAGCTACCAATCCGGGCGATAAACCGGGACCTAACTTCTTTAACTGCGACGGCTTATATGATGATAAGTTAATCACCTGGTTAGAGGCAATGGAAAAGAAATATCCACAGATCGATACATCCAGAATCTTTGTGACAGGTTTATCTGCAGGTGGATCCAAATCCGCTTTATACGGCGTAAGATACTCTAAGATTTTCGCAGGTGCTGCTTCTGTTTCTGCTCCGGGCGTTGATAGAGAAGAATTAGCCCAACTCGCAAAGGATTATGATGGAGGCAAGACTCCTTGGTTATATGTAGCCGGTGACCATGACTTCTTCGGTGTTATTCCGGTAGATGGATCTTCTACTAATTCCTTCCAGGTAGAAGAAGGTGTATATATGCAGAATATCGATCCAAATACACAGATCTTCCCATTCATTCAATCCTATCAGAAGATCAATGGATTTGAAGTATCTGACAATTACGATATGAGCTTAAACCCTTATTTCGGTGTTAAATTAGAAGATGAAAAGACGATCCAGTTAGGCGAAAAAGAAGCTCTGGAAGGTGTCTTAAGCGATGAAAACGGTGTATTAGTGAAGCTGACTGCCATCAAAGACCAGGCGCACTGGAACTATAAACCGGAAGCTGAATATATCTGGAACTTCTGGAAAGGATATTCCAGAAATACCGAAACCGGTGCATTAGAAGTTAATAAATAAACTGAAAAGGTATTCGATGCAAGTCGAATACCTTTTTTAATAATTGAGCGTATTTTAATTGTCGTTTTTCAACAGATATTTGTTGCTGACAACTTTCATGGAAAGACAGCCGCCGATGATTGGATTAAATATCGGTTCTGTCGGGCGAATCACGATACCCTCCTTTTTGCCACCGTTTGGATAATCCCCATCTGCCCTTACAAGAAGAGCTTCTACGGTTGGATATTTAGATGGAAGATCCATGCCAATCTCTTCTATCGGAACTGTAATCATTTCAAGATCTTTACATATCTCGAGCATACTGTTGAGTCCGACACGCTGTCCGTTAACACGGATTGTAAAGACATACCACTCCGGCTTTTTCAATCGCAGGCGGTTTTTCTGAATACCCGGTGCACAAAGCTCTCCCTGAATGGTTAAGGTCTTCAGGTTATGATCTTGGACATATTTCTCCATTTTATCCGGATAACCTCTCTGCTTCACAAGTTCATAGAAGGAGCTTGTGCCATCATCCCTGTATTCATAATTATGACCGGTGACATGGAATCCTTCTTCATCAATGCCGATTGAATGAGATGAGCCATCCATTTTTGTGCTGATGTAATACTCCAATCCTTTAAACGCATCAATTAAGTCCGGTTCCTGCTGTACACGGGTCTCATCGGTATGAGGAATATCATACGGAAGGGTTCCGATTACCGTGCCGCCGGTTGTAGCCCTTTCTTCAATTTCCCATTTGCGGACCCCCAGAATCTCACTGACATCATCTCCTACAGTAACTTCTTTAATCTGAGGGAATTGATTGACCGGAAGTAATAACCCCTGGGATATCTGGCCGCGAAAGCGCATGGTTCGTAAGCGAAATCCTTCGCCCATGATGTCTGATTTCTTATAGCTTGAATTTCGTAAAAATTCAAATTCCAGACGGATTGGCAAAAAACTGTCGATTTCAAAGTAAATGCCGATATCCCCCGGTTTAAACTGTCCCTTGTTGACAACACATTGCCAGCCTAAAACATGAGCCAATTCAATTCGGTCTGCTCCTTCAATTGGTTCCAGTTTCCAAATCTTTTGAATACTTGCGAGTTTTCTCATTTTGTCTCCTTTCTTGACCTCAAATATGAGTCCTACACTATCTGATACGTTCATTTTGAAAAAAAGACCAAATTATTTTATTTTTTCGATAAAAAAGGCCTTCCATAAGGAAGACCTCATAAACTAGCTTCTTTTTCTTCGTAAGATACCTAAAGCTAAAGCTGCCATACCGGCAAGTGAGCTCCATACTCCTGTATTAAATCCTACGGCGGTATTGACACCTTTAACCGGAATTTGCGGCGTATAAGTTACAACGGTATTGGAAATCACTTCGGCTTCATTGACAATATTGGTGAAATGATTTTGAACTTCGCCTGTTGCGATACGCTTCATTTGAATCAAAGCTTCGGCCTGGAAAGCAGAATCCAATGAAATCTTTTCTAAGAAATCCTTCATAAAGGAAATACTTACAATACCGGTATCACTCACTTGTGTAGTATACTCTGTTAAATCCGTTCCTTCTTTAATGATGGTTCCATCGTTCATTAAGATATCTGTTAAGGCCGTCATAGTGTATTTACCAAGATATTCATCGTGAACTTCATCATAATCATCTTTAAATAAGTATTGCCATAAGCTTTCTGAATGTTCTTTCAGAACCAAAGCACCGGTTAATTTATAGGAGAATACTTTACCTAATTCAATAACTTTTCCATCTAAGGATTCATCGGACATATCAACTACTACATCCTTTTTTACATCCATTCCCGGTACATGGTTGATAATGGTATCGGTTTCTACGGCATTGCCAAAATCAATCTGGTAAGCTGTATTTTCATAATCGATTTTTTTAACATCCTTTTTTACCTTCATAGGAGCGGTAATCTTAATGTTGGTACCGGTCTTTACATATTTCTCAAAGAAGGATACCGGATCATCCGCCTTGAATAGAAGATACGTTCCCTTTGGATGTAAACCTTTCGGTAATGAAGATGAATCGGATAGAATTTCATAGGAAATACCTTCGACCTTATTTCCTTTCGCATCCAGAATGGTGATGGCATCTTTGACAATTTCCAAGACATCTTCCGGATAATCATCCATAAAATAGAATCCTTTCTGGATTGAGTCCTTATCCGCCTGCATACCCTTATATTGATCTAAATCCCATGTCAGTTCATAGAAGTTTAATCCACCCGGTAAAATTGATTTTCCGTTGATATTGATACCTTCTTCATTTTCATTAACCTTAATCGGTACCGGCACTACCACATTATTGACGGTAATATTGGATGGATATCCGATATTTCCGAAATCGATCTGGTAACTGCTGTTTTCATATTTTCCAACCATGTCTTCTTTGACCTGCATTGGATTGGTAATGATGATATTCTTTCCGGTTGAAACATATTTCTCATAGAAGTCGGAAGGATTTTCCGCTTCGAAAAGCTGGAATGCTCCTTCAATAAAGAAGCCGTTGGATTGAATCATCTCCTGCACCTGTTTGGAAGCTGATGCGATTGAATCAAAGAAAGATACTTTGATACCTGATACTTTGTTTCCATCTTCATCCTGAATCTTGATTTGATCTTTCAAAACTTTTACTGCCTTTTCCGGGTAGTCATCGATATAGAAGAAACCTCTTTCAATGGCATCCTTCACTTCTTTCATACCCTTGTATTGGTCTAAATCCCAATGCAGCTTGTAGTAATTGATGGATAAAGGAGCTACGGTTAAACCATCGATGTTGACATTATTCTCATTGAGATTTTCCTTCACAGGATTTACAACAGGTACAATGTTTACAACTTCATTGGTGGCGTATCCATTCCCAAAGTCAATTTGATATGCCTTATTCTTATATGTCTTTCCGCTGTTTTTCATTTCCTGTTTGACTGTCATTGGATTATTGATGGTTAAGATGGCTCCGGTTTTGACATAGCTGTCGTAGAATTGTAGAGGATCTTTGACTTCGAATACCTGGAATGCACCATTTACGGAAATATTATTCTTTTTCATCAATTCCTTGGTATTCTCATCTGCTTTATCTATCGAGTCAAATTGGTGAACAGTTACATCTACTTCTTTTCCGGTCGGTGTTAATACCTGGATTTCATCTGAATTGATTGTTACGGCATCTTCCGGATAATCATCGATGTAGAAGAAGCCTTTTTTTATGGTGTCTTCAGAGATCGATGCGTCCTTATAAGGAGATAGATTCCAGCTCATCTTATATACATTGACAGAGCCCGGGTTAACAACTTTTCCGTTGATGTTGACGCCTTCTGTATTGAAATCTCTTTTTCTTACTTCAATATCCGGTGTAAGGATAAATACTTCATCCGATTGGGTAGTATATGAAGTTTTGTTTCCGCCTTTTTTGATCTGCCCCGTTAAAACATCATAAAAGGCATCTTCCATCGCAATAGTTGTGGTAAAGGTATTTGGATATCGTGCAGCATCTTTAAACGGATATCCGACAATCACAGCCATTGGTACATCCAAATCCTCATTCATTTTTTCATTCATCTTATCTAAGAGGGCCTGACCTGCTTTAAACTGAACGGTATTGGATGATGCATCATACTGTACTTCATAGTCTTTGGAGGCTTGGGCTGTTTTAGCGGCATCCACTTCAAAACCATCCGGCAATACATCTTTCACCACATATTGAACGATAAAATCTCTTCCTGCCTTTAAGCTGTCATTGCGCAAGATCCAATGCGTTTCTTCTCCTTTCACAACTGTATTTTTATCGATATCTTTCGACTGGGCATCAACCACCTGCTTTAAAGCCTTAGGATTCTGTCTGACATAGACCTTATGAATTTTTGCCTTAGCTTCATAAACATCCGGTACCTTGACAAATGGTTCCGGTGTAAAGGTGACCGGATCCGGTCCTTCATAAGTTTCTAATTTAGGTTCTTCTACGACAGGATTGGTGCTGTTATTGATAAATTGAATACGAAGTTTGTAGTTGGAATCGATGACCCAGTCCGCAAAGATGTGCAGTACATCAATCCAATCACTGGATTGTCCGGCATGTAATGTACCTGTGTAATTTAATTGCGCGGTCTTATTGATAATTTCATTTACATTTACACCCGGCGTCTTGGAATAGTAGTAGAGAACTTCTCCGTTTGGATCGGAATATTGGAT
>OCTX012188375.1_pt1 | contig 13753 bp, 11 predicted proteins | sample 1539691 | NCBI WGS metagenome assembly OCTX01 (sample SAMN02144231, study PRJEB22623) | gut metagenome | biome: sheep rumen | host: Ovis aries | place: New Zealand | reverse complement strand
TTGAGTACGCTGACTACGAAGAAGTTGTAGAACAGCCTGTAAGCTCTAGATCTTTCGTTAGTTTCTTAGATGCTAATACCAACAGCATCACCATGGAGGAGCTAAAAACTCAGTGTGTGGTTCCTACTTGGGCTAATCAGGAGCTAACGATCTCTCATCAGGACTTTATCGAATCTGTTCACGATGCAGCAAAGTCCTTCTATCAGGGCGAATCTATCTCTAATCCATCGATCCGTGTGTCTCACATCGTTAGAGGTCGTACTCCAGACGCTTTAGGTAAACGAGCTTCTGAACTCTTGGAGTGTGAAAAGACTCAGTTCTACCAACGTTTAGCATTTGCATTCACTATTCCAACTATCTATGAGACTATCGATGGTCACAGATTGGAGCTTACTGTGGGTGGTGTTCGTAACTACAACGATCTTAATCTCTACAGATCTTCTAAGGGAGTTGAGAAGTTTTCTGTCTTCGTAGGCTGGCGTGTGGTAATCTGCTCTAATCAGGTGCTGACAGGTCAAGGTGTTAAGCTTTCTATGGAGGTTATGGATTTGAAGCAGCTCTACCAACAAGTGATGGAGCTCTTCAATCAGTTCAACCCTGCTAAGGATATTCACCTGATGCAGACTCTATCAAACACCTATCTGACAGAAACTCAGTTTGCCCAGATCATTGGACGAATGAGACTCTATCAGGCTCTACCACAGGGACTATCCAGAAGCATCCCACGCCTACTGATTACAGATTCACAGATAAATAACGTTTGTCGTGAATACTATCACAGTGAGGATTTTGGCGGTAAAGGTGGATCACTCTCTATGTGGAACTTCCACAATCTGCTGACTGAAGCTAACAAGTCAAGCTATATTGATAGTTATCTTCAGAGAGCTGTTAATGCGACAGATGTCGCCGTGGGACTTAACAATGCTCTTCACGGTGAAACAACTTACCAATGGTTTCTTGGTTAGTTGATAGAGCGGAGGGCATCACTTACCTATTATATATTAATAAGGTGGTAGTGTCCTCTTTACTTTTAATGTGTTCAAATAACGAGTGTGTTCATATTAATCTGTAGAGGTTGATTGAGCACACTCTTTTTAGTAACCAACAAATACTTTGATTAATATGAGTACAACAACAGCAGTTATTTACGCCAGAGTGTCTAGCATCGGAGATCGTCAGAATACAGACCGCCAGATTTCAGACCTCTTAGATTATGTGAGTTTCAAAAATCTAGAGATTTCCAAGATATATGAGGAACATATTTCTGGAGCTAAGAAGAATACTGAGCGTCCGGTGCTACAAGAAGCTATCGAATACTGTAAGAGTAACCACATTTCTATCTTACTAGTTAGTGAGCTCAGTAGATTAGGAAGAAATGCTTTTGAAGTTCTGGCTACAGTAAAAGATCTCATTGATAGTGGTATCAATCTCTATATGCAGAAGGAACAGCTAACGCTACTTGATTCTGAGGGTAAGCCCACAATGTTTGCTCCGATAATGATAGCTACACTATCGACATGCGCCCAACTAGAAAGAGAGAATATCAAGTTCCGTTTGAATAGTGGACGTAAACTCTATATAGAAAGAGGTGGTAAACTTGGTCGTAGAGTTGGCTCAGTGAAGACCACTGAACAGAAAAAAGAAGAGCATAAGGACATTATCTCTTATTTAAAGAAAGGCTACTCTGTTAGGAACGTGGCAAAACTCTGTAACAAAGGAATTAGCACTGTTCAGAGAGTCAAGAAGGAATTTTCTCTTTAAGCATTTCGTACAGTCGGTAGGCTATTTTATACATCTAAAACCAAATAATTGCTCTTTTACTTGTTTGTTTCAAAACAAATTACTATTTTTGCAGACGAGTTTCAAGTGCTGCTATGAGAAGTGGTGCGTTTTAATGACTCAAACTTAGTACAAAGAGCGATTGACGTTTATCCTTCCTCAGAAACGTGGAAAATTTCTAATCAGCAAGGGTAATGGCAATACGCTCACGGTTGGGATTATTGTACCCTCTTGGGAATAATATACCTCAATGCGTGGGCTATTGCTTCATTATTAGCTGATAGGTAATTCCACGACCTCTGGGGTGATAGTAGGCAGTAGTCCCACGTTCTTTAACTTTAACCCGCTGACCTCTTGGGATTAGTTAGCTTTATTTATGATTATGAAAAAACATTTACTTTTATTTACGATGACATTGTTGCCTATGTTTTCATATGCATATACAGGCGATGTTGTGGTTGGTAATCTTCGGTATCATGTTGTAACAAAAGGTAAAGTTGCTAGTGTTATTGGACCAACAGATCAAGATTTTAAAGGAGCTTTAGTTATACCAACCACTATTGAATGCGAAGGAGTTACATGTGATGTAACTACAATTGGTATCAGTGCATTTTATAATTGTAGAAACATTACCTCAGTTTCCATCCCAAATAGCGTTACATCCATTGAACAAGAAGCCTTCGGGTGGTGTACAGGTCTGACGTCTGTTGCCATCCCAGACAATATAACAAGCATTGGCAAGGGTATTTTTTCCCACTGCAGCCAAATAGCTACCGCGACTATTGGTAATGGAATAAAAGAACTAAATGAACACACATTCTCTTACTGTACAAGTTTGACAAAAGTTACTTTTAGTAATAGTATTACAGGCATTAGCATGAGCTGTTTTAAGGGGTGTACGAATTTAGCTTCTATAACATTACCTGATAACCTTGAAGCCATTGGAGGATTTGCATTTCAGGATTGTACCAAATTGACTTCTATAACGCTACCATCCCCAGTATTTTTTATTGGAGCACATGCTTTTGAGGGATGCAACAACTTATCATCTGTCACCTTCGGAGAAAAAACAAGTACAATACAATACCGAGCATTTGCAAATTGTACTGAACTTCAAAACGTTATTTGTTTAGCAAAAAAAGCTCCCAAAAATGCAAACCAAGACGCATTTCAGGACTCTTACATTGAATATGCCACTTTACATGTACCATCAGAATCAATTAGTTCATACCAATCTGCATTACCATGGAGTGGTTTTAAAGAAGTTGTCGCTATATCTCCTAGTGGAATTTCGAAGTTGGAAGCAAGTGAAACATCAGTCAAAGGTGAAGGTGATCAACTAACTGTAGAAGGCATCAATGATGGTCAGATAGTTGATGTCTATTCGTTGAATGGAGAAAAACGTGGTTCAGCTGTTGGTAAGAATGGTGCAGCCCGCATTGATACTAATGTCCGTCCAGGCAGCATAGTTGTTGTAAAAATGGGAGATAAAAGTGTAAAAGTAATCGTTAAATAATAAAACACTGTAATTATGAACAAAAGATTTTCATTTCTGAGCCTGCTATTGGGCTTATTCGTGTGCATGTCAGTACTCACAAGTTGTAGTAAGGACGATGACGGTGGTTCTTCATCAAACCCTATTGTTGGAACTTGGTACACAGAAGCCTATAGTTATGAAGAAATTACCTACAATTCAGATGGAACTTGCACATATCGCAGATATAAATCTGATCATACAACAATTAGAGACACCGATTCTGGTACATACAAGATTGAAGGCAATAAACTTTCAATCTGGTGGGAAAGTGAAAAGAAATATTGGGACATAGATGGTCCTTGGACTACTTCATTCTCTATTAATGGTAACAAGATGACCACAACTGAAGACGGAGGAATTGTTTGGACAAGGAGATAATACTCGCCTATCTTTTTCAGCCACTCATCTTCTATTTGATTTAATAGACATGAGAGGTTAGTTTTGACAATTTAATTTAAAGCATATTATTATGAAAAAGCTGTTTCTCATTATATTAATTGCACTATCTACTGATAATGCATCAGCACAGGCTCCATTTACATACTATCGCCCCACTCCACCACCATCAGTGTCTGTACCAAATCTACCATCTTTACCTGATTTGGATTATAACTATAGGAGGGTTCCTCGCAGATTTTCTAGTTCTATACCAAATGGAATAAACGGAACGACTTTAGGCGTCACTGGTAGGCAAGAAACTATAAAAAAGCTCGCGGGATTGGGATATACTTGCAGAACTGAAGCTTCTGGCTATTTTGCTAGAGTTGTCACAACACAGGGATGCAAATATGAAGATGCTAGTTTTAGAGACATCTGCTTTTACTTTTTTAAGGACAGGCTGTGGAGTATCACATTTGAAGATTGCCAGTCAGACCCCAAACAATTAGGGAATATAATAGAAAGCAAATACGCTGATTATTCTGTTTCTGATACAAATTACGAATATATAGATGGGGATGTGATTTTGACATTTGATGGAAATGATCTTGTTCTTCAGAGTAATACTATTCTCAATCTTATAGCAAAAAGTGCTAACGGTAATTAGTTTTCTGATATATTGGATTATATAGGAATAAATTGACTAAGGATTATGGCAGATAATGGAGAAGAAACTTGGAAAGCTATTAAACTAGTAATATTTTGGTTTGCTCTAGGATTCTTGACAATGATGTGTGAAGGAACACATTAAATAATATATTAGTTGGGCTTTTCACTTTTTATTTGTTACTTTGCCACAGAATCATTGGAACGAGCAATAATATGGTCAATAAAGATAGTAAGTTACTACTAAAGGATGAGAAGATGGGCTTAGAAATGAGAGATTCTCTAATAGATGTTCTGGAAGAGTTGGGCAATGAATATGAGCTTGACGAAGATGGCTCTATTAACTTCTTCTTGAATCCAGAGTCATATACAGACGAAGTTAGATCCTTTGTCGAAGGTGTTGAGTTCTTTATCATTATTAATGAAGAATGCCGTATCATAACCGTCAACGAAGGCTGTTGGAAACAGATTAAGTCAAATGACTATGATGAAGCAGGGAGACTATTAGAAGCCATTAATCGTGCTAATGCTGGATTCCATGTGACATCTTACATTAGTTTAAATAGCTCAACACATATGACGGAGGTTTATAGCTCTACACATTATCCTTATCTCCCAGACAAAGATTATCTGAAAGAACAGCTTGATAACAAGATCTGTGAAATCATATTTGCTAACAAGATTATCAATCAATTCATAGAAGATGCTACAAACGAAGATGCCCGTCAATTGTTTGCTGAAGCTATGCTAAGACAGCAAAATCCAAATTAAGTTGTGGATTTTCCAGATTAGCATATAACCAAAGAGTGACAATTTCTATAAAAAAGTTGATTTATATACCCTTTAGTGAAAATGTCACTTTCAGATTTAGCTAATAGGGTAAAATAATCGCAGGAGCACCACTTCTGGATATTATTTAGATGTTTCAGATTTTTTAACTTGGATTGGCTCTAAAGTGATAATATATTAGTACTAGTTGCAATGAGATAGTAAGGCAGCATCTTTTGAGGGTGTTGCTTTACTTTGTTTCAGTTTCGGACAAGATTTTTTCAGATCATCCTATAGAAGTTAGAAAAATATTCCTTGGACTGAAAATGCACTTTGTTCACCGTATTCGGGTACAGCCACAAACTCTTGGAATAATGGTGTTTCTGAATAATATCAAGCTAAGATAGAGGCTACTTGAATAAGGTACACTTCACTAATCTATACTAGAAGAACATACACAGTCAACATAGATTTTTAATGAGGCTAAAAAATAGCTTGAACCGCTTGAAAAGGTGAAAAAGTAAATGCCGTTGAAATCCCTGTGAGATAATTAGAGGTCAGAAAGCATCAAATTGGTAACATCCCCTTTTCTTTCGTACATTTTTCCCTTTTCTTTCTGGTATCGCTCCCTTTACTTTCGGGTATTGTTCCCTTAACTTTCGTAACTAATAATACTATAATACAGATAATATAGATAATACATATAGCCAACTTCATTTGCTGAAGCAAATTTGTTGGCAAGAATTAGTCTAACTATTAAAAATATGATACTATACGTACCGACAAATCAATTATTTAGGAATAGACTTGAAGCTAAATTAGCTTTGGGTCATTCTAGATACAACAAAATTGCTAAAAATAATCCAGATGATTTAATTTACTTAAACGAAAAACCATTAGCAAGCGATGAGTAGTTATATTCAAATTCCAAACTCAATTACAACAAAATTGACAAAGAAAAGTAAGCTCGTAGAAGCACTAGTTTATTCTATCATTAGAAATGAGATAAAAGACAAATCACTAAAAGCCAGCATTCCAGAAAAGCAGATTGCTGATATTATTAAGATGTCGGAGAGAACCGTAAATAGTTATGTTTCTGATCTCAAAAATATTGGGCTGCTTAATGAGCCTGAACGGAAACAAGGGAAATCGGAATATCCTTATAACTCCTATCAGTTTAAAGAATTAACTAAAGACTATTTTATGATTCTACCTCCATTACTTAACGACGACAATATTTCTCCAAAATTAAAAGGACTACTTCTGTTCATCAAAGCTAACTGCTGGAGTGGAACTAACTACATTCGATTTAATGGGGTCACCACAGACTTAGCAAATACATTAGGAGTTGGGAAGAATAATATTAATGGTTATTTGGAAGAACTGAAATCAAATGGATATATCCGTTTTATCGATAAGTCCTTGCACATTATTAACGAAAATTTTCCTCTTTACCAGAAAGCAGATATGTGGAATGTTACCTACCAGATCATCTATAACTTCTGTTTAGAACATGACAGAGTACCGCCAATTAAAAGGGTTGATGGTAAGCGTAAGGACAAAGCTCTAAGTTGGATTGTCGGAGCATACACAGATGATTATGAGAGGCTTCTTAATGATCTAAATGAAAGATGCAAGAATCTACCAGAGGATCTTTCACTGGAATACTTCTGCCAAGTTCTTCGTAATAAGAAACCAACTAGAGATGGAAAGACTTGTAAACCTGACATACGAATATAAACTATCAGACATAACTATATATGACGCAGCCACCACGATTAATTTTGTGATGGCTGCTTTTTTTGTTTTGCAAGTTTTTCAAGCTGTTCTTTACGTCTTTCTCTAAATGATAGGTCTAATCCAAGTTCTATGGTAAACGGCAATTTGTTGAATCTCTTATCAAAGAATTCACGAATGTTTACTGTCCCTTTTATTGTTGTCCATCCAAAATTCAAATTGTTAATATCTGAAGTAGATTCTGCTTCTTCATAACTGTAATTAATGTCACCAGTCTTAACGTCAACAGTACAATTTCCATTTCCGTTACCATTGATCAAAAATGCTTGTGGACAACACCTAACCTTAGAAATAGCGATGAATGATAAGTGTCCTGACTTATATTGAACTTTATAGAAACCTTTCATTGGGGTAATTGGGTAATACTCAATTTTCTCTAGATACAGATGATACATTTCGGTGAGTTCTTCATCTGAAATATTAAAAGCATGCTTATAAACATCTATATTATTGTAAGCTTTCTTTATAGACTCTATTTGATTCAAAGTCTCTCTTTCTTTTCGTTTTAGATTAGATATTTCTGAGTCAACTTTTTTTATATCGGCATCCGTTTTAGCTTGATCTTGTTCCAATGCTTTTATAAATAAAATATTGGTCATAGCTAATAATTTTTGGACGTTTTGATTAGACTTGTTGTTAAGTCCTTCTTTCTTTAAATTGGCTAATTCAATCTTTTGAGATATACCATTTATGATTTCATTAAGTTCGTTTACTTTTGTTAGTCCCGTTTTCTTAAAAAAGTCTGTTATTTCTTGGCTTTGTTGAAGAAATAAACTCTTAATCACGGAGTTTGTTAGCTCATAAGAAAACTCATCAATATTGACGCTGCAAAATTTACTACTATTACGACTCTCATTGCAAGAGCATCTATAAGTAAGTACGGTAAAATCACCTTCTCTTTTCTTTGGTTTAACCATCATTGAGCGACCACACCTACATCTAATAATTCCTTTGAATGGATTGAAATACACTTTCGCAGTTGACACATACTTATTGTTATCAGCAATCTTCTCACCAGCTCTTCTAAAATCTTCTTCGGAAATAATTGGCTCAATGTGTTGGATAGCTACATCTTCTTTACCCTTTTCCATGCCGTACGACTGTGTACGTCTCCTTATACCAATATATAGTTCATTGTGAATTATACGGCTAAGAAATGATATGGATGGCATTGCTTTACGAAGCATTATATTTCTATCGTTTAAATATTGCATGACGCCATATAGAGTTTTACCATCTAATACCAATTCAAATATTTTCTTAACAACCTTCACTTCTTCTGGATTCTGTTCTAACAAATACTTGGGCCTGTTAGACATTGTGTTGGGCACACTCCTAAAACCGTAAGGAATTTTAGCATCAACAACAGCATACGGATTTGATTTGAACAACGCTTGTTTGCCATCTTGATTTTTTCTCTTTATCTCATTACGTTCTTGTGCAGCACCATATAACTGAAAAACAAGCATAACAAGTTCATCAAGTTTCAGATCCTCATTTGCTTGATATATTTTGTTTGGATTATCTAGCAGAATAACAGATATTCCTCTCTTTAGAATATTTTGAATATCGCTCAGTGCATCAGTGATTTGGTCTTTTCTACTTAGACGTGATATTTCAGAAACAACTATTACATCACAATACTCACTTGTCAATGAATTGAGTTGTTGATACCCTTCTCTTTGTAAAGTAGCACCCGAAATTCCAAAATCTTCGAGTATTTTTATTAATTCATACCCTTTTTCTCCACAAAAATTAGTAATTTTGCAGCGTTGACGGGCTAAGTCTTGCTTCGTTGTAGAAACTCTAGCATAACCAATGGCTCTCATATTAATATGTCTTAATCCGTTAGAAATGAATAATTATCAAAATATCGCTGCAAAGATACAAAGAATTTTTTAGATGGGCAAATCTTTTTCGCTATCTGAGTATTGCTGTCAGGTACCAGCCAACCGCATCGGATTTATCGACAATGGCGGTCCGTTCAACCTCGTACAACTGAAAGTGATCCAGGAGTGCATCTCGCTGGTTGTGTTTGCCGTGATTGCCAACTTCTGTTTTCAGCACGAGCAACTGCACTGGAACCATGCCGCCGCAGCACTCTGTCTGGTGATGGCCGTATATTTTGTATTTATGAAGCCGTAAGAAAGTTTATCGGGTTAACGAGAACTTCATCGATAAGCCAAAATCGTGCGTCGTTGTAGGATAGCTATTGCTTGACAACAACGGCGTATTTGTTTGTGTATCGTAATAAGCCGTCAGGGTGAGCAGGCGCGAGAGTGTGTAATCAGCCATAAACGAGAGTTTAAAAGCCGAGTTACCGCTGGATGCTGATGACACACCAGTAGCGATATCACGGGTGATAGCTGCCTGTTTGCGCAGCGAGATATCAAGGCGCAGGTTCAAATCGTGGTTAACACCGGTTTTTCTAGCAAGGCTAGCCTTACTAGCAGGGCTAGTAGTTCTAGCCGGACTAGATTGGCTAGATAGGCTAGTTCTTCTAGCCCGGTTAGGGCTAAAATCGCGAATTTTATAAGCCAGCCCCACAATCCAGTCCTTACTGAGCGATTCGTTAAGCTGAACGCTGGTCATCGAGAGGTTAAGCACACGGGTGGTGCGATATTCCACTTTGGCCGTGAGATTATTCTGGAAAGTGGCATCGATACCCAACAAGGGCGAGAAGGCCTCGTTGATGCTCACGGTAGAGTAACTGGTATTGATGTAGCTACCCACACTATACACACTCTTATACGCATGGGTCAGGTTCAAACTCTTCAGATGCTCCTTTACCCAGGCGAGTTTCGACAGACCGCCATAACGCACGCTCCAGTTGGGCAACAAACGTGCGAGTGAGGGGAAGATGGCCAGCGACTTACCTGCCCCTGAGGTATAGGCCGACAAGAAGGCCGGAATCAACACCTCAGCCGAGTATTCCTGTCCCACCCGTTGTTGGAACTCGGGGATGAGTTCACGGAAATGGTCGAAGGCAGCCGAACGGTAGCCATTATTAGCATTACCCATGCCCGCCAAAGCGCCTCGCAACGAGATGGTGGTGATGTTAAAAGTACCACTCAGGGTAGTAGGCATGCCGACATACATATACTGCACACTCTTAGCACGGGAATCAGTACGCGAGGCTGTCAGATCAATCTTCAGGTCGCGGATAGGCTCAAGCACTGCCTTTATCTGCAGGTCCTTACTGGTGTTGATATTAGCTGATGTTGATACATTATCGTTCTGCAACAACCAGCCGCGATCGAGTGCCTTATCGATATAGCCATCGCCCATCAGTCCGAAAGCAAAATCCAGTCCTGGTGTCAGCAATCCATCAGTACGGTTCTGACCCAACATATCGCCCACATTGGGCATAAAGCCAGGCAACAGCATCGCGTATTGGGTACGATAACTGATGTTCATACTGCGCAGCATCATCAGTACTCGCAGGGCACCTTTGTTGCTCTTGTTGGCCTTTTGCAAGGCGGGGATATGATTATACAGCGTCACGAAATTAAGCGCCACGTTCATGTTTACCTGCCGGTTGCTGGTGATGGTGTTGCCCAAGCTGGTTCCATCCTCCAACTCGGTACCACGCACCCATGTATAGCGCCCCGTATAAGAAGCATCGGCATTCACCCAATCGAAAATAGGCAGTTTGTTGAGTGGCAACTGGTACGAGGCGGTGACCTGCTGCTGGTAGTCGAGCGGCGTACCCCAGTTGCGGATGCTCTGTTTCACCGAGTCTTTCCAAGCCATATACTGATCGGGGTACAGGTCCTTGTTGATTGGCGTATAGGGTTCCTCAATCTCTGCACGGGTGGCCGACTGGAAGGTGAAATGCAGGTTCTTGGTGAAATCCCATCGCAACGAGAAATCACGATTCCACAGGAACTGCTCCGAGAAGGTAAGCGGCAGGTTCTGATTCTCCAGACTCTCCAGATCGCGCTCTTGTAGCTCGTAGTAGTTACGCGTCATCTCGGTGTTGAACGAGATGCTCTGTGGCAGATAGTTCAGGCCTATCGACTTGGGAAAATTGAGCCACTTTGACTTGCCCTTGAGTTTCTTAAACGGCTCCCAAGTCTTATAGACTGGTGAGTAGGTGTAGTTCAGGGCGCCACGCCACTGGTCTTCTTTCTCATAAACGGTGGTCTTTCCCGAGGTGTTACGATGGGCATGACTATACGAGAACGAGAAGTTGGCAGGATCGTAAGGCATAGGATGGCGCTTGGTTTTCAGTCCCCAGCGCAGGTTAGACAGTGCGAAGTTGGTGTTACGCGTTTTGGTCACAGCGATACTCTCGATGCTATCGCGCTCGTGCTGGTTGGCAGCACTCTCCAAGGCATCGCTCAGGCGCATATCCGAATCGAGCGGATTATAACGTGGGCGCACCTCTTCGTGACTGACTGAGTAATAGAGCGGTGCGCTGACCTTAGCCTTATCGGGGAAGAACTTTCCCAGCTCCAACTGGGTAGTAAACGAGTATTCCTTCTGGGTGTCGGTAGAGCGCTGCATCACACTCTCCTCCAGTCCGCCAAAGCCATCGCTGATATAACGTCCAGAGAGGTTTACAGTACCAAAATCTGACAGTTGCACGTTCATATTGCCCGAGGCAGCCCAACCGCCATTATTATTGGCATCCATTAGGCGCAACTCGTTCACCCATACCTCACCCGACTTCACCTGGTCGGAGATGTTACGCACACCAATCATCATCACCTTCACTTCGCCCAAAGTTGGATTCCCCTGCACGCGTACCGTGTTGTTAGGTTTTCGCGGGTCGGGTTCGGAATACACCTGGTTAAAACTACCGATGCCCTGCGCCTTGGCCAGGTTACGAGCTTTCTTCAGGTTGGTAAACACATCCATGTTGATATCGAGCATGTTTTCTTCGGGCCATACTGCACGACGGTCGGCAGTGCCGTACTTGCTATAATCGCTGCGGTCGGGGGTGAGCGAGAGGGGTATCTCGTACTCGTAGTAGTTATTCTTGTAGTCGCTACCCATACGTACAAACACCGCCAACTGACCATTCTGCAACTGGGTGGCATCGGGCACCAGGTGATTGGCATGCACAAACATCTGCATGTGCTTGTACTGGCGCAGGTCGAGGTTCATGTTACGATAAACAGCCTTCGACTCACCGTGCTGCAGATTCTTCACCACCATATCGAGCGACTGCTCGTTGTTCTCCACCAGCTGGGGCTGCGAAGGGTCGGTGATACGACTGATGCCAGGAGGCAACACGTAGTTCACAGGCGTCTTATCGTTGTTCTCCTCGATATTCACAGCACTCACCTCGATGGTACCACCCTCGGCACCAGTACCTAAATTCTGCTTATACACACGCCACTCGCCACGTACCAAGTCGAGCGAACCAAAACGCAGTACGATAGGTTTCTGGAACCCTGTCATAAACATACGCATAAAGCGCACACTGGTAAAATCGCTGATACTGCCCACCTTACGCTCGTACTCGGTTAGCGGAATGCGGAACTGATACCAGTTCACACTGGTGGTATCGCCGTTACGCAACTTCACACTGCTGGTGCGCATATCGGTGATAAAACAGTCGGCAGGCGGCACGCCATTGCGGTAAGCCTCTAATATCTCAGGACTGATGCGCACCTTGTACTGGTAGTAGCGCTCATACTCGTTCAGGGTGTAATCCTGGTTGATATCCTCTACATCAGGACCACTCTTATAGCTGGTATCGTACGATTCGGTCTGATCCTCGGTTTCGGGCGAGTTGCCTTGTGGGTTGTTGATACGCTTATAGCGTTCCAGGATGCTCTTACGCTCGTTGTCGAAATCAGAGCCACGATAGTAATGATAGTCGTCGCCAGCAGGGTCGTTTCGCCATGCCTGCAGGGTACTGTCGTTGTTCACAACGCCTCCCACGGCATTCAACCACTCATGATAGGCACCATACTGTTGTTCCTCTTCATCCGTCAATCCGTTGTAACCCACATCCTGCTTTTTGCGCGAGCCGGTGGTGGTAGCAAAAGCATAGGTCTGGGTGGCCTGTACGGGTATCTTTCCCCACTGGGTAGTGGTAAAATTACTACTGCCATCCACGGGCATACCGCTCTCGTAGAATTTCTTACCATCGCGCAGGATATCCTCGGAAATCTCGCCTAAGTTAAAATACAGATCGCCCGCATAATCCGAGGCTCTGCCCTGTTCGCGGGTGTAGATAAACGGATCGAGCAACCAGAATTCGATATACTCGATGTTAGCCTGCTCAAAGTCGTTGGTATCAATCTTACGCATCATACCACCCCATTTGGTTTCGGGCTGTTGCAGCGTACCATCGCTATTCAACCCCAACGTGAGGTTGTAAGGACCACGTTCCTGCGGATAGTAAGCCAAATTAAGAATAGGCAGTGTTGAGGTGGCACCATTGTAGGTACTCTGGTCGCGATTGGGATACAGTTCCTTGACATACACCTCACGCACATAGTGGTTCGACAACTGGTTCAGGTCGCTCTTGATATGGGCAGGGGTGAGCGTAGAACTGCGACGGGTAAAGATGGGATCGACATTATACCAAGCCAGCAGGGCACGGTTATAACCACTGGTAACACCCGTTTTATCGCCACTCTCGGGGAACATCGAGGGTACACTGGAGAGTGTCCACTCCTTGGGGTTGCTCATATCCAGATAGCTCTTGGTATCCTCGAAATCATCCACATACGAGGCGTTGTCCTGCGTGCCACGGGCACGACTGGCTATCAACTGGGCAAACTCGCCTGTAAACGAGATGTGCGAGGGTTCTTTTACATGCAGGAAAGGTATCTTATTGAGCATGGTAGTGAGCCACTGACTCTCCTG
>OCTX012252832.1_pt1 | contig 13755 bp, 16 predicted proteins | sample 1539691 | NCBI WGS metagenome assembly OCTX01 (sample SAMN02144231, study PRJEB22623) | gut metagenome | biome: sheep rumen | host: Ovis aries | place: New Zealand | reverse complement strand
AATTCATTACGTAATAAGTGTAATCCTCTAGAAGTATAACCATCATCATTTGTTAAAATAATTCGCATTATAGTTTCTCCTGTAAATATGAAACAAGCATTTTGGATGCGTTTGCTCTATGAGAAATCTTGTTTTTAATTTCTTCTCCTAATGAGGCAAAAGTCTCTTGATAACCATTTGGAACAAAGATTGGATCGTATCCAAAACCAGAAGTTCCTTGAGGCTTAAAGGCAATATTTCCTACGCATTCACCTTTAAAACATACTGGTTCTTTTTCAAAATTAATTAATGTAATTGCACAGACAAATCTTGCAGTTCTTTCTTTACCTTCTAATAAGCGAATTACTTCCGCCCATTTTTGAGGATATGGAGTTTCTTCTCCTAAGAATCTAGCAGTCTTTACTCCTAAGATATCTGGTAAACTATCGACAATTAAACCTGAATCATCTGCAATAACCACTTTATCAGTTAATTCAGCACAGGCTTTTGCTTTGATTAAAGAATTTTCTTCAAATGTCTTACCATTCTCATCAGGATTAACTACAATTCCTGCTTCTTTTAATGACATAATATGTAAATCTTTAAATTCTTTTAGAATTTCTTTATATTCTTCAATTTTATGTGAATTGTTACTTGCAATTACTATATCCATAATATTTCCTCGTATTTCTTTATAATTTTAGCATAAAGTCTGTTAAGAAAAAAATAAAAGCTCCCAAATAAATTGGAAGCTTCATTATTCTCAAATTAAAGAATTTCTTTAAGACGAGCGCTCTTACCTGATCTGTTACGGATGTAGAAGATCTTGTGTCTTCTGACTTTACCGTGTTTAACTACTTCGATTGAAGCAATTGATGGGGAGTTAACTGGGAATGTTCTTTCAACACCTACACCAGATGACATTTTTCTAACGATAAATGTTTCGCCAACTCCTGAGCCGCTGCGTGAGATGACTAAACCCTGGAATAATTGAATTCTGGATTTGCCGTTTTCTGTAATTTTAATGAATAATTTAATTGTGTCACCAGCTTTGAAATCAGGTAAATCTTTTCTGATTTGTGTGCTTGCGATTTGATTTACTAAATTAGTATTCATTTCTCTACGCTCCTTTCAAGTGATAGTCCTAACTTTCATTAGGCTTATTAATAATATCACTAGTGATTTTACCTTGCAACAATTTTTTTATTAAAACAATTTATTAATGTTAAGTAAAAGTGCTTGACAGTCATATTTTATCTATATATTATATATATGTTCGTTAAGGAGGACAAAAATATGTCAGTAAAAATCAGATTAACAAGAGTTGGACGTCACAATGATCCTATCTACAGAATCGTTGTTGCAGATTCAAGATTCGCAAGAGATGGCCGTTACATTGAACAAGTTGGTTACTTCAACCCAAATGCAAAAGGTAATGCACCAAAACTTACACTTGAAAACGAAAAGATCGTTGCTTGGTTAAACAAAGGTGCTCAACCTTCAGATACAGTTAAATCAATCTTATCTAAAGAAGGCATCATCAAAGCAGTTGCTGAAGCAAAAGCTAAAAAATCTAAATAATGGATTACATTGCAGCAATTCATAAATTCATTGATCCAATTGTTTCTAATGTAGAAGCAGTTGAAATCGAAGAATTACCAAACGATTCAAAGAAAGATCGTACTTTCAAAATTACTTGTGATGCAGAAGATACAGGTAGATTAATCGGAAAGCATGGCTCAACAGCTGAAGCTTTACGTGAAGCTCTCTCTATCGGTGGCAAAGCAAATAACGAAAGAGTACACATCAAATTTGCTTCACACGGTGAACAAGAAACAAGCCAAGTCGAACAAGCAAACGACTAACTAAAAATTAAGATGTGGAATAAACCACATCTTTTTTCTATAATTATTACAGGTGATATTATTATGAGTTATTTAAAATTAGGTACAATTATTAAAACTAGAGGTTTAAAAGGCGAAGTTAAAGTCTTCTCTACAACACATTTCGCAGAAGATAGATATCAAAAAGGAAATGTCGTTTATTTAGTAAATGAAAAACAAACAGTAGAAATTCCAGTACACGTTAGTAAATATAGTTTTTCTCAGGGATTTGACTATGTCACATTTGAAGAAATGCCTGATATTAATTTAGTAGAAAAATATCTTAAATATGATATTGTCATCAAAAAAGAAGAATCCCAAGAACTTGGTGAAGATATGTACTATTTTGATGATTTAAAAATGTGTTTAGTTTATGACCAAAATGGTAATGAAGTAGGTATTGTTACTGAAGTAGAAGAATTTACTTCTCGCGAAACTTTAAGAATCAAAAGAAAAGATAGACCTGATTTATTATTACCTTTTATTACAGATGTATTTATTACTAACGTCGATATTGAACACAAACGTATTGATGTTAAATTACTTGAAGGAATGTAGAAATGAAGATTACAATCTTAACTTTATTTCCTGAAATGTTTGCATCTTATTTAGATAATTCAATTATCAAAAGAGCAATTGCTAGAGGAAAAGTCGAATTTGAACTTGTTAATATTCGTGACTTCTCTTTAGATAAGAATCATCGTGTTGACGATTATCCTACAGGAGGAGGTGCTGGTCTTATTATGAGATGCCAGCCTGTTCTTGCTGCTTTAAAGAGCGTTAGAAACGAATCTTCATATGTTATGTTAACTTCTCCAAGAGGTAAGACTTACAATCAGCAGAAAGCTTTAGAACTATCAAAAAAAGATCATCTCATCTTTGTCTGCGGTCATTATGAAGGAATTGATGAACGTGTTAATAAATACGTTGATGAACTCGTTTCACTTGGTGATTTCATTATGACTGGTGGAGAAGTTCCAGTTATGGCAATTTCTGATTCAATTGTTCGATTACTAGATGGAGTAATTGCAAGTGAATCTATTGTTGATGAATCTTTTAACGACGGTTTACTTGAATATCCTCAATATACACTTCCATACGATTATGATGGAGATACTATTCCAGATATTCTTTTCTCAGGAAACCATGCTGCAATTGATAAATGGAGAAAAAAGCAAGCTTTAAAGCTTACTAAAGAATTCCGTCCCGATATGTTCTCTTCATACACTTTCTCTAAACAAGAATTAAAGTTATTAAAAGAACTTGAAAGTGACGAAATGCCTAAGTGGGAAAAAGACGCTTTAGAAAAAGGTCACAAATTTATAAAGAAATAAGCTTCACTTTGCGTGAAGCTTTTTTTAAACAAAAGAGTGAAGTTTCCTTCACTCATATTTTTAAATTAGAATTTTGGCATTTTTCCACCAGGGAATGATTTGCCCATCATGCCACCTAATCCACCATTTTTCATTTGCTTCATCATAAGTTTCATTTGTTCATATTGTTTTAAAACCTTATTGACATCTGCATTTGTTTTTCCACATCCTGCAGCAATTCTCATCTTACGTGAATTCTTAATTACTTCTGGATGTTTTCTTTCTTCTGGTGTCATTGATTGAATGATAGCTTTAGTCGCTTTTAATGCTTTATTTGCCTGTTCTTTCTGTTCATCAGAAATCTTTGGCATACCTGGAATTAATTTTAATAAAGCTGAGCCTTGGATTTTGTTGTACTGTTCGATTTGTTTTAACATATCTTCTAAATCGAACTTGCCATCCATCATTTTCTTAGCAGTCTTTTTAGCATCTTTTTCATCAATTTGTTCTTGGACTTTTTCAACGAGAGTTACAATATCTCCCATACCAAGAATTCTATCTGCCATTCTATCTGGGTGGAAGACTTCAAGATCTGATAACTTTTCACCCATACCAGCATACTTAATAGGAATGCCAGTTAAATGTTTAATAGATAAAGCTGCACCACCTCTTGCGTCGCCATCAAGTTTTGACATAACCATACCTGTGATATGGAGTTTTGAATGGAATGCATTTGCAACGTTAACTGCATCTTGACCTGCCATAGCATCAACTAAGAGTAATTCTTCATCTGGTCTAACAGCATTTTCAATATCAACTAATTCTTGCATTAAGACTTCATCAATTTGTAAACGTCCAGCAGTATCAATGATAACTACATCATAGCCTTCAGTACGTGCTTTTTCGCAACCTTTTTTAGCGATTTCTACAGGAGAAACTTTATCTCCCATATTTAAGATATCAACACCTACTTGTCCTGCAATTGTTTGTAATTGGTCAATAGCAGCAGGTCTATAAACGTCACCTGCTACAAGTAAGACTTTCTTACCTTGTTTATCTTTTAATAATTTAGCAAGTTTACCTGATGTTGTTGTTTTACCTGAACCTTGTAAACCACACATTAAGATAACTGTTGGTTTATGTCTTAAATTTAATTCAGTTTGATCTGCACCGAGTAATTCAACAAGTTCATCATGAACGATTTTTACAACCATTTGAGAAGGATTTACCTTCTTGATGACTTCTTGTCCGATAGCCTTTTCTTTTACGTTATTTAAGAATTCTTTTACAACTTTAAAGTTAACATCAGCTTCAAGTAATGCAACACGAATTTCTTTAAACATCGCATCCATGTTTTCTTCAGTTAATGTTGTTTGACCTTTTAATTTCTTAAAGATTCCTTGTAAACGATCTGATAATGATTCGAATGCCATTATTTCATCCTTTCTATTACCCCATTGATAACTTTTTCATCGATTAAGTTATCTTTTAGATAATTTTCAATATTCTCTTCTTTCTTAATTAAAGAAAGTTTTGTTTCATAATCTTCCATAATAGAGAGACTTTTTTTAATTGCATCATATGCACCATTTCTAGATATTTCTAATTCTTCTGCAATTTCACTTAGAGATAAGTCCATCTCAAAATATAATCTAAAAATATTTTGTTGATGTTCTGTTAGTAAATTTCCATAGAAATCAAATAATCTATTAGCGCGTATTGACTTCTCTAATTCTTCCATTTTATTTACCTCTTATACTAGGCTATATAATGTAGACAAAACTGTGAACGCAACTAATGCAGTAAATGCCAAAGCGAAAGTTCTATGGAACATAATATCTTTCCAAGCATTCTTTCTAGATGCGTAAGTATAATTGAACAATGCAAAAATTAATGCGAGTACAAAGTCTACTGATAAATCAATATATAAAACATTTACGTTAAATATACCAAGTAGGACAGTAAGTCCCATACGTACAATCGCGACAATAATTAAACTAACAATTAAACTCATATTTATTCCCCCTCATCTGATAAACATAAACCATATAGATATTGATCTAAGTCAAATTCTTGTAGATCTTCCATCTTTTCACCAAGTCCAATAAATCTTACTGGTACACCAAGTTCATCTCTAATTGCTAAAATAATGCCACCTTTAGATGTTCCGTCCATTTTTGTAATGACTACACCTGTTAATTCTGTACATTCTTTGAAAGCTTTTGCTTGTAAGACACCATTTTGTCCTGTTGTAGCATCAATAATTAAAAATACATCATGTGGAGCGGATGGTATTTCTTTTGAAATAACTCTTTTCATCTTAGCAAGTTCTTGCATTAAATTAGCTTTATTTTGTAATCTACCTGCAGTATCAGTAATTACTAAATCATAATTACCTTCTTTTGCTTTTTTCATTCCGTCGTATGCTACAGATGCTGGGTCTTGACCTTCTTTACCTGTAACGATGTCGCAACCTAAACGTTCTGCCCAAACTTTTAATTGTTCAGTAGCGCCTGCTCTAAATGTATCGCCTGCTACAAGTAAAACTTTTTTACCTTGATCAATATAGCGTTTTGCTAATTTAGCGATTGTTGTAGTTTTACCTACACCATTTACACCAACAACGAGTAAAACAGTTGGTCCATTATCTCTAAACTGAATTTCATTAACGATTGATTCACCTTGTTGAGCATATGAAACGAACATCTTATCTACTAAAATATCGTTGATTTGATTTGGCTCAGTAATGCCTTGGCTATTTGTTTCTTCTCTTGTTGCATCAATAATATCCATAGCAAGATTTACGCCAACATCTGCTTCAATTAAAATTTCTTCTAATTCTTCAAAATATTCTTCATTTACTTGTTGATATTTCTTAGAAAGATTCTTTAATTTTGAAGAAAAGTTCTTTCTTGATTTATCTAAACCAGCGATATACTTTTCATTTTTCTTGGTATCTTTTTTTGAAAATTTATCTTTTAAAAATGAAATTAACCCCATTATCTCTACCTCGCCACTTTATTTAAAGCATCCTTAGCAGCTTCTTGTTCTGCTTTCTTTTTGCTTGAACCTTGTCCTTTTCCCCAGACAGAACCTTCCCACATTACTTCAACTGTAAAGACTTTATTTTGAGCAGGCCCTTCTTCTGAAACAACTCTATAAGTTACTGTTTCACGAGTATCTGCTTGAACAAATTCTTGTAATTTTGATTTGTAATCTGTGAGTTCTAATAAGTCAAAATTAATAACATCATTTTCAAAAACATTTTTGATTAATCCATAAACGAATTCAAATCCCTGGTCTAAATATGTAGCACCAATGAATGATTCAAAAACATCTTCAAGAATTTTGTCGAGGTTATTTCCTCCGTTTAATTTTTCTCCATTACCAAGTAAAATTGCTTCTCCAAAACCAAATTCACGTGCGTAGTTTGCAAGAGACTCTCTTCTTACTAAAGCACTTCTTAACTTACTCATTGGTCCTGGTCCCATTTCTGGGTGATGGCGGTAAATTAAATCTGCAACGATTAAATCTAGAACACCATCTCCAATGTATTCAATTCTTTCATAGTCAACAGTATTGCCTTTTTTCTCATTTGTATATGATGAATGACTAAAAGCATGTTCAAAGACTTTTTCATCTTTTGGAACAATATTAAACTGTTTTAATACTTCAAGATATTTCTTAGCCATTTTTAATTCCTTCTTTTAATAAATTAACTGCATCCGCTGCAATCATGTCATAGCAAACACCTAATGCACAAGAGAATGAATATTCAGTTGATGAGCCATGAGCTTTTACTACAACTCCGTTTGTACCAAGCAACATTGCCCCGCCTACTGCTTCATAATCCATTTTGTGTCTTAATTGTTTTACACCTGATTTTGCAAATAGATAACCAATTTTTGTGAAGATGTTCTTTCTAAATGCATCTCCAATCATTTTTCCCATCATCTTTGCAGTTCCTTCGTAAGTTTTTAAGAAAATATTTCCTTCAAATCCACCTGCAAGAACAACGTTTGTTCCACCGAATACTGCTTCTCTACCTTCAACATTTCCTTTGAACCAATCGTATCCTGCTTCTCTTAGTAATTTATTTGTTTCCTTAATTAATTCAGTACCTTTTTGGTCTTCAGCACCATTTGAAAGTAAACGTACATTTGGGTTTTCAACATGTAAGACTGTATTTGCATAGATTCTACCCATCTTTGCAAATTGAACCATTCTTTCTGGAGTAACATCAACGTTTGCCCCACAATCAAGTAAGCATAATTTGCTTCCATCATATGTTGGTAAAGCTGTTACTAATGCTGCTCTATCAATTCCTTCAACAGTTCTCAATTTCATCATTGCTAATGATAAGAAGGCACCAGTTCCACCTGCAGAAACAATGCCATCATATCCATTTTCTTTGACAAGCATTACTGCTTTATACATAGAAGTATCTCTTGCTCTCATTGCTTCCATAGCTTCTGCTGTCATTTCCATAACACCACGAGCATCGACAATTTCTACATTAGGAACTTCTTTTAATCCTACTAATTCTTCTTCTTTTCCAACTGCAATAATTTTTACATCTTTATGCAATTCTAAAAATCTCTTAATTCCACCTACACATACTACTGAGCCTTTATCTGAGCCCATGCAATCTACGACAATTGTTTTCATATTATAAAGTCCTCGCTTTGTTTGAATTATATCATAATAGCCTATATTTTCATATTAAATATGAAAAGTAATATAATAAAAAAATAAATGTGTCGCTAAACACATCTATTTTTTTGCTTCTTTTGCCATATTTTTATATAAAGCATACATTGATTCGTTTCTTGCTGTTCCTAAACCGTTTTTATATAATTCCGCTAAAGGTTTAAAGGATAAAGCGTAATCTTGATCAGCCGCTTTTCTTAAGTATTTAAAGGCTTTTTCGTAATTTCTCTTAACTAATTGGTTTTGTAAATATGTGATTCCTAAGCGATATTGAGCTTCGCTATTTCCCATATTTGCAGATTCTTCTAAGTACATTAATGATTCTTTATATTTTTTCTCTTTTAGAAGGATAAGTGATAATTTTAATTGAGCATTAGAAGAACCTAAATCTGCACTTTTCCTTAGCCATTTTAAGCCTGATTTTGCTTGGTATTCAAAACGTGGATTTTCAAGTAATAATAACGCTAATTGGTAAATAGATTTTGTATTTCCAAGTAAAGCAGAAATGTAAAGCCATTTATATGCTAATGGTAAATTTTGTTTTACATTTTTTCCATCTAAATAAATCTCGCCTAAAGTGTAAATTGCTTGTGGATGGCCCTGTTCTCCGGCTCTTTCTAACCATCTATATGCTTCTGGTAAGTTTTGTAATGCTCCATCTGAGAATAGATTTGAAATTGCTAAAGAATACTGTGCGTCTTTATTTCCACCTTCCGCAGCTCTTAAGAAATACATATCTGATTTTTCTTTATCTTCTTCAACAAGTTTTCCGTTGTAATAAATAGTAGCAAGTTCATAATTTGCCCCTGCAATATTTAAGTCTGCAGCCTCTTTTAAAAGCTCTAAACCTTTTTCAACATTCTTGTTAGTTACACCTCGACCAATTAATAAACATTGTCCTAATTTATAACTAGCATATTTATATCCTTTTTCATATGCTGACATTAAATATGAGAATGCTCCAGGGTAATTCTTTTCTTGATTTAAGCCATAATATAAACCCATGCCTTTTAAATATAAAACTTCAGGATCTTCATTATTTTCTTGAGCTAATTTTTCTCTCATGAAATTAATTTCTTCATCTATTTTTTCATCAAATTTTTGATAATAACTATGATTTACTTTAGTAATTGTCTTAGGCATTATTCTTAATATCACAACACCAAAACCAAATGATATTAATGCTGGAATTAAAATATAAAATATTGAATGATTTTCTAAGAATGGTAAAGTAACTCCATAAAAGTTAATACTATACGCTACTAAAAAGAAACTGAAGGTTCCAATCATTATAATTAAACTTATTAATGTTAAACGAAATTTTGCCTTTCGATAATTCATATATCTATAAGCGTCAATAGCGTAACATATAAGTGATAATAATATTAATGGTATACCCACAATATCTTGTAATCTATTTGTATCAATTTGATTCCACTTTAAGATAAAAATAAAGAAAATCAAATTTAGTAAAAATACACTTACACCAATAAAAAGTAATCCACAAGTTGAATACTTTTTATGGATATCTAAACGTCTTTCTACTCTACTAACACACTTTATCCCATTTAAGTCTTTAGTTTCGTATAAAGAAATTAATTTTTTTATTCTTTCTGAGTCGTTTTTATTCATTTTTATACCTATTTTTATGATAGCATAGTTTAAATTATTTTAATCTATCAAATTTAATTCTTCGTTTTCTTCTTTTAGCTTATTTAAGCAATAATCATAATATGTTTTGTTTTCATCATTATCTAGAGATGAAAGTATTGTTACTACTTCATTTCTTGCCACTTCAAACATTTTAAAATCTGAAATAATATTTAAAGATGAAAATGTTGGGAAACCTGATTGCTCTACTCCCATAAAGTCACCTGGTCCTCTTCTTTTCATATCTTCTTCCGAAATATCAAAACCATTATTATTATTTTCTAAGAACATTAAGCGAGAAGCATCTTCATTTTCTTCAAAATGGTCTACTAATAAACAATATGCCTCTTCTCCATTTCTTCCTACTCTTCCTCTTAATTGATGTAAAGAAGCTAGCCCAAATGAGTTGGCACTAAAAATAATAATTCCTCCTGCAGTTTTAACATCAATTCCGAGTTCGACTATGGTTGTTGAAACTAAAATAGGAGTCTTATTAGACTTAAAATCATTTAGTATGGAGACTTTGTCATCATTTTTTAATTTACCATGTAAAAGCGCGATTTTATCGTCATAAATAGAAGAATAATGTTCATACACTTCTTCGGAAGAAGCTTTATTTCCTCCATAATAAATTTTTGGACAAACCATAAAAACTTGACGATTGTTTTTTAAACAATAATCTATTAATGAAGTAATTTTTTCTGAATCATAATCTACTACTTTTGTTTTTACAACATGCTTTTCTGTTGGATACATAGTTAATGATGAAACGTCTAAATCTCCGTAGATTGATAAAGCAAGGGTTCGTGGAATAGGTGTCGCACTCATAAGTAATAAATCTACTTGATCACCTTTATTTGCCAAAGTATTTCTTTGGTTTACTCCAAATCTATGTTGCTCATCGATAATAGCAAGACTTAATTTTTTGTATTCTACAGTTGAAGAAAATAATGCATGAGTTCCTACAACTATATCTGCTTCTCCGTTCTTTATTTGTTCTTTTATTTCATTCTTTTTACTTTGCGTTAATGAGCCTATTAATAAAACGACATTAATTCCATAGTCTTTAAAAAATGATTTTACTGAATCATAATGTTGTCTTGCTAATGAATCAGTTGGTGCAAGTAGTACACCTTGTCCTTTTCTTAAATAGTTTGCGTATAACGATGTGACTGCAACTATTGTTTTACCTGTTCCTACATCACCTTGTAATAATCGATACATTAATTTTTTACTTTTCATATCAAGAACTATTTCTCGTATTGAAGTAACCTGATCTTTAGTTAATTTATAAGGTAAATTCTTTACGAAATCATTGATTTTATTTGTATTAATTTCAACATCTATTGTTTTTTCTAATTGTTCGTTTTGTAATCGGATTAATTTATTCTTAAAACAGTATTCTAAGCATTCTTCAAACTTTAATGTTCGTAAGCCTAAAGCTACATCTTCTCTTGTTTTTGGGAAATGTACTTTGTCTAGAGCTTCTATATGAGTTAATAAATTATATTTATTAATTAAATAAGATGGAGTTAAGGTTTTAATTTCAGTATTTACCGCGTCAAATGTGCGTTTTAAAAGCGCTAAATATGTTGCGTGACCAATTTGTGATGGTAAATGATAAACAGGCTGTAAAGAGTCATTTTTATCTATTTCTCCGACTTTAATTTTCTTAACATTAATATTAATTTTTGAGCCTGAAATCTTTTCTACAGTACCTACTAAAGTAAATTTATCTTGTAATGATAAAGTTTTTGAATAATATGGTTGATTAAAGACTACACATTCATATAAATAAGGAGAACTAAAAGACATAAATGTGAATCTAATAATTGATAAATTGCCATTATTAAAAGACTTAACATTTGAAACTAATCTACCAAAAAGTACTATCTGTCCTTTTTCATGTAATTTTGTTTCATCACTATAAGAAAAATCTTCATATCGATATGGTAAATAATTTACCATCTCTTCTGAAGTAGTAATGTTAAGTAATTTTAGTCCTTCTAGTAAGTTTTCTGATTTTGTTAATAGTTTCATATATTTCCTATTTTAATATTAAGAAAAAAGGGCTTTTGCCCTTTTTCTATTCAACACCAATAATGAATGAGTATACTGGTTGTTTTCCAATTCTTACATCTAAATCACATTCTGGGAATTCTTCAGCGATTAAATCTGAGATTTCTTCTTGTTCTTTAGTTGTGATATCTTCACCGCAAATAACTTGGATGATTGATGATTCTTCATTAACCATTTCTTTAAGCATTAACATTGTTGCTTTTAATTTGTTTGGATCTGAAGTAACAATCTTCTTACCAAATAAAGCAATATAATGACCTTTTGTTACCTTAACACCATCGATTTCTGTATCTCTAATTGCGTATGTAACTTGTCCTGATTTTACTTGAGTTAATGCTCCATTCATTTCGCTTTCGTTTTCGTCTGCTGAACTTTCTGGGTTAAATACCATACATGCAGCAAGTCCTTGTGGAATTGTTTTTGAAGGAATAACTTTTACGTTAACTTCTTTTCCTTTGTAGACTGTTGCAGCTTGTGAAGCAGCCATAACGATATTACCGTTATTTGGAAGGATATAAACGTTTTTAGCATGAACTTTTTCAATTGCTTCTACGAAGTCATTTGTTGATGGGTTCATTGTTTGTCCACCTGAAACAATGTAATCGACTTGATATTCTTTAAATAAATCTTCAATACCTTCACCTGCACAGCATGAAATAATTGCAGAATCTTTCCATTCAATTTTTTCTTCTGTCTTTTCTGGTTTATCGTTTGTTTCACTTGGGAACTTAACATTTTCTGTTTCTTTTTCTAATGTGTTTTCAACTTTTACTTTGATGAATTCACCAAATTGTTGAGCATATGATAAGACTGAGCCTGAGTTGCTTGTATGAATGTGAGCTTTTAAAATCTTGCCTTCAACAAAATATGCTAATACTTGGCCTCTTGATTCAAGAACAGTTTGAACTCTCTTTTCTACAAATACTTTCTTGCCTTCTTTTGAAGCATCTTCTGGTAAACGTAAGACGAATTCAACATTATATGGATTACTTTCATCTCCTGATTTTTGCGCTGTTTCAGTTGATGTTGCCATTTGTTTTTCAATGACTTTACCATTTAATGCTGATTCAAATCCTTCGAAGATTTTTACTAAACCAGCACCGCCTGAGTCAACTACACCAACTTCTTTTAAAACTGGTAATAATTCAGGTGTTCTTGCAAGTGATGCTTTAGCTTCTGTTAAGAAAATATCAAATGCTTTTTCAATTGACATTGATGGGGTTGCTTTTTCTCTTAAAAGATCTGCAGCTTCTCTAATAACTGTTAAAATTGTACCTTCAACTGGTTGCATAACAGCTTTATAAGCTACTTCTTTACCTTTAACAAATGCATCTGCCATTTCATCTGCATTGATTTCTGTTTTTCCATCGATTGATTTTGCAAATCCTCTAAAGATTTGAGATAAAATAACACCAGAGTTTCCTCTTGCGCCCATTAATAAACCTTTAGAAAATGCCTTTGCAATTTCATGTACGCTTGTATCATTTCTATACTGGATTTCTTTTGCACCAGATTGAATTGCGAGGTTCATGTTAATACCTGTATCTCCATCTGGAACTGGGAAAACGTTGAGTGCATCAACTTCTGGGTAGTGATTGAATAAATTGTTTGCACCCGAAATAATCATTTGCTTTAATAAAGCACCATCAATAACTTTCATATTTAAAAAATAATCCTTTCTTAAATACTCTTAACGCCTTGAACATAGACATTTACTCTATCGAACTTGACGTTAAAAGTCTTCTCGAGGTCAAATTTTACTTTCTTCTGAACTTGAGAAACAATTTCAGTTACTCTTAATCCGTAACCTACAACGATATATAAATCTACTTCAATAGATGATCCACGTTTAATTACAGTAACACCCTTTGAGTAGTTTTCAACATTTAATAATTCGTTGATTTCATCAGCTAATGATTTTTTTGAGCTGAGTCCAACAACACCATAACACTGTCTTGCAGCATTTGAAGCAACCTGTTTAATTGCATCGCTGGAAATATTAATTGATCCATATTGATTCTTCTTATCGATATCCATAATCAATTCTCCTCCCTAATGGTAAAAACATTTTATCATAATATACAATATTATTGTATATAAAGTTAACCAAATTTTATTTTATAAGCCTAATTTTTTATTAG
>OCTX012234006.1_pt1 | contig 13756 bp, 9 predicted proteins | sample 1539691 | NCBI WGS metagenome assembly OCTX01 (sample SAMN02144231, study PRJEB22623) | gut metagenome | biome: sheep rumen | host: Ovis aries | place: New Zealand | reverse complement strand
AGCGCTTCCTCCACCTTGTCGATGATGGCGTTTGAGTAGGCATGTGTCTCTTCTTTTTTCATTTACTTTCGGATTTCGGGGTTCAAAGTTAATATAAAAATCCCAATTCCGCAAGAAATAGGCTCAAAAAAATGCGAAGCCTCAAAAAATATAATTTTCTTGCATAATCCAAATATTTGCACTATCTTTGCAGGCAGAAAAGAATAAAAGAGAATAAAGAAGAATAAAAGAGAATACATAATGGCGTTGATGTTTTTTTCCAAAAATTTTTGGTGTATTGGCAAATAATGCCTACCTTTGCCCCGATGTTGCGAGTAAAAACGAGGATGCGGAAAGGATGTCTGCTCGTGGTGATGGCTCTGATGCCGCTCATGGCGCTGGCGGAGGGGGGCGAGGCGAAGAAGAGCCAGAACCTGGTGGTGAAGGGTCTGATGTGGGTGAAGACCCTCATCGACTCGATGGCTGTAGCCAACGTCGACCGAAGTTACATCGAGCAGCCCAGGAAACCGTGGGCTGTCGAGGTGCGTACATCTGCCAGCCAGTCGCGGCTCGACATGGAGGCGGACTGGAACCTTGCAGATATAAGGGAGGCTTGGATCAGGTCGGAGACGGACAACGGCTTCTCCACGTCGATGGGTGCCTGGGTGGGCTACCGCGGCTATGGCTTCGGCCTGTCGAAGGAACTCACGGGCGGCGAGGGGTCCACACTCTCGTTCGGTGCCATGGGAGGCAGTTTCGGCATCAACCTCCGCATCAACTCATACCGCAGTAAGAAGCCCGACCTGAGGTTCTATTTCGAAGGTGTGCAGGACGGGGAGGCGGACATGGAGCGCGCCAACCTGGAGGATCCCATCCGCGTCAGATCGCTCTTCCTCGACGGATACTATCTGTTCAACGGCAAGCACTTCTCCTATGCCGCGGCCTACGACCAGTCGCTCATACAGCGCCGCTCGGCAGGCTCGCTCATGGCGGGAGTGATGTACTACCACTCCAGCGTGGCCTACGATGACAACTCGAACTGGCCCCTGCTGCTGGCCATGCGCGGCGTGGGCAAGTTGAAGTTCTCGCAAGCCAGCGTGGGAGCGGGATATGCCTACAACTGGGTGCCTGCCAGAGGATGGCTCGTCAGTGCGCAGGTGATGCCTATGGTGACTTTCTATAACAACATGAAGACGTACACCTATAGCGTTGTCGACGCCATGGGGAAGAACGTGCTCGAAAGGCTCATAGAGGATGACTTTGAAGTGTCTGACGGGGAGAGTGCCACATGGAAGATTACAGAGAGGGAGGTGAGAAATACTACCAACAGGGTGAACTGGAACTTCGACGCACGCATGTCTGTAAGCTATAACTGGAGCGGCAGTTATCTGCGGCTGTATGGTCACTATAATCGTTTCCGCTATAGTAACGACGAGGGGAAAGGCCACATGCAGGACTGGACGGCCTACGCCTCGTTTGGCGTGAGGTTTTAGTGAGAGTTGGTAATTGAAAGTTGAAAAGTGAAAGGTTGAAGAAGGTGAAAGAAGTGGCAGATTGGAAAGGTGAGGCACTGGGTGATAAGCGGATTGCCGTGCTGCTCTCGGGCGGCGTCGACAGTAGTGTCGTGGTCTACGAACTGGTGCGCCTCGGCCTTCATCCAGATTGTTTCTATATCAAGATAGGCCCTGAAGAAAGGGAGGAATGGGACTGCTCTTCGGAGGAGGACCTGGAGATGGCGACGGCTGTGGCGCATAAGTACGGCTGCCGTCTGGAGGTCGTTGACTGCCATCAGGAATACTGGGACCAGGTGACAAAGTACACGATGGACAAGGTGCGTGCTGGCCTGACACCCAATCCCGACGTGATGTGCAACCGCCTCATTAAGTTCGGCGCCTTCGATGAGAAACGTGGCCGTGACTACGACCTCATCGCCACGGGCCATTACGCCCAGACGGAAACAGACGAGGAGGGCTTTAAGTGGCTCTGTACCAGTCCGGATCCTGTGAAGGACCAGACGGACTTTCTCGCCCAGATCTATGACTGGCAGTTGAAGAAGGCACTCTTCCCCATCGGGCACTATATGAAGGATGAGGTGCGGGTGATAGCCGAGCGGGAGCATCTGGTGAATGCGAAACGCAAAGACTCGCAGGGCATCTGCTTCTTAGGCAAAGTGAACTATAATGACTATGTGCGTCGCTATCTGGGTGAGCAGCCTGGCGACGTGATTGAACTGGAGACGGGCCGTCGCATTGGTGAGCATAAGGGTCTCTGGTTCCACACGATCGGCCAGCGCAAGGGGATGGGCTTCGGCGGTGGTCCATGGTTTGTGGTGAAGAAAGATGTCAGTAAGAATATTCTTTACGTTTCGCATGGCTATGACCCTGAGACGGCCTACAAGCAGGACTTCCCTGTACGTGACTTCCATTTCCTCACCAGACAACTATCGCCTACAGAGGTAACCTTCAAGATACGCCATACCCCGGAGTACCATCCTGCGACGCTGGAATGGACTGCTGATAACTGCTTTGTCGTTCATTCGCAGGCGAAGATTCACGGTGTGGCGCCGGGCCAGTTCTGTGTCGTCTACGACAAAGACCATCACCATTGCCTGGGCTCTGGCGAAATCACCATATAAAATTATCCCGCCAGCTGGCGGGATAATTCGTTATTTCTTTACAAAGTTTCCGAAATACTCGAGGCAGGTCTTCTGCCATTCACGGGCATTCTCTAACTGGTGCTGCATGCGCTGGTCAACCTCCTTCCAGCGTTGTTCGTCGATGGCGGGCTTAGCCTCTTGCCAGATGCGGCAGAAGTCTTCTACCTCCTTCACACCACGGGCATAGCGCACCTGTAACTCCTCCCAGAGCGTGTTGCCGCTTTTAAGGCGGAAGCCCCAAAGCACGTGATGGAACCACAGCAGATAGCGCTCAGGACAGGTGTTGACATCATCGTAGAGTGAACAGAAGGGCTCACGATATTGTGAGGTGGCATCGGAGCCGGCATGTGTGCGGTCGAAGCCGATGCCAAGTGAGTCTGCCTGATGGTAATAGACGGGGCACCACTCGATGGGATAGGAGGCGATGAAACCCCCAGGCTCAGGACCGTAGTGGTGGTCGAACCTGAAGATATGGTGCAGGCCGAGGGGCATCATGTAGTCGACACAGGCCTCACGGCTACGGAGCATCATGCTTAGAAGGGGCGTGAGATTATCCTGCTGAGGCATGAAGGTCTGCGTCAGCCATTCCTGGGCGATGGCCTCGGAGGTGATGAAGGGATCCCATGCCAGACGGCCGAAGGCATACCAGTTGGCCTGCGAGAAATGATGGCCACACCAGTTCTTGTCGAGACCGATGTTCGCTACACCAGCGATGCCTACCAGACGGTCGGGGGCCACGAAGCCAAAGAACTCGCGCCACATGGGGGCGAGATAGACGAGGTGGCGCGACTGTCCAAGGTACTCTTGGGTAATCTGCAGTTCTGCCATCTGCGAGGTCTGTTTCATGTTGTCGAAGATGGGGGCATAGGGCTCGCGGGGCTGGAAGTCGAGCGGACCGTTCTTTGACTGTAGGATGACGTTGTCACGGAACTTCCCATCGAGATTCTTGAACTCAGAGACGGCCTGCTTCACGCGATCTTCGCCCTTGTGGGCAGCGCCATACACGAACGATCGCCACATGACGATGCCTCCATAGGGCTTTACGGCATCAGCCAGCGCGTTGGCACCGTCTGCATGGGTGCGTTTGTAGTCGAAGGGACCAGGCTGACCCTCGCTGTTGGCCTTCACCAGGAAACCTCCAAAGTCGGGGATGCTGGCGTAGATCTCCTTGGCCTTCGCCTTCCACCATGCCTGCACCTTCGCGTTCAGAGGGTCGGCGGTCTTCAGGGGCTTGCCGCCATTGAAACCTTTGGCAGCAATGGTCATGGGCGAGGCGAAGTTGACAGACAGATAGACCTTGATGCCATAGGGGCGCAGGATGTCGGCAATCTCCTTCACCTTGGAGATATATGGGGCAGAGAGTATCTTTGGTGAGGCATTCACGTTGTTGAGTACCGTACCGTTGATACCGATGCTGGCGTTGGCACGGGCATATTCCTTGATAAGACGGGCATCGATGGCCTTGGGGGTGGTGCCGTCAAGATCCCAAAAGATACTGCGCCCTGCATAGCCTCGCTCTATACTTCCGTCGAGGTTGTCCCAGTGGTTTAAGATGCGGTATCTGAAGAATGGCTTCTCTGTGACACCTTGGCGGACCGAAGAAGGGTCGCTCTGGCTCCTGAGAAGAGCGTAGGCGCCATAGAGCAGTCCGAGTTCGCTCTTGGCACGAATGGTCTGACGGCCTGTCTGGCCACTGATCTGGTAACCCTCCTCAGGAAGAGTGGCATCGAGAGTCAGCGTGACTTCCATGCCGTCGTAGTACTGCCGTAGCTCTTCAGCTGCCAGACATTCCGTGCCCGTGATCTTGGCCTTGTTGACTTGTTGGTAGCGCAGCCACAAGCGGCTGCCGTCTTCTGCCCCTGCTGAAAGCATCAGCGTCAGGGTCAGCAATAGGGTGATCGTTCTTTTTATCATCATGTAGTTGTTTTGTTAGTTGACGATGCAAAGGTACAAAAAAAAAATTAAGCACCAAAGATAATAGGCCATATTTGACGGATAATGCCTTTTTTTATTATAATGTGTATTTTACCCTCTTTAAATTTGGTCAATTCATGGAAAATTATTAATTTTGCGCCCGTTATAGAACGTCGATTCCTATATAATCTGCGAGCCTTCAGCTCTACGGCGGAGGGGGAAAGACTGCCTATATCCTTGATGGACAGAGTGTTAAATAACTTCTGGCGGGGCTGTACTTCGTCGGGGGAAGGGAAGAAAATGTGACAAATGGAACAAGCATGGACTGTGGTTCGCACCTTTAACAGGCATGAAACGATAGTAAGCGAATTTCTGAAACGCGAAGGGCTGACGTGTTTCATCCCTATGCGATATGTGGAAAAACGAGTGGGTGATGACGTCAAACCGCGACGGGTATTGGTGCCTGTCATCCATAATTATGTGTTTGTGAGGGTTGATGTACCTGTTAGTCAGCTATCATCGCTCCTGGTAAATTGCGCTACGCCCCTTTACATTCTGAAACGCAAGGATACAGATTGTCCGGTGGAGATCTCCAACCGTGAGATGGTGGAGTTTCGTATGTTGTGCGACCCGGCCTTTGAACAGAGGGTGAGCATCGCAGAACAGCATGACGAGCCGGAGATTGGAAAGGAAGTCGAGATCGTGCATGGTCCGTTTGCGGGCGTGCATGGCAGGTTGTATAGGAAACAGAAGAAATACTGGTTCGTGAAGACTATCGCGGGCGTCAGCGTAGAACTCCGCATCACGAGGTGGTTTTGTCGTCCAGTATGATGGGTACGCCGTAGGCTGTACCTGTTTGCAGATAAAAATTTTAAATCGATTATGAATAAATTTGTATTGACGGCGTTGCTCTTGTTTTGTGCCATGCTGACGTATGGTCAGGGTATGAGCGACGCACAGGTGATGAGGTACATCCAGAGGGAGGCGAAGGCCGGCACCTCACAGTCGCAGATTGCGGTGAAGCTGATGCAGCGCGGTGTCGACATGAAGCAGCTGCAGCGCGTTCGTCAGCAGGTGACGGCAAGTCAGAGCACGTCGAAATCGGCAAGTAGCACAGGAGGTGCTGTCGACGGCAGGAGTCGTCTCCGCAGGAGCAATGGCTCTGTGATGGTTGATGCCCAGGGCAATCCGCTCTATTCTCAGACCAGTGCCTTTGCATTAGGTGCGGCAGGGGAAATTGAGGATATCGCAGATCGTCCGAATGTCTACCTGCCAGACAGTATGAGTACAATGATCAATGGCAAGCGTGTATTCGGTCGCGACATCTTCAACCGGCGTATGCTGACTTTTGAGCCGAATATGAACATTGCCACACCTGCAAATTATGTGGTCGGACCTGGCGACCATGTTATCATCGATGTCTATGGTGCCTCTCAGAAATCTGAGCAGTTAGAGGTGTCTCCCGACGGTACGATCACCGTAGAAGGATTCGGACCGATTCATCTGGCAGGACTGACAGTCGCGGCTGCCAATGCGAAGATCAAGTCGCAGTTGGGACAGCGCTATAAGAGTTCGAGTGTGAAGATGACCGTCGGACAGACCCGTACGATATCCGTCAATGTGATGGGTGAGGTGACAGCTCCGGGAACCTATACGCTGAGTGCCTTTGCTACAGTGTTCCATGCCATCTATATGGCTGGTGGTGTCACGGGTGTGGGTACGCTTAGAAGTATAAAGGTGTACAGAGGCGGGCGCCAACTGACGGTTGTCGACGTGTATGACTATATCCTTAATGGAAAACTGACGGGTAATGTACGTCTGGCAGATAATGACGTGATTGTCGTGGGACCATACGATTGTCTTGTGGATATTACCGGCCAGGTGAAGCGCCCAATGGCCTATGAGATGCGGAAAGGCGAGAGTCTGGCTACGTTGCTTAAGTATGCTGGCGGATTCTCGGCGAAGGCCTATAAAAAGGGTATACAGGTGAATCGTATCACGGGCGACCGCTATTCCGCACATAATGTGCCGGAGTTTGACGTAAGCAGTTTCAAACTGCTGGATGGCGACTCGGTGACAGTCGATTCCATCCTTGAGCGATACGAGAACACGGTACAGATCAAAGGTGCCGTCTTCCATCCGGGTATGTATGACTGGGGAGAGACCAACAATACAGTCCGTTCGCTGATAGAGAGCGCAGGTGGTCTGACGGAAGATGCCTTCTCGGTGCACGCCGTACTTCATCGTATGAAAAGTGACAGGATACGTAAGGTGATCTCTGTTGACGTAGAGGGTATCATGGCTGGTACTATTGCCGATATGCCCCTGGAGAACGAGGACGTCCTTTTCATACCTTTCCGAAGCGAGACCCTGAATGAGCGTACACTCACCATTCATGGCGAGGTGCAGATGCCTGGAGTGTATGAGTATGCTGAAGATGAGACAATCGAAGATTTCATCCTGCAGGCTGGTGGCTTGAAAGATGCTGCTTCTATGGCTCGTGTCAACGTGTCGCGCCGTATCTCTGACCCAGACGCCACCGAGTCGCCCAAGGAAATTGCCAAAATGTTTTCGTTCGCAATAAAGGACGGACTGGTGGTCGATGGCGACCGTAGTTTCACACTGGAACCATATGACGAGGTGTATGTACGACGCAGTCCGGCCTACTTGCCCCAGCGTAACGTGTTGATTGACGGTGAGGTGCTCTTCCCGGGAAGCTATACCCTGACCACAAAGAATCAGCGTATATCCGATCTCGTGAAAGCTGCGGGGGGCGTGACGGAGCAGGCTTACGTACGTGGAGCACGCATCGAGCGTGTCATGACTGAAGACGAGAAATTCCGTAATCGTCAAGTGCTAGACCTCGTACGGCAGAAAGGTCAGAATTCAGGGCTTGACATGGTGATGCAGGACGAGGAGGCTGCCGACTATGATATCAACGAGGAACGCGACAGCGTGGAAAGTGATACCGTTCGCTACTCTGTCGGCATCGAACTGGACAAGGCTCTGGCTAATCCTGGGTCAGACTATGATGTCACGCTGAAAGAGGGTGACCGTCTGATTGTGCCTGAATATAACGGGACTGTGAAGATCAATGGCAATGTGATGTATCCGAACACTGTGGCCTATAGCGAAGGGAAAAAATACAAGTGGTATGTGAATCAGGCTGGTGGTTTCGGAAACCGCTCCAAGAAGTCGCGAACATTCGTCGTCTATCAGAACGGTACGGTGTCGAAGGCCAAGAATGCCAAGATAGAACCTGGTTGTGAGATTATCGTGCCGACAAAGACAACGACTGCCAGTGAGGTCATCGGCCAGGTAGGAGCAGTAGGAACATCAATGGCAACATTGCTCACCCTTTTGATTTCTGTAGTTAATCTCGTGAAGTAAGAATCAGTGACGGATATGGAAACAGTGCAGCATAAGAAAAAAAAGGATCAGATAATAGATTTCCCCCGTTTGTGGGCTGCCTTGGTGCGGCGTAAGAAAACGTATTTTAAGGTGATACCTACAGTCATTCTGGCGGTTTGGATTGTCTCTTATGGAATACCTGACTATTACAAGTGCAAAATACAGTTGGCACCAGAGGATAATTCAGGAAGGACTGCGAGCTCGTTAGCTATGTTAGCCAGTTCTTTTGGAGTGAACCTTGGAGCTAACTCAGGCGGAGATGCTATCAAACCGATGTTCTTCCCTGACTTGATGAATAGTGTGGAGTTTAAGACAAGCTTGTTTAATATAAAGGTGCAGCGCCCAGAAGATAAGGCGCCGATGACTTATTATGAGTACCTGAAAAATGAGCAGAAAGATCCTTGGTGGATAACTCTTAGAGAAAACTTGCAAAAAGCCCTCTCTGGAAAGGAAAACAAGACGACTGAGACATTGAAGGTGAATCCGTCTGAATTGACTCCGGAACAAACGGCTATAGCAGGTATGATTAATTCAAAGATTGTATGTGATATCTCAAATAGCCTGAAGACTCAGGAAGTACTTATTTCAATAGAAGTGACAGACCAAGACCCCCATGTGGCAGCCATGATGGTGGACTCGGTGAAAGAGCATTTCCAGGAGTTCGTAACAGCATATAAGACACAAAAGGCACGTCGTGACCTGGAGTTCACGGAGAAGCTTTATAAAGATGCGAAAAAGGACTATGAGCGTGCCAGGAGGTTGTATGCAGAGTTCCTGGACAGCAACCAAGACATATTGTTGGAGAGTGTCCGTCAGAAGCAGACTGATCTGGAGAACGAAATGCAGTTGCTCTATAACAATTATAATGCTATCAGTACGCAATTGCTGGCAGCAAAGGTTCGTGTGCAAGAGGTGACACCTGCTTTTACAACTCTGGAGCCTGCAACTGTCCCTTTGTGGCCGGCAGGACCAAACAGAAGCCGACTGGTAGTCTTGTTCACTATTGTCGCATTGTTTTTTACTACCATCTGGGTGTTGTTTGACGAAGATGAGATTAGGCCGTTGTTAGGCTTGACAGATAAGGAAGAAGAATAATTATATGTTGAATGGTAAGACCGTTTTGATTACTGGAGGAACAGGTTCCTTTGGTAATAAGTTTGTGGAGACTATTCTCCGTGACTATCCTAATGTGAAGAAGATTGTGATTTACTCCCGTGGGGAGTTGAAGCAGTATAACATGAAGCAGAAATATCCTCAGGGTCAGTTCCCGATGCTGCGCTATCTGATAGGCGACGTCAGGGATGGTGAGCGCCTGAAGATGGCTTGTGAGGGCGTAGACGTAATCATCCATGCCGCAGCGATTAAACAAGTGGATACGGCAGAATATAATCCCCGTGAGTGTATCAAGACCAATGTAAATGGTGCCGTAAACGTGATAGATGCTGCTATAGCCTGTGGTGTGAAAGATGTGGTGGCATTGTCTACGGATAAAGCCTGTGCACCAATCAATCTTTATGGAGCTACAAAGCTGACGTCGGATAAGTTGTTTATCGCTGCTAACAATATCAAGGGAGGACGTGACCTGCGTTTCTCTGTTGTGAGATACGGTAACGTGATGGGATCACGTGGATCGGTAATCCCGTTTTTCATAAAGTTGAGGGATGAAGGTGCCAAGGAGTTGCCGATTACAGACAAGCGGATGACACGTTTTAACATTTCTCTTCAGGAGGGTGTCGACCTGGTCATGTGGGCTTTGAAGAACCATCTTGGAGGTGAACTCTTTATTCCTAAAATCCCTTCATATAAGATTACGGATGTGGCTACAGCGATAGCCCCCAACCTGAAACAGGTGGAGGTAGGTATCCGTCCTGGTGAGAAACTTCATGAGGAGATGATTACCGCCACAGACTCGCTGAGTACTATCGACTTAGGGAAATACTATGCGATTCTTCCTTCAATTGTTTTTGATGAGCGTACACATGAGGACTATCTGAAACACCATCATGCCAAATTTGTCTCTCAGGGATTTTATTATGCCTCAAACAATAACGAACAATGGGATACTGTAGAGACATTGCGCGAGAAATTCAAGCAAGTGATACCTGGTTTTGAGGTGAAATAGGTTTGGTGGGAAAAACACAAGAATGAAGAAACTTTTTTATTGTGTCAGTTCGTTGCATGATCCTCATGCAGGGGTTATGCTTAACAAAATGCTGTCTGACAAGAAGAAGGGCGTGGAGGTCGTTATGGCCTATTGCGATAGGGCTTTGCCTTCATGCTTTATCAATGTTCATGGAAACACAGGAATCTGTAAGGTTTGCAAGCATATGCATCGGCAGATTATACATAACTATCTGCCTGATATTGAGGTTATACCTGTTTCTGCAAAGCAATTCTCTCCGAGTAAAACGGATTTTTCCTATGATGACATCTTCGATTTAAAAAAGATAACCTATAGGGATGTCAATATAGGATTGTCGCTCCTATCATATTATGTGACCATTACCAGAAAACCGTCTGGTGAAGTAACACCGGCTCATCGTGCTTATTTCGACCAGATCCTGTCGGCATTGTGTTCTTTCGTGGACTATGCCTATCAACTGGTAGATAAAGTGCACCCAGATGTGATCTCCATCTACAATGGCAGACTTTATGAGAACCGGCTTTTTTATGAGATAGCCAAGGTGAAAGGTATCCATTTTGAGTCGCTTGAAGTCTGCTGGAGAATCAATGAGCCTACTCAGCGGGTAGAGTTCGAAGGTGATTTGCCACTTGACATCCATCAGCTAACACGTATGTGTCATGAAATATGGGATAATTCAAAAAGGTCGGAAGAAGAAAAAATTAGAATTGGTTCTTCATTCTTCCTTAACCGCAGAACAGGGAAGCCCACGAATGACTTTATCTATATTGGCCAGCAGGTAAAGGATAAACTTCCTGAACAGTACAACGAAAAGGAACGTAATATTGTTATCTATAACTCTTCAGAGGATGAAATTGTGTCGCTGGGTGGTGACTGGGACGAGGGAAACCTCTTCGAGACGCAATTGGAGGCAATTCGATTTGTCGTGGAGAATCTGCCTGAGAATACCCATGTCTATCTTAGGATTCACCCTAACTTGAAAGGACTGCAGGCATCGTACCACACGGATTTGTATAAACTCGAGAGCAGTCGCCTTACGGTAATCCCTCCGGAAAGCCCTATCAGTTCTTATGCGCTGATGGATATTGCTGATAAGATTCTCGTGATGGGGTCTACGATGGGGGCGGAGAGTTGTTTCTGGGGGAAACCCGTTATCAATCTGCATAAATCAGAATATTATTATTTGAATGTAGGATATAATCCTCAAACACGTGAGGAATTGGTGCGGATGTTAGGTGCAGATTTAGCCCCTAAACCCAAGGACGGTGCGTTGAAATACGGCTTTTATTATATGGCAACAGACGAGCGCGCACAAACTGATGATGCGGTGTCATTTAACTGGTTCACCGTTTCTTTTTTAGGTAAGAAGATTCCTGGTTGTATTGAATATCTTAAACTTTTCGGATCCAGTGCCTTGTTTAAGGCCGTCTATCCAAGGTTTGCTGACCATTGCACCAGATTCTTTAAAAATACGGTTTCTTTTCCAGGATAAGAGATGAGTACAATCAACAAGATTGCCGACGGTGTTATCTGGACGATTGCCAGTAAGTTTCTGAGTGCTGCCTATGCTTTCGTGGCAGTGCCTATACTGATTGGACTTTACGGTAAAGCCGACTACGGACTGATTGGATTGGCATTGTCTATTAATGTCTATATGACGTTATTGGACCTCGGGTTCTCGAATACAAACCTCCGCTATTTTTCCAACTATCTTGCGAAGAACGATATAGAGAATGTCAGAAGGTTGTTTGGTACCAGTATTACCTTTTATGGATCGATAGGTATCATTAATGCACTCATCATCTTTGCCATATCTTTCTTTGTAGATGATGTCTTCCAAGTAACGCCTGAGCAGGTGGTGATATTGCGAAGTCTGTTGTATATCATAGCCCTGAATGCCATCTTCAATTGGTACACAAGTTGCTTTGGCCAATTGATTCAGGGTGCTGAATATGTGGATTTCTTTAGCAAGATCAGTTTTATAGGCAATCTGCTGAATGTTGTAGTGCTGGTATTGACACTCGTTTTCAAGTTCTCGATAGTTGAATACTATGCCGGTCTGGTCTTTTTGGGTTTAATTTACAGAACAATTCTTTCCATTCGAAAGATAAAGGCCATCATTCCAGATATCTCATTCCGTCCCCATTTCGATAAAGAGTTGTTCAAGGAGACCTTGCCTTATAGCATGAACATCTTTTCTGTTTCGCTGCTCACCTGGGGGGCTTTGCAGTTACAGCCTATACTGCTGGGCATACGATGTAATTCGAGTGAGGTGACTGACTACAATATTATTTTTTCTATATATTCTTTCTTGGGGTTTATAGGTGGCTCGTTTAATTCGGCGATTTTCCCTTCAGTGACAAAGGCTGTTGCCCTGCACAACAGGGAAGTGATTGAGCGGGTAGCTTATCAGGGTACGAAATATCTGGTCATTGTCATTAGTTTCGTTACTTTTGCCTATCTTAGTGTGTCACCAGATGTGATGCATATGTATCTGGGAGACTCATTTATGTATCTTGTGCCGTGGATGGACTTTTATTTTATCAATCTCTTGGGAAGCCATAATGCAGGGATGTCGGCCATCATATATGCTGGTACGGATATTCGTCTTATCACGCGTTATTCCGCTTTTTCATACATCACGATGGTTATCGTCTTTTGGTTCCTCATACCATACTACGGTGCCAGAAGCATTGCTATCTCAGGAACTCTCTGCAATATCATGCAAATGTCATTCTATTATTTCTACTATTGGCCTAAGAAACTGAAAATTGATTCACGGTACATCTTCTTCCACGATCTGTTACCGTTTATGATGGTAGGCCTCTCTGTGGCATTTGTTCTCAGATTGTTCTCCGTGAGTGATTCACACGTCATTCAGTTCTTTGTTAAAGGAGCATTGTTCGTGATGGTTTTCTCGGCTGTCGTTTATGCAATGATTGAGAAAAAAGACCGCGACTTCTTTGGATGGTTTGTCAAAGTAAAGCTGTTGAGGAGGCCTGAGGCATGATGAATCCGGTTGTCTTGGTCTTGATGTCTACCTATAATGGCGAAAGGTTTTTAAGGGAACAGATCGACAGCATCCTTTCCCAGAGTGGTGTTGATGTGCGTTTGTTGGTACGAGACGATGGTTCTAAAGATCTGACATGTTCAATCCTTTCGGAATATGCTTCTAAGCATAAGAATATAGAATATCGGGCATGTGAGAATGTTGGCTTCGTCAGGAGTTTTTCTGCTTTGGTGGAAATGGCTTTGGAGGTGGAATCGCCTGTAGATTTCTATGCCTTTGCAGACCAGGATGATATCTGGATGCCTGAGAAACTTGCAACGGCATGCTCTGCCCTGACTGGTAAAGATGACTCGAGGCCTCACCTCTTTACCTCGAACTCAATGCAGATTGATGCTGACGGGAATGAAATAGGACTTTTCCATAAGGGGCCGCAACCAAAATTCAGGAAAGGGAATGTACTTGTTTTCGGTACAGAGCAAGGTTGTAGTATGGTGTTCAACAGAAAGGCCGCCGAACTATATTCGTCGTGTGAGCCCAAACTGACTTGGCATGACCGTTGGTTGTATCATATATGTTATTTCCTTGGCAGTGTGACTTATCATCACAATCCCCTTTTTTATTACCGCAGGCATGAGAATAATGC
>OCTX012216251.1_pt1 | contig 13758 bp, 11 predicted proteins | sample 1539691 | NCBI WGS metagenome assembly OCTX01 (sample SAMN02144231, study PRJEB22623) | gut metagenome | biome: sheep rumen | host: Ovis aries | place: New Zealand | reverse complement strand
ATCGGGGGGCCGGATGCCAGTTGGAACAAAAGCATTCATCTGGAGGCAAATTCACAGTTCGAATTGCGCTATTATAGATATGGTGGTGACTACAGTGCTAAGTATTATCCGCCCATTGACGATGAGATAGAAGACTGCGCATGGGCGAGCGACTTCAGCTTTGTGCCCGACGCAGCGCTGCCCGAATGGACGGCGCTTGCCGACAAGACGCTTTCGGCGAAGACGGGCGGCTCGGCATCATGGGTTGTTGCCGATGATCATGACTCGCTCGTCATAACGAATCTGCCGAACGCACGCTCGGGTTGGGTTGCGCTTGAGACAACAAAGAACCGTGCTGGCGTGCTTGAGTTCAAGTGGCGGACGAGCTGCGAGGGCGGCTATGTCGACACGAACGGCGTGTACCAGGTGTGCGACAGGCTGGAGTTCCAGGATGAGCGCGGTGAAAGGACGCTTCGCATTGAAGGCGTGATGTCGGACTGGGAGAGCGTCGTATGGACGAACAGCGTCGAGTCGGCTCATACCTTCACATGGCGCTATGTCAAGGACGGCGATACTTCGGCCGGCGACGACGCGGCCTGGATCAAGGATGTCAAATGGACTCCTTTCCCGCCGGAGCCGAAACCTTTCCGCGTTCTCATCTGGTGACGGAGCCGTCGATGAAGCGCGTGGCCATAACGGGCGGCATAGCATGCGGCAAATCGCTTGTCGCGAAGTATCTGAACGAGATGGGATTCGCGACGGTCGACGCCGATGATATCGCCCACGAGCTCGTTCCTCCAGAGGAGCGCGCGCGCCTCGCGAAGATCGTGTTTCACGACCCCGCCGCGCGCAAGGCTCTTGAGGCTCGGCTTCATCCGCTCATAAGGCAGCGGCTGCGCGAGCGTATCGCCTTGGCCGCCCCTGCGCCCGTCATAGCCGTGATCCCTCTCCTCTTCGAAGTGCACTGGGACGAAGATTATGATATAATATGCTGCGTCACGTCGGAGAAGGAGACGCAAATCTCCCGGATGATGACGACGCGCGGCTACACGCGCGACGAGGCCGAGGCCCGGATAGCGGCGCAGATGCCGCTGAAGGAGAAGGCCGCGAAATCCCAATTCGTAATCGCGAACGATGGGTCGCCCGACGACCTGCGCGCGGCGGTTGCGCAGTTTGCGGAATGGCTTGATTCCCAGAGCCACGGCGAGTCTGAAATCTGAGAATGAGGCGGGGCCTCGAAACCCCAGACAAACGCCGGGCCGTCGCGGCCCGCGACAAATCAACGATTCGCAAGAAGGAGCGAAAGCAATGTCAGAAGAACTAGATGTATTCGCCGGCACGACCGCCGCGGCGAAGCAGCCCCATCCTGAGGCCGACGCCTCTGCGACCGACGCCGAGGCGCAGCCGTCTCCCGACACGCCCGCAGACGGCGAGGCGGAATCATCCGGCGCGGGCCGCCAGTACCAGCAGCGCCAGGGAAAGAAGTTCCACAACGGGCGCAAGCAGTACCAGCGCCAGCAGAAGAACAACTCGCCGATCCGCGGCGCGAACGGCGAAGAATCGGTGAACCCGCTTCTCAATGCGCCGCTGCCTAAAGAGCAGAAGGCCCAGGAGAACGAGCCGCCCGCGAACCCAAACCGCAACCCCGAGCTGCCCGAGTACCGCCTTGCCGACATCCAGACCTGGCCCGCGCCGCAGATAGTCGAGCGCATGATGCCCGGCGCCGATCCCGAGGAGCTCGGCACATACCGCAAGCACGAGCTCATCTTCGCGGCCATAAGGGCGTACCTCAAGAACGGCGGCGCGGTTCTCGCCTCGGGCTGCCTTGAGATCATGCGCGAGGGCCACGGTTTTCTAAGGTCGGCGAAGAACAACTTTCTCGCCTGCCCGGAGGATGTCTTCGTCACCCAGCAGCAGATTCGCCGCCACGCCTTGAGAACCGGCGACGTCGTCGAAGGCCCGATACGCGATCCGCGGGACCGCGACCGCTTCTTCTGCCTCGGCGGCGCGACACTCGTGAACGGGAAGGAGCCTTCGGCGGCGGCCCGCGTGATCCACTTCGAAAACCTTACGCCCACCTTCCCGACGAGACGCATCATCCTTGAAACCGCGCCCGACGAGTTCTCCACGCGTGTCGTCGACATGTTCACGCCCATCGGCTTCGGGCAGCGCGGCCTCATCGTCGCGCCGCCGCGCGTCGGCAAGACCGTCCTTCTCCAGAAGATGGCGAACGCGATAACGGCCAACCATCCTGATGCAATCCTGATCGTCCTTCTCGTGGACGAACGCCCCGAGGAAGTGACCGACATGCAGCGCAACACCAAGGCGATGGTGCTTTCGTCCACGTTCGACGAAGAGCCCCAGCACCACGTGAACGTCGCTGAAATGGTTATCGAGATGTCGAAGCGCCAGGTCGAGAACGGCCGCGACGTGGTGATACTTCTCGACTCCATCACTCGTCTCGCGCGTGCCTACAACACCGTCCAGCCACACTCCGGCAAGATATTGACCGGCGGTGTCGACGCGCTCGCGCTCCATCGCCCGAAGCGCTTCTTCGGCGCGGCGCGGAACATCGAGGGCGGCGGCTCGCTTACGATCATCGCGACCGGCCTCGTAGACACAGGCTCGAGGATGGACGAGGTGATCTTTGAAGAGTTCAAGGGAACGGGCAACATGGAACTCGTCCTCGACCGCGGCCTTGCCGACAAGCGGATATTCCCGGCGATCGACATCGACAAGTCCGGCACGCGCAAGGAAGACCTCCTGCTCGACCCGCTTGAGCTTGAGAAGACGTGGAACCTCCGCCGCGTCCTCTCGGACGTCGGCCCCGAGTCCGCGATGAAGAGCGTTCTCAACTCTCTCAAGAAGACGAAGTCCAACCCGGAATTCCTCCTCGCGCTCGACCTCAAGAACCTGATGCATTGATGGACATCCAGATCAAAAACGCCCGGATGCACAACCTGCGCGGAATCGACGTTACGATTCCGCGCAATTCCCTTGCTGTGGTGACCGGGCTTTCGGGCAGCGGGAAATCGACCCTTGCTTTCGACACGCTTTACGCCGAAGGCCAGCGCCGCTATGTGGAGTCGCTCTCGGCATACGCCCGGCAGTTCCTCGACCGCATGAGGAAGCCCGAAGTCGACAAGATAGAGGGCCTGTCCCCGGCCATATCCATCGAGCAGCACACGACGGGCGGCAACCCGCGCTCGATCGTTGCGACCGTCACGGAGATTCACGACTACCTGCGGGTGCTGTACGGCTCCGCAGCCACCCCCCACTGTCCGAAGTGCGGCCGCGAGGTCCACCGCCAGTCGGCCGAGCAGATCGTAGACGGGATTATAGCGTCGGCCGGCGAGGGCGCTTCAAAGAAGATTGTCATATACGCGCCTGTCGTCAAAGGCAAGAAGGGGCGGCACGAGGAGACGTTCGCCACGATAAGGCGCAACGGCTTCGCGCGCGTGCGCATCGACGGCGTCACTTATCCGGTGGACGAACTTCCCGATCTGGATAAGAAGAAGTCGCACAATGTGGACATCGTCGTTGACAGGCTCGTCGTGCCATGCGACCGCACGCGCCTAACCGATTCCGTCGAGCTTGCTCTCAAGCACGGCGGCGGGCTGCTCTATGTCGAGGAGATCGGCGGCGGCGAAAGAGCCTGCTCGGAGCTTAACGCCTGCACGGACTGCGGCATATCCTTCGATGAACTCAAGCCGCGCTCCTTCTCGTTCAACTCGCCGTTCGGCGCCTGCCCGAAGTGCGCGGGGCTCGGCCAGCTCTACTACTTCGACGAGGAGCTTGTCGTGCCGGACAAATCGCTCCCCCTCAGGGAATGCATCCATCCGTGGCGCCGCGCCGGCCACAACGCCATAATGTACTACAACGCGCTTCTAGAGCAGATCGCCAAGCAGTACCGCGTCGATCTCGAAACGCCCTACGAGAAGCTGTCCGCGAAGTTCCGCCACGACCTTATGCATGGGTTCAAGGACGATCTCGTCCTCCCGTGGCGCCGCGAGGACCGCCCCTTCGAAGGCGTGCTCGCGACGCTGCAGCGCCGCCTCGAAGAGGCCGAGGACGACGAGACGCGGGCGAAGTGGGAGGCGTATCAGAGCTTCCGCACCTGTCCTGAATGCCACGGTACGCGCCTGAGGCCCGAGTCGCGGGCGGCGACCGTCGCGGGCCGTACGATCGTCGAGGTCATGGCGATGCCTGTCGGCGAAGCGCTTAAGTTCTTCAAGTCTCTGCCGTCCGACTGCACACGCGGGACGTTCGCCGGCCTCGGCGACGTTCTCGCCGAGATCGTCCGGCGGCTCCAGTTCCTGCTGGACGTTGGACTGGAATATCTCACGCTCGACCGCGCCTCCGCGACGCTTTCGGGCGGCGAGATGCAGCGCATCCGCCTCGCCACGCAGATAGGCAGCGGGCTTACCGGCGTCCTCTATGTTCTTGACGAGCCGACCATCGGTCTCCACCCGCGCGACAACGAGCGGCTTATCGGAACGTTGAAAGGCCTGCGCGACCGCGGCAACACCGTCGTCATAGTCGAGCACGACGAGGAGATGATGCGGGCGGCCGACTGGATTGTCGACCTCGGGCCAGGCGCAGGCCGCGAGGGTGGGCGGCTCATGTATCAAGGACCGTTCAAAGGACTGCTCAAGTCCAGATCGCTTACGGCCGATTATCTCACGGGGAGGAAGACCGTTGCGATCCCGTCCGACGCCGGCAGTCCAGAAGGGAGGCGCTTCCTCACAATATCCGGCTGCTGCGAGCACAACCTGAAGAACATCACCGTAGACATTCCTGTAGGGTCGTTCACTGTTGTGACGGGAGTGTCCGGCAGCGGAAAATCCACTCTGGTGGACGAGACGCTCAAACGCGCTCTGATGAAGCGCTTCTACAACGCGAAAGCTGTCCCCGGCAGATACCGCAAGCTCACCGGCGCCGAGAATTTCGACAAGGTCATCGAAATCGACCAGTCGCCGATCGGGCGCACGCCGCGTTCCAACCCGGCGACCTACGTCGGCTTCTTTTCGGAGATCCGCGAGCTCTTTGCACAGACCGAATCGGCGAAGGCTCGCGGCTACACGGCCGGCCGTTTTTCGTTCAACGTCAAGGGCGGGCGGTGCGAGGTGTGCGGCGGCGACGGACTCCGCAAGCTCGAGATGAGCTTCCTTCCCGATGTATACGTCACATGCGAGCAGTGCGGCGGCAGACGTTTCAACGCCGAAACGCTCGAGGTTACATACGGCGGCAAGAACATTGCCGACGTCCTTGAGATGACTGTCGCCGAGGCGCACGAGTTCTTCGCCAAGGTTCCGCCGCTCGAGCGCAAGCTGAAGACGCTCGTCGACGTAGGCCTCGGCTATGTGGCGCTCGGCCAGTCGGCGACGACGCTCTCCGGCGGCGAGGCCCAGCGCATAAAACTCGCGACGGAGCTTTCGCGCCGTTCGACCGGGCGCACGCTCTATCTCCTTGACGAGCCTACGACGGGCCTCCACTTCGACGATGTGGCCAAGCTGATGAGGCTCCTCCTGCGCCTGCGCGACCAGGGCAACACTGTCGTGGTGATAGAGCACAACATAGATGTGATGAAGTGCGCCGACTGGATAATCGACCTCGGCCCCGGCGGAGGCGACGCCGGCGGGACGCTCGTATGCGAGGGGCCCGTGGAGGCGATACGCGCGTGCAAAGAATCAGTGACGGGGAAGTTTCTGTGAAGACGCTTATCGCCAACGGTACCATTGTGGACGGGACGGGCGCCGCGGCTTTCGCGGGCGACGTTGTCGTCGATGGCGACAGAATCGCCGACGTGCTCCCGCGCACGCCGCCGTGCGGCTCGTTCGACCGCGTGATCGACGCCTCGGGCTGCCTGGTCACTCCTGGCTTCATTGATGCTCATACGCATTCGGATGCATACCTTGTGATCGAGCCGGACGCGCCGTCGAAGACAACCCAGGGCGTGACGACAGAGATCAACGGTCAGTGCGGCGGCTCCGTCGCGCCGCGCTACGGCGAGGCGCGGCTTTCGGGAGACTGGGCGGCCGTTCTCGGCGACCGCCTCACTTGGCGCTCGCTCGCGGAATACCGAAACGTTCTCGGCGCCGCGAAGCCTGCCGTGAACACCGTGCAGTTCGTCGGCCACAACACTCTGCGTTCGTCGGTCGTAGGCTACGCGGCGCGCGCCGCGACGCCCGGCGAGGTGGCGCAGATGAAGCGCCTGCTCGAGGCCTCGCTTGACGAAGGCGGCTGGGGGCTCACCACGGGCCTCATCTACCAGCCGGGCAGATATTCCACGCCGGATGAAGTGCTCGCGCTCGCGAAGGTAGCGGCGGAGCGCGGCGGATACTACGCGACGCACATGCGGTCGGAAGGCGACAGGATCCTTGAAGCGATAGACGAGGTTCTGGATCTCGTGCGGGCGACAGGCATCCGCGCCGAGATATCCCACTTGAAGACGAGCGGCCCGAAGAACTGGCACAAGATCGACGCCGTTCTCGACAAGGTCGAATGCGCGGTTGATGACGGCCTGCTTCTCGGGAGCGACCGCTATCCGTACTGCGCGGCCGGAACAGACCTCGACGTGCTTCTGCCCGACTGGGCGCAGGAGGGCGCCGCAAAAGCGGAATGCGTGCGGCTGGCCGACGCCGCCGCACGCGAACGCATCGTCCGCGAGATAGACGCCCTCGACCGCGACTGGTCCACTGTCATGATCGGCGGAACATGGCACGCCGACAGCAGACAGTACAGCGGCAGAACGGTGGCTGAAATCGTCGCCGCACAGTCGGCAGACGGCGGCCGGACGTCCCCCGGCGACGCGATCTGCCGGATTCTCGCTCTCGACGGATGCAAGACGGGCGCGTTCTTCTTCGGCATGAGCGAAGAGAATCTGGACAAGATATACCGCCGCCCTTGGATAGTGCCGGGAAGCGACGCGTCGCTAAGGGCCCCCTGGGGGCCGCTCGGCGCGGACCATCCCCACCCGCGCGCATATGCAACAATGCCCGAATTCTACAGGCGCGTCCGTGCGCTCGGCTTCACGCGAGAAGAGACGGTCGCGCGGATGACGTCCGTCCCGGCGCGACGCTTCGGCATCCGCGCGCGCGGGGTGGTGGAGAAGGGGGCGTTCGCCGACATCGTCGTCTGGCGTGAAGATGATTTCAAGGCGAATGCGACCTATCTCAAGCCGCATCAGTTCACCGGCGGCGTGAAGTGCGTGATGGTCAACGGCGTCGTCCCTTACAAGGACGGGGTTTTCACCGGCGAGCGCGGCGGCCGCTTCCTGGAGCGCGCGTAAGCGCGCCGCCGTTCGAAGCGGGTTTGCCGCACGTCTTGGCCGCGGCGGGGCATAGGCGGATTATGGGACATCCGTCGCACTTCGGCCGCACAGGGCCGCAGCGCGTCTGGCCGAACGATACCAGATGGCTGTTCCAAGTCTTCCAGTATTTGACGGGCAGAATCTTTCGAAGGGCCATCTCGGTGTCGAACGGCGTTCTTGTCTTGACAAGGCCGAGCCTGTTGCATATACGGTGGACGTGCACGTCCACGCAGATTGCAGGCAGGTCGAATCCCACGGCGACGGTGAGATTGGCCGTTTTGCGTCCGACGCCCGGCAGTTCGCAAAGCTCCTCGACGGTGTTCGGCAGAACGCCGTCGAATTTTTCTTTCAGCACGTGCGGCAGTTCCTTGAGGTGGCGCGCCTTGTCGTGGTAGAAACCGACGGGGTATATGAGCTTTTCAATCTCGTCCTGCGGGAGTCGTTCAAGGTCGGCCGGTGCAAACCTTTCGCCGCGAGCTTTTGCGAAAAGGCGTTGAACGGCGCCGGTCGTGCACTGGTCCTTCGTCCGTGCCGACAGGATCGTGCCCACGAGCACGCAGAAGGGGTCGTGCGTCTGAGCCTCGATAAGCTCGATAATCGGCGATGCATGGGCGGCAAACTCCTTCTTAAGCGCCCGATCTACGGCAGGGATGTCATTTACGGTCATGGAAGTATTCTATCATAATCGCCGCCGCCTCGTAAAGTCTGGGCGAGACTTGCGCAAAGTCTGGGCAAGACTTGGGCAAAGTCTGGGCAAGACTTTGGTAAAGTCTGGGCAAGACTTGGGCATAAGTCAGGCAGGCTTAGGGTGAAAGTCAGGCAGGCTTAGGGTGAAAGTCAGGCAGGCTTAGGGTGAAACCCAGGCAGGACTTGGCTAAAGTGCAGCCGAGAGCCGAGTTCGGACGATTTTGGTATAATAGAGACGTATGACACAGACTTTACAGATTGTGGTGCTTGCGCTTCTGGTGACGGCGGTCGCCGCGCTCGTCTTCGTCCTCGCCCTCCTGCGTGCCAAGGGCGAGGCGTGTGAAAGACTTCTCGCCGAAAAGGACGCCGCCTGCGACAAGATGCTCAAGGAGAAGGATGCGGCAGTTGCGCGTCTGGTCACCGAAAGGGAAAAATCCTTCGGACAGGTTGTCGCCACTCTTCGCGAGCAGTTCGCCAATCTCGCCGCCCAGACGCTTAAAGCGCAGGGCGGCGACCTCGCAAAGCTCAACAAGGACCAGCTTGAGACCGTGCTGGCGCCTCTGCGCGAGCAGGTCGCGCGTCTGCGCGAATCGACCCTCAAGGCCGAGGCCGACCGATCCAGCATGAAGTCCGCCATAGCCGAGAACGTCGGCGCGATCGGCGCGATCGCGGACGAACTCGCCAAGACAGCGTCGGCGCTAGCCTCCAACACGCGCGTGCAGGGGCGCAAGGGCGAGGATATCCTGGCCGAGAAACTGAGGCAGGCGGGGCTCGAGCTCAACGTGAATTTCTTCCTCCAGGAGGGGACGGGCCGCGAGCGCCCCGACGCACAGGTGTGCGACACCGAGAACCGCTGGCTGGTGATCGACAGCAAGGTGAGCCTCACGGCGTACATGGAATATGCCTGCGCGAAAAGCGACGACGTCCGCCGCGCCAGGCTCAAGGCCCATGTGGCGAGCGTAAGGGAGCGCATAAGCGAACTCGCGCGTGTGAAGTATCCGAAGACGCTCGGCGACGAGCACCCCGAGCGCAGCTACCTGCCGGTGACGGCGATGTTCGTCCCCTACGAGGCGCCCCTTCTGGAGGCGCTGCGCGAGGACGGGTCGCTGTGGCAGTATGCGGCGCAGAACAACGTCGTCCTCGTGACGCCGCTCACGCTTCTCGCCTACATGCGCCTCGTCTATCTCGCCTGGCAGCATCAGAAAGAGCTCGACAACCAGCATGAGATCGTCAACACGGCGCGCGAGCTTCTTACGCGCATGAACGCGTTTCTCATGGCGTTCGAAGGCATAGGCGGCGCGATCGAGAGTCTGCGGCAGGTCTACGCCGACGCCGGCGCGACACTTGTCGACTCGCCCCGCGCGCAGACCATAGCCAAGGCCGCGAACAGGCTCATAGACCTGCACGTGCGCCTTGAAAGCCGCAAGGGACGGCGGCTGGAGAAGGCCGCCTGCCTGCAAAGTTGTTAGCCCCGTAAAATTTCCCCTTGCTAACACGGCGGAGATTGTGGTATACTATGCGCCATGTTAGCCCGGACTAGCAAAATGAGGCGGGGCGAACACGTTTGAAAGACAAGGAGAGGGAAAGCAAATGCCTTTGGCAATGATGAATGTCGGCGAGAGGGCGCGCGTGACGGCGGTCACGGGCGGCGACTCGGTCAAGAAGCATCTGGGGTCGCTCGGGTTCGTGCCGGGCGTCGTGGTGTCGGTCGTGCAGGTCATGGACGGGAGCATGATACTCGGCGTGCAGGAGAGCCGCATCGCCGTGAACGAGGATCTTGCGCGCCGCATAATGGTCGAGGCCGCTTGAGGATTTACGCAGACAAGGACAAACAAGCAATGAAAACAATCGGCGACATGAAGATCGGAGAGACGGCGAAGGTCGTGCGTCTCGACGGAGAGGGCGCTGTGAAGCGGCGCATCATGGACATGGGGCTCACCAAAGGCGCGCAGGTGACCGTTCGCAAGGTCGCCCCGCTAGGCGACCCGATAGAGCTTACGGTGCGCGGCTACGAGCTGTCGATCCGCAAGGACGAGGCGGCAAAGGTCGAGGTCGAATAGGAAAGGAGCGCGGCAATGTCAATCAAGATAGCTCTCGCCGGCAACCCCAATTCGGGCAAGACGACGCTTTTCAACGCGCTTACGGGGTCCGACCAGTATGTCGGCAACTGGCCGGGCGTGACGGTCGAAAAGAAAGACGGCATCCTCCAGGGTCGAAAGGATGTCGTCATACAGGACCTCCCCGGCATCTACTCCCTCTCGCCGTATTCGCTGGAGGAGAAGGTTTCCCGCCGGTTCCTCGTCGAGGAGAACCCCGACGCGATAATCAACATCGTCGACGGTACGAACATCGAGCGCAATCTCTACCTGTCGACCCAGCTCGCCGAGCTCGGGATCCCGATGGTGATGGCCGTCAACATGATGGACGTCGTCCGGAAGAACGGCGACAAGATCGACTTCGCCAGGATCGCGAAGGCGCTCAACTGCGAGGTTGTCGGGATAAGCGCCGTAAAGAACGAGGGCGGGCGCGACGCCGCGATGAAGGCGGTAGAGCTCGCGGAGAAGGGGGCTGCGCGCAAGAGCGAGGTTCCGCATGTCTTCAGCGGCTCGGTAGAGCACGCAATCGCCCACATCGAGGAGTCGATCCAGGGCAAGGTGAGGAAGTCTGCGATACGCTGGTACGCCATCAAGATATTCGAGCGCGACCGCGAGATCATCAGCGATCTCGGCATCGGCGTCGGCGACCTGAAGCACATCGAGGAGCATATCCGCGACTGCGAGCGCGAGCTTGACGACGACGCCGAGTCGATCATAACCAGCCAGCGCTACGAGTTCATCAAGAACCTCATGGACAAGTCGCTCACCAAGAGCGAGAAGCGCAGGAACAAGGCGACGCTCTCGGACAAGATCGACAAGATCGTGACGAACCGCATTCTCGCCCTGCCTATTTTCATCCTGTCGCTCTGCGTGATGTGGTGGATAGCTGTTGCGGACGGCGGTCCGGGAACCGTTCTCACCGACTGGGCCAACGACGGCTTCCTCGGCGACGGATGGCACCTGCCTTTCACAATGCACGAGGTTGACGGCAGAGACTACGAGACCGCGTGCGAAGATTTCGCGAAGGCCGAGGCCACGGTCGCGGCGTGGGAGGCCGGCGAGAAGACCGCGTCCATCGAGGACGAGGAGACCGGCGAGACCGCCGACGAATGGGAGATCGACGAGGCGGCCTACAATGCGGCCAAGGAGGTCGAGGAGCCCGATCCTTCGGCATACGGCGTCTGGATCCCCGGTATCGGCGCGCTTATCGGCGGCGCTCTTGAAAAGATGGGCGTCAATGACACGGTGGCGAGCCTCGTCAACGACGGCGCGTGGGGAGGCGTCGCGACGGTTCTCGGATTCGTGCCGGTGATTTTCGTCGTGTTCCTGTTCCTCTCGTTCCTCGAGGACTGCGGCTACATGGCGCGCGTGGCGTTCATCATGGACCGCCTCTTCCGCAAGTTCGGCCTGTCCGGCAAGAGCTTCATCCCGATGATCGTAGGCAAGGGCTGCGGCGTGCCGGCCGTGATGGCGGCGAGGACGATCGAGAACAAGCGCGACCAGCGCATGACGATCATCCTCGCGACGTTCATCCCGTGCGGCGCGAAGACGGTGATCATCGCCATGTTCGCGGCGGTGTTCTTCCGCGATATGTGGTATGTCGCGCCGCTCATGGACGTTATCGGCATAGCCATAATCGTCCTCGGCGGCATCGCGCTCAAGAAGTCCAGGGCGTTCGCGGGCGATCCGGCGCCGTTCGTGATGGAGCTTCCCGCCTATCACATGCCGACGCTCTCCGGCATATGGCACCACACGTGGAACCGCGTGAAGGCCTATATGCTTAAAGCCGGCATGATAATCTTCCCCGCGTGCGTGTTCCTCTGGTTCATCATGAACTACGACTTCCACTTCAACCTCGTCGGCGAGGAGAGGATCGACCGGTCGATGCTCGCGACGATGGGCGGCTGGATCGCCTGGCTCTTCGCGCCGCTCGGCTTCGGCACGTGGCAGGGCGCGGCGGCGTCGGTCTCGGCCGAGATCGCCAAGGAGCAGGCCACGGCCACGCTCGGCCTCGTCGCGGCCGGTTTTGACGGCGCGACAACGGCCTCCAACATCACGGCGCTCTTCGGATCGTTCAGCGACTTCCCGAAGCTCGCGGCGATGTCGTTCATGATCTTCAACCTCTTCATTCCGCCCTGCATGGTGGCGATCGCCGTCACGTTCCGCGAGATGGGGTCGAAGGCGTGGGGCTGGTTCGCTGTAGGCTTCCAGCTTCTGGTAGGCTATGTTCTCGCAATGTCGGTCTACCAGATAGGAATGTTCTGCGCAGGCGGTTCGTTCGGCGTCTGGACGGCGGTCGCGATACTTGCCGACCTCGTCGCGGCGTGGTTCGTGTTTCGCCCCGGCCGCAAGGAGGGGAAGTGAGATGAACGCGTCTTCGGCGGCAGTCTTCGCCGCGGTGGTGGCGCTCGCCATCCTCGCCGCATGGCGCACCTTCAGGAAGGGCGCGCCGTGCGAGTGCGGCGGGAGCCGCAGAATGTGCGCTGGCAAGTGCCGTTCGTGCGCCGGCGGAGACTGCGCCGGGCATTGCGGATGCGGGCACGACCGCTGAACAATTTGATATAATCGAAAAACCAAACCAAAGAAACCAAGGAGAAAAACAATGACTACAAAACTGATGACGCTGGCTGCGGCACTCGCCCTCGGATCGAGCCTTTTCGCCGATCCGTGCAAGTGCGGCAAGCCAGAATGCAAGTGCGGCGACGAGTGCAGGTGCACCGCCGAGACATGCAAGTGCGGATGCGGGACGGATAAAGACGTTCTCGCCGAGGAGGAGGATGACGCGTTCGTCTCCGCCGAGTTCGGCCTCGCGTTCGATTCGAAGTATCTCACCTACGGTGTGGTCGACGGCAAGGACCCGATCCTCACGCCCGGCGCGACGGTGACGTTCTTCGACACGTTCTACTTCGGCGTCGAGGCGATCTTCGACGTGACGAAGGGCAACGGCAAGCGCCGCGGCTACGGCAACCGTGCGTTCAAGTACACGACCCTCGACGGCATCGTCGGCGTGACCCGTGACTTCGATCTCGGCGAGACGCTCGGCGCCCTCTCGGTCGACTTCAACTACATCTACGAGTACATCCCGCGCCACCACGACAGCATGGACGACACGCAGTATCTCAACCTCGAGCTTTCGCTCGGCGACCTCTGGCTGGAGCCGACGCTCGCCATCGAGCGCGATCTCATGGCCGACGACGGCACCTACGTCAACTTCGAGATAGGTCACGAGTTCGCGCTCATCGACGGCGAGAGCGAAGACGACGACCCCGTGCTCGCGTTCCGTCCTTCGGTCGGCCAGGGCTTCGGCAACTCCCAGCGCACGGCCGGCTACTTCGGCGATTCGACCGAGGGCTTCGACCATGCGGGTCTTATGGACACGAACATCAAGGGCGAGTTCACGTGGAACATCTGCGAGAACCTCGCGCTCTCGGCCTACGTCGCCTATTACGACTACCTCTTCGACCGCAACATGCGCCACGCCGCCCGCGACTTCAACGGCGAATGGAGCAGCCGCAGCGACAAGTATCGCGATTCGCACCAGTTCGTCTGGGGCCTCGCGCTCACTGCCGCATTCTGATCTCCAGTCCGGAGAGTTGGTTCCGAGTGGGCCGTCCCTGCATTGCGCAGGGGCGGCTTTTTTCTGCGTCTCGCCGTCGCCGCCCGGCAGGGCCTTGCCGGCTTGAC
>OCTX014578793.1_pt1 | contig 13766 bp, 13 predicted proteins | sample 1539691 | NCBI WGS metagenome assembly OCTX01 (sample SAMN02144231, study PRJEB22623) | gut metagenome | biome: sheep rumen | host: Ovis aries | place: New Zealand | reverse complement strand
TTTCACCACCTTAACATTACTTGCAGAAAGAGCTGACTTATATGAAGCTACATTATCCTTAGATACCGTTTCAAAGAGGCGGAGGCCGATAGCGAAGCCTACTTCATTGAGTATTTTATTCATGGTGGTGCCCAGTCCCTTGCCTCGGTAGTTGATGTCTACCATTCTTCCGCGGAAGCCTTGTCCGTGGAAGAAGCTTCTGTTGAAGCAGTAGCCTGCTATCTTGCCGTTTGTCTTGTCTCGCAGTATGTAGGCGAGGAATGACCTGTTCTGTTGTAGTCTCTTGATGCTCTTCGCATCAAATTCGTGAGGATGGAAGAACTTAAAAGCCTCCTCTGGCTGTTGGCTGAAGAATTCCACCATCTCCTCTGTTGGGACATTCCTCATGGGAACAATCTCGTATCCCTCTATATTTTCCTTAAGAGAGAAGCCTCTAAGTTTCTTTCCATACCTTATATCAAACAGGCATGAATTCAACTTCTCTATCAAGAGCCATAGCCAGCTCAGCTTATCTCTCAGTATATGTGCTAATGTATATAACATTCTATTTAACCTAATAATTTATGTTTAAGGCTTGCGGCATGATAACTTGGTGATAGCCACCACAACTTCAGGAAGTGTGAGAGCTTTATGCCTGTTGACTCCACTTTGTGTCTCAGACCTTTCCATCCTCCGCGCTTGTTGTAATGCCCCATATTACCACGATAGAGCACTATGTCGAGTATCTTGCGTCCGAACCACCTGTCAATGCCTCGTATATCATAGAGCAGGTATTCCTTCGGCAAGTCGATTTTCTCACCTATTATATATTCACAAGCCCTGAAAGCCCTCTTCATGCCGAAATCCTCCAGATACCTCTTCAGTTGTTCTCTGTCTATGTCAGCCTTGAGCATCATGGCGAGGTCGCAGAACTGTCTTAGGCCAACCCCTACCTCTATCAGGTGATGGTAAAGATGCAGAAACACATATAGCGTATGAACCGTAGGCTCCAAGGTTGCCACATGGGTAGCACCAATTCTCACCCTATAGTTCATTGCCTTATGCAGTATTTCCTGCCAGTATCTCTCTTTCTTCTCCTGATGCCACTCGAACAGTCGGAAATGCATCTCATACGTTACTCCATTATGCTTAAAGTCATAATGTTTCGCAGAGTCTCCCTTATCCATATCCACTTGCCATGCCTGCTCTATCACTTCCTTTGCCTTATCTGCATCCTCTTGCGACACGTAGAAATCTATATCCCCCGACTGTCTGTATTCAGGTTTATCGTAGTAGCTCGCCACCACCTGCCCTTTTACCACAGCATACCTTATCTGATGCTGGTCAAGCAATGCTGCCAGTGCCTCCACCTCATTATTTAATAAATGGTTCTGATGCTTTATCTGCTCCGCATTTCCTATCCACTGAAACATCAGCATCTCAGGCATACTGGCAATGAATGAAGGCGATTCTTCTACCTCCTTAAATACGATTCCCGTTATCGCCTGCTTCTGAGCGAAGTCGAAGCCCTCGTCCCAGTCAGTAAACCATCTGTCTTTCCAGTGCATCTTTCTTCTCGCTGTGATTAGCTTAGTGGCTTAATCGCTTACCGCTGTGCTTTGCTTAGTGGCTTAATCGCTTAATGCGCTTCTACTAACCTACTAAGCAATTAACCTATATTATCAACCGCCTCCAGATATGCCTTTATGACGATATTTCTGTCAAACTCGCGCTCAGCCTTCTCTCTTGCAGCATCACCCATTGCCTTGCGTTCTGCATACGGCAAGGCAAGAAATTTCTCCACTTTCGCAATCAAGTCTGCAGCATCTTCTTGTTTTACAACAAAGCCGTTACGTCCGTCCTCCACGATCTCTCGGCAACCGGCACGCATCGTGGTCATGATAGGGCGACCTGTAGAACAACTCTCCAGTAATACGTTACTCATTCCTTCAGGATAGAACGAAGGGTGCAAAGTGCATGCCGCCTTAGCTATAAACGGACGCACATCCAGTTGTCTGCCATGATAAGTCACTACGCCCTTGCTCTGCAAGTCAAGCAATCTACCCTCGTAGTCGCCTTCGCAACCACCCACAACGTGGAATTCTACATTATCATACTTCTTCGTTATCGCCTCGGCTGTAGCCAGAAATTCTTCTATGCCCTTCTCACGCCTTATGCGTCCCATAAAGAGGAAACGTATAGGTTCCGTTTCGGCTGGATAGGGCTGCTTCGCGTGATATTGCAGGTTCACCCCACTGCCAGGAATCAGCTTCACAGGTCCCTTAACCATCCCATGCTTCTGGCAGAACTCCATATTATCCGTATTCTGGAAGAAAATCAGCTTTGTCTTCCTCATACCAATCTTATAAAGGAATATCGTAAGTTTCTGCATCAGACCAGGGTACTCCACAGCCGCCCCCAGTCCTGTCACATTCGCTATCTGTGGCACACCTACCAGAGCACAAGCCATACCACCATACAGATTAGGCTTAATGGTATATGTCAGCACCACATCAGCCTTAGTCTGCTTTATCAGCTTACGATATCGCCACATCAACCTCAGGTCCGCTATAGGGTTCGTTCCCTGTCTGTTAAACTCCGTTGCAATAATCTTGCAACCTAACTTCTCCACGTCAGGCGCCTTATCATCCAAAGGAGCAGAGATTAGCACCTCATCCCCCCTATCCACAAAAGCCTTCATCACCTCCTTACGGAAACTATACAGCCCTAAGAGATTATTTGCCAGTACCAGAATTCTCATTATTATTTGCCACCTTTAAGTAATTCCTCAAACATCTCACCTATCTCTGAAAATGAGACATCGGCATCCGTATCTTTCTTATATTTCTGTGACTTGAGGGCATTCTTTATAGCTGTGTCTAGACTACCGCCATTCTTTTTGAAATACGGATGTAGGGGATGTTTTTTAAAAAATTTGTTAGTTTTATCATACGCACAATAATTATGCAAATCCTCTACCAATGACTTATATGACAGATACTTCTTAGTAGTATATGTAAAGTAATACAAAAAGAATAACTCAGTACACCTGTCAGTTTCAAAGAAACGCACATTGCAGTCTGTTCCCTGTCTCTCATCCTTGAAAGTCTTATTATGATACCGCGTTTTCAACTCCAGATATTTTTGTAGATCTCCACCTTCCTTCTTGTTATCCATATCTATTATACAGAATACCCTGTTATAGTCTCGGACAGCCTTCCTTATCTCTTGTTCCAGCTCCTCTAAACTCGTATGTTTGGGATAGTCAGGTTTTACATTCTTCAATTCTGGATAATCATCCCTCAACGAATTTAGAAAAAAGAATTCTGTTATTCCCTCACCCAGTATGAGCGTAGTCTGTCTTATACCAGCCATTTCTTATTCCTCCTCGTCATCTAAGTCCAATAAAAAGGAGCCAATAGAAGGTACAGCCCCGAGCTTACCTATTTTATAAGATCTGAACAGAGAAAGATTCTTGTGTAACCCAAACTGGTCTGCACGACAAAACGTTGAAGCTGCAGATTTTAAGGATTTTTCTGCAAACCACACCAAATTTCTATTCTCATTCAAGAAGTCCTCCTTCAGCAGCAGAATCTCCTGCGACGTAAATATCAACTGTGATTCATCCGAATTATAAAGAAAGACATTCAGGAAATATAACAGCAAGTCATAGTGAAGTTCTACGTCCAGTTCATCCATCAGATACACATGATTGCCTGTCACCATATCGTATAGAAAATTGAGTATCATTAGGAAACGCTTCGTTCCTTTTGATTGTGCCAAATCATCCAAGATGAACTCACCTTCTTCTGAGGTATTAAGGAATCTCACATTCTCATCCTTCAACGTTATATCAGGGTTCTTTATCCATGGCTTTTCCTCTACCGAATAAGTAAAGTCCTGTATGTTAAAGTCTGCCTTTTTTAGTAATTGAAGATAAAAAGCTTTTTTCTTTTCATCATTATTTACCCTACCAATCTGAGTTTTGAAGTTACCGACGTAATCACCATTTACCTCATGAACATGCTTTTCCACCCAATTATATAAAATTGCAATCTCTTTCGTATCCTCTCCCAATGCCACCTTACCAAAAGTTGACAGTACGGAATGATTGTTTAGTGTATTTTGCACCATGGCGTCCACACTCTTCGAGAGCAGTTTCAGGCTTTTGCCAAAAACTATATTAGCATTAGTGTCCAGTGAGTTAAACTTACGTTCATAGAACAACGCCTTTACCCCATTGGGATAATAGTATAATTCCTCACTTAGAATATAATCAGGGAAATAAGCCACCCTGTAATCATACCTTATATGATTGGCATAAAATGACACGTACAATGTTGTAGGTTCTTCTTTACGTAATGCAAATGGCCCTTCACCCTGTACAGTTTCTTCCTTCTTCAACAGGGGATGATACAATATATCAAACACACTCTGTAAAGCATACAACATATTCGACTTTCCTGAAGCATTAGCGCCATAAATTATACCCAATTTGTTTAGCCTAATGCCATTACCCATATCAACAGAAGCGATAGAATCCTCTTCGTCTCTGCATACAAAACTTAAGGTCTGTTTATTACGAATTGATTTGTAGTTATCAGCCCAAAATTCTCTAATCATAGTTCTGCCATTTATGTTCGAATCTTGTAAAAAAATTACGATTTCGACGCAAAAATACTCAAATTTTATTTATTTACCAAATAAAATCGTATTTTTTTTGATTTAAACTTTTTTCTTTCCCTCTCATCTATGTATTACCATATGCATTTAGTAGAGCACTATAGAATGTTAACATATATACCTGCTATTACTTTTTTTTAATATCATCTCTTTATGTAAGTTACATCTGAGAATTTTTCCTTAGCCTACTTCATTCGATTACCTAACTTTCCTTTTATTTTCAACCTTATGCAAAAGCCTTCAACACCTCCTTACGGAAGCTGAATAGCCCTAAGAGATTATTTGCTAGTACCAGAATTATCATTATACTGTCAACTTTATATAAATGAAAAATTAGCTATTAAAGCATTATGGTCAGATAGATCTGACTCTAAAACCTTTATCTTATTTAGTTTTAATCTGCTTTTGTCATATAGTATATGGTCTAGCCTCAAACGAAGTAACCCATCATGAAAAGTTGTGCCATAACCCAAACCATCTTCCCACCATGCATCAGACAGTCCTACGTCTTTTATGCGACTTATAGTGTATGAACCAGAAATATCATTCAAATCACCCATTACAATAATAGGTTTTTTCTCATCGTTTAGTGCATTGTATATAGAATCTGCTTCTAACGCTCTATTTTTTAAACCTTCTATAATATCCTTTCTGCTACTGCTTAAATGACAACCAACAATAGTTACAATACCCTTGGAACAAAAAACATGAACTATATTATTTTTAGCACGTTTCCCTTTTGTGGTTTGAGTATCAATACCTTTAATACTATCTATCTCATATTTGCTATAGAAGACACAGTTTGACTTACTTCTGTAATATTGTTTATATTCGCCAGATTGTCGCATAATAGAGTCTAATTTTTCACTTCCTGAAAGATTAAATTCACACAAGAAGACAACATCTGGCGACTCTCTCAATATCAGTTTTGCTATTTCCATTTGATTATCTTTATATAGACTATCCCTGCATTTTACATTATAGCACATTACCGACAAATCTGGGGTTCTATAGGCATTGTCAGCAGAAATATTAAATGCGAATAAATTAGTCAGAATATTTAATACAATACATAATAGTAATATTACGCAAAACCATTTAAGAACTCTCTTTGATTGGCATAAAGTTATGTAACTAATACGCATCTATTTCTATATAATTAAGCAAATAAGAAAAAGTTTTATTGATTTTTTTTGAATGGCAAACCATTAATCCAATTCTCCAAATTAATATATTTTCTAAAGTTGGAAGTGTCATTTTTTATTTCTCCCTGCGCCTCCCATTCTTTAAATATCACCTGAGACTTTATCCCATAATCTTTTGTCGTGAATATAAACTTGCGTTCAAAAGGTAAAGCATCAAATGCTCTCACCAATTCTTCTGAACATTGATTCATCTCAGACATTTTTACTACAAGATTATCTAAATTCATCCTTGCTTTGCGTCGATTCCATTTGGTTAAAGCCTCTTCGTTACTATGACAATGTAAAAACACAATCTCTACATCATCAATCCTACCAATTGGTTTATTTAGACTTTCTTGATGATTTTTCTTCAAATCATTATAATGGTTAGATTCTGTCGGAGATATCATCTCCATATCAACAGCAAGATAATACTTTAGATTTGACAAGAACCTTATGTAATCCTCTGCATAGAAATACATTCCAACTGTAGGGGAGTTATAAGGAATCCCGAAATAACGATAAACATGCCCCCCCCAACAATTATTAGAAAGGATTGTCAACGTTTCTGGATTTTTTATTTTTCTTTTCCGTATAGGAGCAAATATAGGATTTAGCCTCTCTCTTATCTGAATCCTTAGTTTTGTATATATATCCATCACTTTATATCATTTATAATCTTATCAAAGAATTCCTTACGGCGAACATTCAACTTCTCTTCCTCGTAGTTTCTTGCTTCATCAAAATTTCGCTTTGCCTGTTCCATCAACTGTTCCTTTGTCACATTCTCTAATATCTTGACGATATCATCAGAAGATTTACGTCTTGTAACAAACTGCTGCTCTATCAGTTCTGGTATGGCAGCAGTATTCGCGCCAACACACATCAGTCCTCTGCTCATTGCCTCTACCATTGCGCGTGGCAACCCTTCTTGAAGACTTGGCTGTATATATATATGCATATTATCGAGGGTTGCAAACACCTCATCATGTGGAACAATTCCCATGAAATGTACTTGATCCTCTATACCATATTTTTTTACCAAACTTTGCAGGAAAGCAGGACTTCCACCTCCAAGCAGATAATAGTGTATATTTGTCTTACCTTTTTGTTTGAGATCATATAGCGCACGAAGCACATACTCATGTCCTTTATACCTGACATCTACAGCTGCCGTGGTAGCAATCCTCAGTTCTTTACCATCCCAATTGTCAATAAAATTCACGCGACTATCTAAAACTGTATTATCAGGCTCTCCAATTTTCACATCACTGCAGCCACATTGATATTTTGCATCCGTTGGATAACGATTCTGCAGAAATTCATTACTTACGTATAGCACATAGTTGGAGTGTTTAATGGTGTATCTGGCCTTTAAAAATTTATAAGGAGCAAGTATTTTACCTTGCCAACTATGATTCCAATATGCATCCCATGCACAGCTAACGACATAAGTCATAAATTTCTTATTCTGCTTTTTTGCTAACATATAAGCATCATAAGAAGCGCCATAACTGATAACCAAGTCTGCATCCTCTATTCTTTCTCTAACTATTTTTTTGTTTGATTCAGACATAAAAATATAGTCTTTTTTTATAAAACTCACATTACCATACTTGACTATCCCTTGCAAATCTTTTTCTATCTTTGTATGACTATTGTGACCATTATATTTCACCGTACAAACGCTTATTTCTCCCAAATATTTAAAACGCAGCAAAATATCATATAGATTTGTCGTACAGCGATAAGTACTGCCAGTGTCTTCTATAACTTGACTGGCTACAATTAAAACTTTCATATTATTTGTATTTTTATATAGATTTAAAATATTCATTCCATTGCTCGCAGATTTTGTCTAATGACAACCGTTCACGTATATTCATTGCATTTTTACCAAGTTCTATTGCAAACATTTTATTACCTAGAACGTTTCTCATTGCATTTGCAAGAGCATTTTCATCGCCCACTGGCACCAATAGGCAATCCTTGCCATCTGTCGTTAGTTCTCTCGGTCCGCCACATGGGCAATCTGTACTAATACATGGAAGCCCCAATGCCATCGCCTCCATCAAAGCATTTGGCATACCCTCGAAATCTGAAGACAATACATATAGAGAACTTTTATAAATCTTCGCAGGTACATCGTTTATTGCACCTGGCAATAGCACACGCTCTTGCAATCCTAATTCCGATATTAATGCCTCATCATTCTGACGCTCTGGTCCTTCACCATATATTATGAGCTTATATTCAGGAAATTCCTCTGCTATTCTCTTAAAAGCGCGTATTAGTAGTGGATGATTCTTCTGTTTATTAAGACGTCCTGTGGTTACAATCGTTTTCTCTCGTTCATCTACATATTGAGTGTCAGGATAATTATCTCCTATAAATAATGGATTAGGAATAACAACTGAACGCTTAGTAATTTCTCCACCATAAAATGCCTGTGCATCCTTAGTCTGAAATACAAAGCCATCTGCCTTTCGCATTAAAAGACGAGACACTATGCGCGTGATTGTATTTCCACCGAAATGAGCAGGATCATTACGTTCCGAAATTATGTGTTTAATTCCCAATCCCATATTTGCTGGAATATCAAATATCGCATTGGTAGTTCCCATTGACACTATAATATCGGGCTTAATCTCTTTAAAAAAAAATCGCAATTTCTTTATACTACGTAATTTTCCTTGTGACAAATAATCATGACTAATTGTACTCAAATCATATTTCACATCACCAATAACACGCTTACTATATATTACAAGATACACTTCGGCATCAGTGTTAGCTTGTAGCCATTTTATTAAATTATATGTAACCCGCTGTGCACCACCTATAGTCATATGGGCTATGGTAAAAACTATCTTCATAAACTTTTGCAAATCATTTTATTTGATGTTTCTGTTATATCTCAACTGATTTAAATATATGACTACCGCCATCCATACTGAATATTTTAAACTCGACAGCAAAAAACTTCGTGGAATATAAATGCAGTGTATAGAAAAATAAAAAGCAATACAATATAACAACAAAGATGTATCTTCTTTTGAAAACAGAACCATTTCAAAACGTCTAAACAAATATCCAAATATAAACATTCCCAAAACTACACCTAAGACACCACCATCAAGATAGAAATCTGCTGTAATACTAGTTCCGTTACCATAACTTGGAAAATCTCCTTGTATTAGATGAGTAATATATGTAGCTGTAGGTTTAGGTAAGTTTAAGAAACTTGCAACAAAAGGTATGCAAGATAGAATATAAGTTATTTGATATTTACCATAACCATAATTTTTGCTTATCTGCATGTCTTCTATCGAATATGCCAAACACATGTAGGAGCCTGCCAATTCCAATGTACTAGGTAATATTGATTCTTCTACCTCTTCATAAGGATTTGATTCCACTGTCACGCTAATTCTCTCAAATATTGTATTATTATCTCTGAATTTCTTTGTGTATCCCAAAAAAGAAAAGAAAATGACTCCTGCCATCATACCTATAATCAATGTTCTTTTTGAAGGACAAAGCCCAGTTACGGTAAGGTAAACGATATAATAAGCCATCATTAATAATATCATTGGTCCTCTGTCACCAATATTGAGAATGATTAGTATATATAATACCAAATTGATATTTTGCCACCATCCTATATCCTTCACTAAATCCTTGATATTCCACTCTTTTCCTTTGTTTTCAATTTTTGCGTTAATGGTGTACTGAATGAAAAAGGAACTAAAAAAAACAATAGACCATGATGACAAATAGCTGAATCCTGACTCCGTTAATGCGCTTGTCGCATAACCTCCGAATAACAGGCTTGTAGGAATGAACACAAGCATTAATATCACCATTAATGATGATAGGATTTTGAATACGGTTATGGATGCATACTTGTTTGTGTGTTTGTTTGTATGAGCGATGACACCATCATTTTTTTTGATTATATAGCCTGCAATAAATGCGATAAGCCCCCATAATGCTACTCTAACAGCTTTTGGAGTGATATTAAGATTTCCAATCGTAAAATCATCCACAGGATAACCCAGTAACATGTCTAATGGAATTTGAAAAGATACTACTGCATAAGCGAATAAGAATAGATGTATCGGACGAAAATATATTCTTGATATTATCTCATTTGTGTCTTTGTAAAACAAAAAAGACACAAAAACTATACCTACTATACAAAACAATATCATCTCGCTTACTTCATCATAAAATGAAGTGTCTACAAAAACAGAAAATATAAAAGAAATAATTAGAATTATATATAACGATATCCTTGACATGTATATGAATATTAGATATTAAAACTTATATTATACTCTAATAAAGTTTGAAAAATTATTCTATTTCTCCCTCTTCATACCATTATATTCCCACCAACACTTATCATCTTGCTTCACAACCTTACCTGGAACACCAAGAATAACACTGTTAGGTTCATGAACAGATTTATTAACTACTGCATTTGCACCGATATAACAACCATCAGCAATTTCTATCTCACCGAAAAGAACGGCTCCAGGACCTATATATACGTTATTGCCTATCTTCGGGGCATTCTTACCACCTTTATTCGCACCGATGTTTACATTGTTATGTATGCAACAGTTACGTCCTATTCTTGTTGCAGAATTTACCACAATAGAACCATAATGACGAAGAGTAAGTCCCTTGCCACAAACCCCTGCAGGAATAGATATACCGGTCTTTAAAGAAATTCGGCTTAGTCTCCAATGGACAAATAACCTCAAAGGTTTGATTATAAGCAACTTTTTACTTAACAAATACTCATAAAATCTTAAATATATTATATATCCACTAAGAGATGCAAACAATATTGCGTATATAAATTTTGATGCGGATATACCATTAAGTTCAATCTTGTAATATTCTTTTAGCTCTATAAACCTCATACGTCTAATCCATATTTTTTTAATATCTTATTCAAGCCTATTTTGTATTTTTCAAAACAGAACTCATTCTTCGCTATCTGCTGTGCTTTCTTGCCATATTCAGATATCAAATTTGGGTTCTCATGTAAGTTGTTCAATGTTTTTATGAGGGATTCTATATTTGAATTAGAGAAAGACATTCCACATTTGAACTCATCTAAATAGCATGTTGTACCATTTTCGTAGCTTCCTATTACACATAGACCACGGGACATACTTTCCAAAACAGAAATACTTGCAGGCTCATTACTTGCCAAAAGCAACACATCGTTATCAGCATAGATTTTATCCATTTCGTTAAAACCCACATGTCCACGCATGTGAATAACATTCTCGAGATGTTTATCTCTTATATACTGCTCTAATCTATCATGATACTCTTGCTCTGCTTTGTTTGACAACTGTCCGATTATCGTTACTTCAAAATGCTCTGGGCACTTCACCTTAGACAAAGCATCTACTATAAAGAAATGATTCTTGTATCCACGATATTTCCCTATATCCAGAATTCTAATTTTATCACCTACGCAATATTCTGTTCGCTCCGTTGTTGGTATATCACACACCAATGGGACAAAATAATGAGGAGCATGCCATATATTGTTCACCTTCCTGCATTTTCGCTCTTTCCCTTTATATAATACAGGTGTAAATGTTACGTGAGGAAATATGTTTCTTGTTAAAGAAAGAAATAATTTATTTTTCGAAGAGGGACAATGCAACGGTATTTGCGTGTAATTAACCACACATTTTATACCCAACATTCTACATATCAAACAAATTAAAGTATTACCAATTCCAAACTCCCTTATAATTACCAGTTGGGGATGAAATTGCTTTATGATCTTCAATGTATCAAAGAAATCTGGAATAAACCAAGTTATCTTTTTATTTTCTGCTCTTACAGACTTACAAAATATATCCAAGAAGAAATAAATAATCTTACTAACTATTGATACTTTCATCTGATAGTATTCAACATACTCATGAGATTCAATCTCCTCCTGATAGCCAGCCATAAACATCACCTTGACACCCTGCTCATGCCAACCTTTCATTACAGGAACCTGATTAGTATGATATCTGTGTGATACATACAAAATTCTAATTGTACCCTCTTTCGTTTGCATAATACATAAATTTAAATAGTCTGAATAGAATTAGAAACGTATGGGTTTGATGCTTTTTCTCTTTTATGAATCGTCCCTGGAGAACCTAGTACCAATGCCCCATCAGGAACATCGAAATTGACAAACGTATTAGCTGCTATCATTACATCATTACCTATATGTATTCCACCGACAACTGTAGAATTTAAGCCCACATATACATTATTTCCTATTACGGGAGCACCAATTTTCCCTGTTTTAGAATTACCTATTGTGGCACCTTTACATATCGTAAAGTTATCACCTATTTTACATTCTGAATTAAATGTTATCGAATAAGGGTGTAATAATAAAGCCCCTTTCCCCAGTTGTATGCTTCTTGGAATTTCTACAGACATCTTTTTGTGTAACATCCTGTTCAAGAATTGAAATATTTTAAAATTGATGCCCCTAGAAGTTTGTAACTTTCTGTAATAGTAAAGCCTGCGAAAAGCCCTATTTGTTAATATCAATCGTAAATTAATATGGTTAGACCATTTTCCTGTAATTCGATACTGGTCATACAATATCTCTTTTGCCATTCACACTACTCCTTAAAAATTCGACATATTTCGATTCATCTTTCTTTAATTGCTTTCTTGACTTATAATGGCTGTAAAGTACCTTTAAGCCTAATAGTGGTCTATTATAAAAATATTTGCGATAGAATCTGAAAAATGATATCTTTTTCCATTCAGGATGCCCTATATACTCAAAATATTGTCTTTGCTTGTAATTATGGTCTATACGACTCATCCAGACATCAACTCTATCTTTTTGTCTAGACAATCCATCATTTGCAGTTGTATAAACGTACAACTTATCAGGAATGACTATAGTTTGTTTTGCCAAATAGCCTACATAATGGGAAAACATAATATCATTTCCATTTATAGTTTCTTCAAATGAAATTCCATGCTCCTCAACAAAACTTTTACGAGTCATCTTAGCCCATGGGGAATTATAAAAGCATCTTAACTTGAAAAATGCCTCTTCGCTCTGTAACCCCTCCCTCACCATGTCGTTTAATTTGCGCAATCTCTTTGGACATGGCTCTAAAGTTTTGCTATCTACTGAAGTTGCATCAAAATACACGGCATTTAAATCTTCCTCCTTGTATTTATCTAAGATATCAAGAAATCCTTTATTATAGAAATCGTCACAATCTGCAAATAGCAACCACTTACCTTCTGCATGCTCTAAACCTACATTCCTTGCTCTACCGGCTCCTTTTGACTGAGTGGTGTCAAGTAGGATAACTTGCAAGTTTTTACGATCCTTCAAGGATGGTTTCTTGCCCTCTTCGCTGTTATCATCTACTACGATTACCTGCACGTCATCCCTCTCCGGGATGCTGTCCACACACCTCTGCAACAGGTCGGGACAGTTCTTGTGGGGTATTATGAAACTATAGTTATACATACTTTTATATTTCTTTTAGATATTTTATTGAATCTTCCCTATATGATTTTATTCTCTTTGCTACATTTTCATAATTTATCGGGGACAAATTTTGTGGAATGACACTTTTAGGGCATAGAAGTCTTTCTGGATAACCGATTATCTTCAATAAAGAATCAGCTCTTCCAGCATTACTATTGAAAGAAGTGAAGAATTGCTTACCATATATGATAGAGAAAGCCAGTCCGTGAAAAGATGCACTAAACACATACTCTGCATTCTTTATAAGACGCACGAACTCGAGAGGACCTGCACTCGTTATATTCGTTTCCGTTTCTTTCGTTGTTGCATAACCACGAAGAACAATAAGTTTCAATCCTTTACTATCAGTAAATTTC
>OCTX012284877.1_pt1 | contig 13771 bp, 11 predicted proteins | sample 1539691 | NCBI WGS metagenome assembly OCTX01 (sample SAMN02144231, study PRJEB22623) | gut metagenome | biome: sheep rumen | host: Ovis aries | place: New Zealand | reverse complement strand
CCCGTAAAAAGTGCTTTTCGAGCATGGAAAAACCGATGAATTTACGGGTGAGAATTGAGAAAATTCGTTTTATGATGAATTCCGCGTCGTGTACACGCAAGAATTACGGGTGAAATCCTGTTTTGCTCGATTTACAATGAAAAAGTGCATTTCGATATTTCATCCTCTCGAAAAGCACTCGCCCCATTTCCTTCCTCGAAAAGCACTCGCCCCGGGCAGCATCCCGTCTGTTTTCAGCCGCCCGGCCCCTGACCGCTGTCCGCCGCGGCCGCAAACCGCCGCCGCCCGGCCCCGCGCCGCCGCGCACTTTTATCTGCCGCCGTGTGTTCAGAAGTATCGTTGACTTTATACATCCTTAAACATTTTTTGACGGTTTATTTGTATTTCTCAGTTATAGTGAATTATATAGTCGAGAAGAATAAGTGCTTTCGGTAAGCGTATAAAAGGTGCATCTTATGAAAAAATTACTTATAGCATTCAGTCTTTTACTTGTCATTATAGTCGGTATTCTGATTCTGACTTCGAAGAAATCAGATACATTTACATCAGATACATCTACATCAGATACATCAGATACATCAGATACATCAGATACATCAGATAAAAGCAAAGTCCATTATTATACTGAAGACTATGCGGAAAAGTATAAAAATGAGTTGCATGAGATCTTCGGTGATTATACCATTGGCCTTCAGCTCGACATGTATTTTCCGGAAGAGAAGTGTGATTGCGGTTATCATGCTGATGGCGTGTCATATAAAACCTGGGAAATCAATTATAAAGACGTGAACGGACATGAATTGTTGTGTATCATGACAAACCGCGAAGATATCTTTGATCAGCAGTACTCCTGGCTGGAGAGCCAGATCGTGGAATATTTCAGGTATTCTTATGTCGAAGAATACTACGGGAAATTCCAGCAGGAAGATGATAAGAAATGGAATCACATTGCTTGCAATGTAGGCGATATTTTTCGCGCCGAAAGAAATTATGAAGCGTACAAAAAGCAGGCGGAGGTTTGTGATGCCTATAGAGAATCGCTTAAGAAGAAACAGGACCTGATTCCACTTTCGTCGATGAAGTATTCTGAGATGTTTGACAGCTTTCCTATTACAGTGAAGATTCGTCTGGATAAAGTTCAAAACATTGACGGCGAGGTACCTCAAAGCGAGTGGCTGTCATTTATGTCCGAAAAACGGGATTATGTTGCAGATCAAATTGTGAGCAGAGAAGGGAAGAACGTAAATGTTCAATTCCGTGTGTTTTCTGTGGAAGAAGATGATTTCTCCACCTGCATAGTGAAAGGTGAGAAGAAAGGCCCGATGGCCGATGGATACTTTGAGACAGAGGTCTATTCCGCGTATAAAGGCGTTTACTGGTAATCTTTCTCTTACTCGAAAAGCACTCGCCCCGGGCAGCCCGGCCCCGCGCCGCAACACTCCGCTACACGCAACCGCAATCTTACTCGAACAGCACGCCTTTCATGCAGATCAGGGGCTCGTCTTTCTGATAGTCCCACGAATGGCAGGCCTCGCCGCGGCAGAAGCGCCGGTGCTCGCAGTCGCGGCATTTCGCGCAGTCCTCCGCCTTATCATGCCGGAAGAACTCGAAGCGGTTCTCCCACACGTCGCGGAAGCGGTCTTTGCGGATATTTCCGTAGATCACGCGCGGATTTCTCTCGATGTCGAGGCATGCCGTGATATCGCCGCGGCTCGTGATGCTCGCGGTATAAACGCCGGCGTTGCAGAGCCAGTACCAGTCGCGCACCTCGACCTCGTAGTCGAGCCCGAGATAATGGCTGCATCCGTAGATGACGGGGAACCCGTCTTTTCGCGCGGCCTTAATAAAGTCGAACATCTCGCGAAGGTCGTCCGGTGTGCACATCAGCTCCGGCCGCAGCAGCGCGCGCCCGATCGGCTCCAGGTTGATCACACGCCAGGAGTCGATGTCGATGCCCTTAAAGATCTCGAACATCTCGGGCAGTTCTTTTATATTTTCGTGATTGACCACTGTCGTGATCTGTACCGATGCAAAAGCACCTTCATCGATCAGGTTCTGGATCCCCCGCATGGCGAGCTCGTATCCGCGCTTGAATCCGCGGAGGGCGTCATGCGTCTCGGGAAGTCCGTCGATAGAGACGGAAATGGTCTTCATGCCGGCCTCCGCGAGCTTGTGCGCCACTTCTTTCGTGATCAGCGTCGCGTTCGAGGTCATGCCCCAGCGGAAGCCAAGTGCTTTTGCATGAGACATGATATCGAAGAAATCACGGCGCAGCAGCGGTTCGCCGCCCGTGATGCTGAGAAATGTGCGCTTCGTTCCAAAGTCTTCCTTGATCTGGTCGAGGATCCCCTTAAACTCCTCCGCCGTGAGCTCGTCCGGCTGCGGCACCGCACAGTTGCTGCCGCAGTGGAAACAGTGCTCATTGCATGCAGTGGTCAGCTCGAAGAAAAGGTTGCGGAGCTCGGGGTGCGTGTAGAGATTATCAGTATAGTCGGCCAGTTGGTTCAGATGGCGCGTTTTCAGTGCTTTTACAGGATCCATAGATTACTCGCCGGGTTATGCCTCATCGGACGGATCGTAGATCTCCGGTCCGTACTCCGTAGAGGGGAAATTGTCCGACGGATCGTAGTCGGACGGCGGCCCATAGACAGCCCTCGTCTCGTTGTCGGAAGGATCGTAGTCGGACGGCGGCCCATAGACAGCCCTCGTCTCGTTGTCCGAAGGATCGTAGGGCTCCGGCCCGTACGCGCAGGTCGGATCATTGTCGGACGGGTCAAAATCCGTCGGCGGACCGTATACATCCGGATTATCGTTATCATCAGGGTCATAGCGGGACGAAAGATAGCCGAGCTTCGAGTTCGCATTCCCGGACTTCTTGTCGGGGTCCGTGCAGCCGGCCGCATTCAGGCCGATCGCCATCGCCGCAGTCATGCTCGCCACGATCTTCGCCGCAGTTACCGCTTTCTTCATGTTCGGGTTTTCCTTTTTCATCCGCCTCGCCTCGCTGAAATCAAGATACAAACATTATACTACTTTACACGCCGCGTGTGAAATCGTCTGAAATCCTCTGAAATTGTCGCCGCTCCCGCTCGAAAAGCACTTCCCCGGGCATCTATTCACCTGTGCGCTCACCTAAAACGCAAAATAGGTGAGCGATATGCGAATCGCTTTCCCCAAACCACTCCGTCCCACGACTTTTTCCACCAGATTTCCAAAACAACCATCTGTAATGGAAATCTTCTGGAAAAGCACTTGCCGATCGTCCATTTAGCCTCCGTTTTCCACCAGATTTCCAAAACAAACCTCTATATTGGAAATCTTCTGGAAAACCACCTGCCGATCGTCCATTTAGCCTCCGTTTTCCACCAGATTTCCAAAACAACCATCTGTAATGGAAATCTTCTGGAAAAGCACTTGCCGATCGTCCAATTTGCTCACTTTTTCCACCAGATTTCCAGAAACGACCTCCATTTTGGAAATCTTCTGGAAAAGCACCCGCCCCGCGCCTGTGGTATCATAAGTATACCTGCACAGTACCTCCGCCGTACGCTGATGAAGCCTGCCGCCGCCAGAGGAAAAAGGAGGATAATAATATGAACCATAAAGACAGAATGCTCGCCAATCTTCCGTACCGCTCCTGGCTGGACGGCCTCTCGGAGGAGCGCATGGCGAATAAGACCAAGATCTTCAGATACAACAACATCGCACCGGACCAGCCGGAAACACGCGAGAAACTTCTCCGCGAGATCCTCGGCAAGACGAAGGAAGGCTACCTCTGCATCGAGTCGCCGTTTTTCTGCGACTACGGCTACAACATCGAGGTCGGCACGAACTTCTTTGCGAACTACAACTTCATCGTCCTCGATGTCGGCAAGGTCAAGGTCGGCGACAACTTCATGGCCGGCCCGAACGTCATGCTCTGCACCGCCGGGCACCCTCTCCACCCGGAGACCCGCAACTCCGGCTATGAGTACGGCATCGACATCACCATCGGCGATAACGTCTGGATCGGCGGCAATGTCTGCGTTCTGCCGGGCGTGACCATCGGAAACAACGTCGTTATCGGCGCCGGTTCCGTCGTCACGAAGGATATCCCGGACAATATGCTCGCATTCGGCAATCCCTGCCACGTCGTCCGCGAAATCACCGAAGCCGACCGCGACTTCTACTTCAAGGACAGGAAATTCGACGTCAGCGACTATAAATGATCGATGCAAGAGCTTTCCGCTTCCGCTGGAAAAGCACCCGCCACCCGGCTCGGCCGCCTGCGCCCTGCGCGATTAGTGCACTAGTGAAACCGCTATACAAAAATGCCCCAGTTTTTTGTGTAATATTTCTGTAAAAAACTTCGTGACATAGCAAGTTGCTTACGCTATGATGAAGAGGTAATGAAAATCATTTCTCCGGAAAGAGTATTTTCTTTTGCAAAAGCACCTGTGGACGGGGTGGCTCCTGTCCCTTGGGAATCAGCCTGCGTGGCGGGGTGGCACCTGCCGGGAAACGCAGATCATGTCAGGGTGGCACCTGACGAATGAGGAACAGTGCTTTTGGAGAAGAAAAGAAATCGACGGAAACTTGGTTTTTATGCAAGGCTTTTTTAGAGGAATGATTCGGGAGAGGGCCCGACTAAGGGTGCTCCGCAGAAAGGTTCATTAGGGAGGATTATTGCAATGTTTGTACCTGGGAAATGGTCCGAGGACATTTGTGTCCGCGACTTTATCAACAAGAACTACACACCGTACGACGGGGACGAGTCGTTCCTGGCGGGACCGACACAAGACACACTGGATCTTTGGAATAAGATCCTGGAGCTCCGGAAAAAAGAGAAGGAGAACGGCGGTGTCCTGGATGTCGATGAACATACCATTTCCACGATAACATCCCACGCACCCGGTTATATCGATAAAGATAAAGAGAGGATCGTCGGACTTCAGACTGACGCTCCTTTAAAGCGCGCGATCATGCCGTTTGGCGGTATCCGCATGGTCAGAACATCTCTGGAGGCTTATGGCCGCGAGATGGATCCTGAAGTTGAGAAAGTATTCCAGTATAGAAAAACACATAACGACGGCGTTTTCGATGCTTACACACCGGAGATGCAGCGTGCGCGTCACTGCGGTATCCTGACCGGACTTCCGGACGCTTACGGCAGAGGACGTATCATCGGCGACTACCGCCGTATCCCGCTCTATGGCACGGCATTCCTGATCGCCCAGAAGAGAAAGGCGAAGGATCAGATCCTGCCGGATGTCATGGACGTTGAGACGATCCAGCAGAGGGAAGAAATCTCCGAGCAGGTCAAGAGCCTTTACGAACTGACGAAGATGGCGCAGAGCTACGGCTTCGACATCTCCCGTGCAGCAAGAAATTTCACCGAGGCGGTACAGTGGCTGTACTTCGGTTATCTCGGTGTGGTAAAAGAACAGAACGGTGCGGCCATGTCCCTCGGACGTGTGTCCACTTTCCTCGATATTTATGCGGAAGAAGAACTGAAGAACGGCACCATGACGGAGTCCGAGATCCAGGAGGTCGTCGATCACTTCATCATGAAACTCCGTATCGTCCGCTTCTTAAGAACACCGGCATACGATGAGCTCTTCTCCGGCGACCCGACATGGATCACCGAGTCTATCGGCGGCATCGGCCTCGACGGACGACACATGGTTACGAAGATGAGCTACCGTTTTCTCCATACACTGGAGAATATCGGATCCGCGCCGGAGCCGAATATGACGATCCTCTGGAGCCCGAATCTTCCGGAAAACTTTAAGAAATACTGTGCGAAGATCTCCATCAACACTTCGTCCATCCAGTATGAGAGCGACGAGCTAATGCGTGTAAAGTTTGGTGACGATTATGCGATCGCATGCTGCGTTTCCGCGATGCGCGTCGGTAAACAGATGCAGTTCTTCGGCGCTCGCGCGAACCTTGCGAAGTGCCTGCTCTACGCGATCAACGGCGGACGTGATGAGAAGACCGGCGATCAGGTCGGCCCGGTGAGAAATCCGATCACATCCGAGTACCTCGACTACGATGAAGTAATGGCGCGTTTCGATGAGACCTGCGCATGGCTCAGTAAGCTTTATATCAATACATTGAACGTCATCCACTACATGCATGATAAGTACTGCTACGAGCGTCTCGAGATGGCGCTGCACGATGAGAAGATCGACCGCACGATGGCTTGCGGACTTTCCGGCCTTTCCGTTATCGCCGATTCGCTGTCCGCGATCAAGTACGCGAAGGTTAAGCCGATCAGAAACGAACTGGGTCTGGCAGTGGACTTCGAGATCACCGGCGACTACCCGCAGTATGGTAACGACAACCCGAAGGTTGACCGTATCGCCGCAGAAGTTGTCAGAAAGTTCATGAAGCAGCTTTCTAAGCACAAGTGCTACCGCGATGCCCGCCCGACACAGTCGATCCTGACGATCACATCGAATGTCGTTTATGGTAAGAAGACCGGCTCCACACCGGACGGAAGAAAGGGCGGCGAGCCGTTCGCTCCGGGCGCCAATCCGATGCATGGCCGTGACAGATCCGGAGCCGTTGCCTCGATGAGATCCGTCGCGAACCTGCAGTACGATTACAGCGAGGACGGCATCTCCTACACATTCTCGATCCTGCCGACCACGCTCGGTAAGTCGGAGGAAGAGCAGAAGGAGAATCTGTGCAATCTGCTCGACGGTTATTTCACCGACGGCGGTCATCACATCAACGTCAATGTTATCTTGAGAAAGACCTTGCTCGATGCGATGGATCATCCGGAAAAGTACCCGCAGCTGACGATCCGTGTCTCCGGCTACGCAGTCAACTTCACGACGCTCACCCACGAGCAGCAGCTGGAAGTGGTTCGTCGTACAGTTCACTCGAAGTTCTGATCACGATCACATAAAAATAGAAAAGGTTTTGGATAAGTTTCTCGTGCTGTCCTCGGAGCATAGCTCCTGTGGAGGCACTTCGAAGTCTTCTCCAGAACCTTTTTTGTTTGATTGATCAGATCCTTCGAGTGAAAGGACGATCACATGATTTATGTTGATCTTTCTTCGGCTTGAAGTAATGGGTACACGATGGCTTCGTAGTCTTCGTATTTCTTCGCTTTCATGAGGCGCTTGATCTCGCGCTCTTTCCCATCGAAAAGCACTTGCCAGTATGTCCACAGTTCGCGCATCTTGTGGAGGACGTTGATGTCCGGCGACAGCACTTTCCGGTACTCGTGATAAAGCGTGTCGTGAAATCTTCGGAATTTTGCGTAGTCTGTTTCCGCTGCATCATCATGCCTGCCTGCGCCCGCGGCTGCACCTGCGCTCTTAAGTCTGCCCGCCAGCTGCGGATCAGACACCAGGCCTCTTCCTATCATGATGGGATCGCCTCCGCGGGCAAACACTCCGGTTAAGTCAGCATAGTCTTTCACGCTGAAGATATTCCCGTTATACACGAGCGGGCACTTACTGTGTTCCAGTGCATAGGCGAAGTATTCTTTTCGGACATCGCCTTTATAGAAGTCAGTCCGGATCCTGGGATGCACGATCAGTTCGCTGATCGGGAAGAGATTGAAGATCTCCATAAGAGAAGAAAACTCTTCCGGATCATGGTACCCGAGTCGAGTTTTGACAGAGATCTTCATGCCATCTTTTTCTGCGTAAGAATAGATATCAGAAAGGAACCGCTGAAGCGAATCTTTATCCTGCAGAAACCCCGCGCCTTTTCCTTTCGCGCAGACGGTGCCGGAGGGACAACCGAGATTCAGATTGATCTCGCGATAGCCAAACCCTGCAAGTGCTTTTGCAGCATCAATAAAGTGCTCCGAGCGGCAGGTCAGGATCTGCGGAACCAGGTTGATCCCTGTATTGTTTTCGGGCGCGATATCTTTTCTCTCGCGAGGCGTGAGCGGACACTTTTCGGCAGGCGAAATGAACGGCGCGAAGTACTTGTCCACGTGGCCGTAGATCTCGGCAAAAGCATTGCGGAAAATGTGAGTTGTGACGCCTTCGAGCGGCGCGAAATAAATCTTCATGTGAACCGCGGTTCCTCCCACATGCACCAATTCAAGTCAATTCAATTCAAATCAGTTCAAGTCAATTCAATTCGTTTCCGTTCAACGGAATCTATTGTATCACGAGGTGCGGCTTTCTTGGGAAGTATGATTTGGAGTATACTGTGTCTAAATGGAGTGCCGCGGAGGATACGAAGTGTGCGCCGCGGAGGATACGAAGTGTGCGCATCGATATGATAACGAAGGATGAGAGGTTTTGGTATGGAGCAGGTAAAAGGATATGTGCATTCGATCGAGACGCTTGGCGCGGTGGATGGGCCGGGCCTTCGTTTCGTGGTGTTCCTTCAGGGCTGCCCGCTGCGATGCAAGTTCTGCCACAACCCCGATACCTGGCGCACCGAGGGCGGGGAAGAGTACACCGTCGAAGAGATGGTCAGTAAGATCCTCCGCTACAGAAACTACATCAAGTCGGGCGGCGTGACTATCTCCGGAGGCGAGCCGCTCCGTCAGGCCGAGTTCTGCCTCGCGCTCACCCGCGCGCTTCACGAGGAAGGGATCCATGTCGCGATCGACACGTCCGGCATCTACTGTGAGGGTACTGCACTCGAGGCTGCGCTCGAAGCCGATCTTATCCTTCTCGATATCAAGGCTTTTGATTCTGATAAGGCAAAAGCACTTACCGGGTTTTCTACTGATCATGCCTGGCAGCTTCTGCGCGCCCGGCAGGAAGCAGGGGAGCGGCCCCCGGCGCCCGCATCAGAAATAGCTACCCCGGCGCCGCATGCTAAGCCGGTCTGGATCCGGCATGTGATGGTCCCGGGAATCACGCTGATCGATACAAAACCGGACGGCCAGCCGTTCAATAATGAAGAAGAGTGGAGAGCCGCAAATGCAGAGCTCATCAATGGTATGCGTAGAATGAACGATTATTCATGCATCGAGAGAGTGGACCTTCTGCCGTTCCATAAGATGGGTGAATATAAGTATGAAGAACTGCATTTTCCATATGAATTAAAGGACACAAAAGAGCCCACCGATGAGGTCATCGAGTGGGCTGAAAATGCTCTTAAAGAAGTGCGTAGTTCACATCATTAAGCGTAATTTGATTCGACGTATTCGTAGATCATTTTGGATACTTCGCCGATGATATCCTGTGCTTTTTGTCCGTCACCGCTTTCTGTCATGACGCAGAGGACATAATCTTCGGAGCCGAAAACGATTGCTACATCGTTGTTTGCACCGTAGGAGGTGTTAAAACCGACTTTGTGCGCTACTTTTACGGTTCCGGGAACGCCGGCCGGCACGCCCCAGTTGTACTCGGTGTTGCAAAGGTCATCGATCAGGGGCTGATAGTGTGTCTCGTTGCCTCTATAGTCCTTGTAGAGGTGCTCCGCGTACTTCGCGAGGTCGATCGCAGAGGTGCGGCGGCGGCCATTCTGGGTATTTCCGGCGTAATCCGTGTATTCCACCTTGCTTCTGTAGTCCACAACGGCGCTGATCGTCTTGAGGTAGTTGTTATTTACGGCATCCTCGCCGCCTAAGCGGCGCAGGACCATGTTCGTTCCGCAGTTATCACTGATGGTGATCGAGCGGTGAGAGACCTCCTGGACGGTGTATTCCGTGCCGTCCGCGGAGTTCTGGATGTTTCCTGTACCACCCTCATAGTCGCCCTGAGGATAAGCTGCTGCGTTGTACTTCATTTTCTCATCGAGAGAGATCTCACCGGAAGCGGCTTTCTCGTAGAGGTAGGTGTTGTAAGCGATCTTGATGGAAGAAGCAGCTACGATCGGCTGTGTCTCTTTGACTCCGAGTGTCTCGCCGTTATTCATGTTGATGTAGTACACGCCGTAACGTCCGTTCTGGGATGCGAGATACTCGGTGATCTTTGTCTGAAGTGCGGTGAGATTTGCCGAACGGGTAGCAGCATCGACTGTCTGTGTCTTTGCAGATGTGGTCTCGGACGGTTCGGTAGATTCTCCCATCTGGGATTCGGAAGAGGTGATCACGTTTCCGGACTCGTCTGTCTCAAGCGAAACCGCAGAAGACGGAGCTGTCGTCGGAGTGGCTTCTTTCTTTCCTTTTTTCAAGAGTTTTGCGATGAATATTACGTCTAAAATGACGCAGACCATGCAGATAAAAAGACATGTTACGACGAAGACTTTTCTTCTGTCGTTTCTGGATCTGCGCCGTGGGCTTCTGGTGCCATAGATATTTCCATAGCCTGCACTGGCATTATGTTTCACGGTAGGTTCTCCTTATATATACGGTGCGGCGGGGGCGATGAGAAGGCCCGGTCAAGTGCTTTTGCAGATGCAATGCGGGAATGTGACCGGTGATTTCCTTCCTGCCGGGGCCGCTTAAATTCTATTAGTGTGTATCACAATTCTAGCATCGTAAAGTTACGATTCGATTTGCATATTGTAACAGTACATATACATAAGGGCAAGGAAGAGATTTTTGATTTTTGCCTAGTTTCAGGCGTTTCGGGGACTTTTGTGACTAAACTCTTATATTATTTCCGTAAAATTATAACTTTTGTCCGCGGCATGCGTCAGGTTCTTCTTCTCCAAAAGCACTTTTCCACGTTTCTTTCTTCGCTTTCCCCGAGATGCCGCGCCCCCTGATACGGCGGGCTTAGAGGCGGGTTCTGAGACGGATTTAGAGTCGGTGGTTTGAGTCGAGTTTAGAGGCAGTGTTAGAGATGGGCTTAGAGGCGGTCCTGCATGCTCTGGCGCTCAGCGGAGCGGAGAAGGTCCGGGATCGATCTGGACATGTCTGTTCTCGTTGCAAATCCGAAGTGTGCGCGGAGCGGTACACCGTTGACGGTAACGCCCGAGAAATCGCACTTACAGATGTTTACGAGTGCCTCGGCGGTCGCGTGATCGGTATCCGGAAGAAGGACGATGAATTCATCGCTTCCCCAGCGCGCTACAGTACCTGTTTCCTTGACCGCTTTTGTCAGCAGTTCGCCGACCTTGATCAGAAGATTATCACCGGTCGTAGTGCCGTAATTATCGTTGATCTGATGCATGCCCAGGATGTCGATCACGATGATGCTGAAGGGCACGGTTTCTTCGCGATCCGCCTTCGTAAAGACATCCTCACAGTGGATGCGGTTGTAAAGCTGTGTCAGCGGATCGTGATAGCTCAGGAAGAGGTTCTTGTTCTGCGACTGCTTGAGCGAAGTGATGTTATTGACATAGCAGGAAATACCGATGATATTCTTATTCTCATCGAGGATCGGCGCGTAGTAATGCTGCCAGAAGATCGCGGTTCTATCGTTATCTCCGAACTTCGTGATCTGCGATGTGTACTCGCCCTTGAGCGTCTGCTCAAGATCCTTTCTTATGACCTCGCGGATCTTATCGTCCGTGATATGATCCAGCAGACAGTCACCGACATGGATCTCACTGTGCCACATGCGGAGCATCGAATATTTGTGCCGTGTGTTAAATGACGTATAGCGGAAATCGCGGTCGAGCGTGTAGGCCAGTGTCTCCGGTATCGTCTCCATCATGGAGCGCTGGATCGACTGCCATTTTTTCGTCTCTTCCTGTGCTTTTTCGAAGTCCTCTTCGAGGTGGTAAGTGTTGGCAAACTGGTTTAGGAAAATGCGGTACATGACCGTCGCTAAAACAATCATGAAGATCGCGTCTTTGATCATGAAAAGCACCAGTGTCCGGCGGTCCACATGCCGGATCGAGGCGAGCACGGTGTGCGAGATCACGATCCAGACCAGTGTGATCAGTACGAAGAAAAGCACGGACATGAAGCTGTTTCTGATGAATGGAAGAGAGATCTTCTGCCACCAGGTAAGTTTTTTCTCTTCCTGGGTAAAAGGCTCGGTCTCGCGCGGGGAGGGTGCTTTTGGCGAAGAAGGATCCGGAGAAGAACTGTCCGGATAGACTCTTGCTGTCGGCTCCTTCGACAGAGGAAGATATTTGGACGACGATTTGGCAGACGCCGGCTCATCCGACGAAGGATCGAAATGATCCACGTCGATACCTGCTTCTCTTCTTAACTTGTCCAGATCATCTTTATACATCATAGTTCCCTCATTCTTCGCCGGCCGCGTCAGGCCCGAAGCCTCACGACAGGTCTTGTTCCGTGTAATACCCGCCGCCGATCAGTATATCCTTATAGTTCGAAATATCGACCAGCAGGGGCGCGCAGAGATAGCTCCTGACAGTTTTCTTACCGTTATTATACCTTACATCGTCGTTCGTTGTCGGTTCTTTTCCACTGAGGAGATCCAGGGTCATATTGACAGTCGCGTCCGCCAGGGTTCTCGTATCATGAAAAAGCGACATCGACTGCTTTCCGGCGATGATGTTTTTCACGTTCGCAATATCGCAGTCCAGTCCGGTAATAACGGGGTAACTGCCGGTGTAATTTGCGACCAGGGAATTGGTAACTCCCAGGGCGGTGCTGTCGTTCGAACAGAGCACGGCATCGAGAGGCGTTCCGTCGCTATAAAATGTCGCAAGAAGTGCATCCATTCTGTTCTGGGCAAGCTCGGTTCTCCACCCGACTGTCGCGACCTGGTCAAGTTCGGTCTGCCCGGATTTCACGACGATCCTGCCATCTGCGATATACGGATCAAGAACATCCATCGCACCGTTATAAAAGAAATTCGTTTGGTTATCTGACGCATCTCCGGTAAAGATCTCGATATTCACCGGACGGTCACTGTGCTCGACGTCGAGCTTTTCGATGATATACTCCGCCTGCATCTGACCGGTCAGGTAGAAGTCACAGGTGACGTAATAATCGACCGCGTCCGTGTCCATGAGCAGGCGGTCATAGGAGATGACGGGGATGTTATTCCTTTTTGCTTCGCTAAGAAGCTGATCCCAATAAGGACTTTGAGACAGGGGTGCGATGATAAGGAGGTCACATTTATCAAGGATCATATCTCTGACCTGATCGATCTGTGTCTGAGTATCATTCGCGGCATATCGCAGATCGACCTCATATCCGGCCTGCTCGAGTGCCGTTTTCATGCGGGTACCATCATCGAGCCATCGCTGAAGAGACTTAGTCGGAAGGGAGATGGCGACTTTCTTGAACTGATTGGCCGGATCAGTCTCCGTAGGCTCCGGTCCGGGATCTGTCGGTTCCGGTCCGGGATCTATAGGTTCCGGTCCGGGATCTGTCGGCTCCGTCCCGAGAAATTCTTCTTCAAAAGCTTCGCCGGGCATCAGTCTTCCGCCGTTCGATTTCTTCGAAAGGCGCCCGCTCCTGGAACATGCGCAGAGAAGAAGCGCCGGCATCAGCATCGCCACTATGATCATCCAGCTGAAGAAACACTTTGTTCTTTTGCAGAGGCCCTTCGCTCTTCTGCAAAAGCACTTGCCCGTTTTCATTTTCTTTTCCCCCTATGTTTCCTGCGCCGGCGGCTGCGGTTTCTTCGCCCGCCGCGCGCGTTCGCCATACATCAGACCGTCGCCCGCGCTGCAACGTGCGCCGTGCCCGCGCCGCACGGTTCCTTCGTGCGCCGTGCGCCATTCCTTCGCCAGCCGTGCTTGCGCCGTGCCCGCGCCGCGCGCGTCCCTGACGCTGAAAAAGCGCCGTTCACGCCCATTATATAACACGCGCGCGTTTTTTTACAGTTGACACTATGGGCGGTGCATGCTAATATTCTTGTAGCATTTTAAGAAAGAGGTACACTTTCATGGAGCATATTAAGACTATCGAAACACGTAACCTTTGCGAGAGCGCAAAGAACGGCGGTTGCGGCGAGTGCCAGACATCCTGCCAGTCTGCTTGCAAGAC
>OCTX012228407.1_pt1 | contig 13774 bp, 12 predicted proteins | sample 1539691 | NCBI WGS metagenome assembly OCTX01 (sample SAMN02144231, study PRJEB22623) | gut metagenome | biome: sheep rumen | host: Ovis aries | place: New Zealand | reverse complement strand
GGCGAACACGGCGACAGAAGGCCTCGTGCGCATCGGCCCGAACGCTGGGCCGCTATATGAAATCGCCGGTGGCAAGAAGCACGACAGCGCGAATGAATTCGCCCGCCTCGCGCCGCCTGCCGTGCCTGGCGAGGACTATGAGATAACTTTCTCGTTCAACCCCGTCATGCATCCGACTGTCGCAGGCGGTTTCCGCGACGAAGATGCCATAACAGACATCAGACTTGTCTACCGCACCGACCTCACCAACGCGACAACGATAGCATCCGTCGATATGACGACAGATAATTTCGATGCAAAGGATTGGGGGCACACATATACTGCGACTATCCCGCACGCCGTATTTGACACTATCGGCGCAGGCCATCTCATCCAGTGGAAGTTCATTGCGACGGATGCGTGCGGCAACGAATGGACTTCGCCCAGCTTCAACAACCCAGACGACGGATACGAGTGGTATGGCACCATCGTGGAGCCAGACTCCAGTCAGACGAGCGCGACGCTTCCGACTTGGCATATGTTCGCGGATAGCGAAAGCCTTGAGCAGATGGATGTGGATGCATCGGATCAAACGCTGGCGAACAACGCCCGCGTCGCAATCTACGACAGTTCGACCTCAAACTACTACGACTATGTGCGAATCGACTTGCGCGGCAATACGTCGAAGAACTTCACGAAAAAGAGCCACGGCCTGAGGTTCGCAAAGGCGCATCCGCTTACGATGACGGATGTCGTGACGGGCGAGCCGATAAAGGAAATCCGCAAGACTTCGCTCATCAGCGAGTTTGCCGACCCGAGCTACATGAGACAGATGATTGCGTTCTGGCTGTGGCGCAAGATGGGCAACCTCGTGCCGTTCGACTTCCCGGTGAGGTGCAACTTGAATGGCGAGTTCTATCAGCTCGCGTTCAACTCCGAGCGCTTCACGGATGAGCTTATCGAGGATGTCTATGGACTCGACAAGTTCGGCTACTCCTACAAGAACGTAGGAACGCTGAGTGCAAAGGGGACCACTGCCGGGGGCATAGAGAAGAAGACACCGGATGACGAGAACGAGAACGTTCTTACCGTGCTGGATGACGAGCTTATAACTCCGCTCAACGACAAGAGCAAAGACCTCGACAAGTTCGTGGTCGAGAAGTTCAACCTTCCTGCGTGGATCAACTACCTTGCGTCGGCGCGTATCACCCAGGAGATGGATGATGTGTGGGCGAATGTTTGCGCCTACTACGACGATGCCGAAATGAAAGATGGCTCTCGCGGCACTGGAACGTGGATGCCGCTCGGCTACGACTTCAACCTCAGTCTGGGGCAGTGGTACTACAACGATGTGCGAGGCACGCGCTTCGGCCTCATGTCCAATCAGGATTGGTTCAAGAGTCATCCGCTGTATGGCGGCACGGAGATTCTTTGTCATAAAGGCGAGACTTCATCTACCACAGTGGGACTGGCTGGCAATAGCGGCTTTGAGGCGATATACCAATCAGCGAAGTTCCGTCGGCTCTATCTGCGACGTTTGCGGACGCTGATGGACGCTGAACTGAAGGAGCCGGGCACGGCAGAAGCGGATACGCCGTTCATGGCCAAGATGCGCGAGCTTGCCGAGCTGATGCAGTCGGATGCTGCGCTTGATCAGGCGAAGTGGCAGAATGACGACACCGACAATGCAATTGATGTCTGGGGCGACAATCGTCCGGCGGATATGGACGCGGGCATTCAGGACATCTGGAACAATTATGTCGTTCCTCGTCGCGAGCATCTCTATGTCACGCACTCAGTAACCAACACGACCAAGACGATTGGCTACGGCTCCAACCTCAATGCCGGCATCCCAGAATCGCAAAGCGACATCGCGGTTCTCGCGCCGAATATCTCCATATCCAACCTCACGGCGCTTGACGCGGACGATGCCGAAGCGCTTGGCGTTGCGGGGCAGCTCTACGATACGGAGGTCGTCGTCATCCGCAACGACAATGATGAAGTCGTCGATATGAGCGGATGGCGTCTTGCGTTCTCGGTCGACTTCACATTTCCTGCGGGAACTGTCTGCGACACGAACGATTCGATATACATCGTCGCCGACCGCCGCGCCTACATTGAAGCGCATGTTGCAGAACTGACGGATCAGGTTATTATCGGCAATGCCACATTCACCGGTGCCGGGCCGATTGCACTTTATGATGCGGACGGCGCGCTTGTGTATTCGGCGATTCCGCAGACTGACGAGCTCAAGTATCTGCGGCTTCATTCTTTCTACGGCAACACCCTTGGCGACGGCGACGCTGGCGAATGGTTCACGCTCACCAATATTTCCGACTCTGCTACGCTTGATCTTGCCGGAGTGACAGTGTGCTTCCTGAAGCAGGACGACACCGAAGAGGGCACGGCGCACTGCCACGTTACGCTTGAGAACAAGAAGGGCAAGGGTAGCATAGCACCGCTGAAGTCGTGGACTGCGCGCCAAGCGGACTACTCCGACAAGGGCTGGGAGAAGATTCAGAACAACAAGCAGCAGATCACGATCTACGACAAGTACGGCTCGGTCTGCCAGTCGCTCAAGGTGACGCAGAAGAATTTCGATCTCGCCTATGGCAATGGCTGGTATCTTGTCTGCGATTCCGTCGCGGCGGCTGTCGCCAAGGATAAGGACTGGCATCAAGAACTGGCGGAGCTTGTCAACGATGGCGGCACGAGCGCGTCGTTTGCGGCGGATAGCCAAGAAGCGGCCGATGCCATAATCGCCGGAGCAGAAGTCGTGCTATCGTCCGAGGATGAGAAAGCCGGACTCAAGGCGAAGTATCTCACGATTGTAGCCGAACAGGTCGAGGGTGAGACTGGCAAATACAAGGCGGTAGTCGTGGTGAATCCTGAGACCGTCTCTGCCCCGCTTATCGCTGATCCTGCTACAGAAGAAACCGAGCCTGTGTCGTTTGATGACGATGGCGAGACTGGCGGAAAGACCGTCACGATTACGCTCAAAAACGCCGTCATGGGGCTTTGGTATGGCTACGAAGTCTCGGACTCGCTTGGAGATGGCGAGGCGTTTGAGAACGACAACGACTCGTTCATGCGTGCGACCGGCAAAACCTTCAAGATGAAACCTAGTTCTCCTCGCGACAGTTCCAAGCCGAGCGGGTTCTTCCGTGTAAAGGCCCTCCCTGCAAAACCGCAATAGGTGAGGGTGGTGGGTCTGCCGGGGATCGAACCCGGAACCTACAGTTTAGGAAACTGTCGCTCTGTCCAATTGAGCTACAAACCCGTAATTTGGGCGGTATTATATCATAAATCATTGTGAAAGTCAAACCGCCCGCGGCGTGCCTTCTTGCTTTTTTGCGCGAATTTTGGTATAATTAACATGAAAACGGATATTTGCCGGAGTGTTTGTCCGGCTTCTGCAAAATGCGAAAAGGCCAGATAGCCATATACCTTGCTTTGGTCCTTGTTGTAATCACCACGCTCGCGGTGATGAACGTGACGATTTTTATCGCAATCCGCAATAAAAACCAGGCTCAGAATATTGGCGATGAAGTAGCGGCGGCAGTCGCCGCCGAACAAGGAAAACTCATCAATGAAATAGGCAGGCTCAATCTCGCGCACATGCGCGGCGAAGGCGTGTTGGTTGAACAGCGCAAGCTTTGTCTCCTGGGGCCGGTAAGGGCGTATGCGAATGTCCAGCGCATCGCCAAAGAAAAGGGAGCCGAGCCGTCCGAAGAATGGCGCGAAATCCTGCGCGACCACGTAGAGCGCGTGATCCAGCTCTACTCGCATGGCGGCCCTTATGCGCCGTCATACGTGGGCGCGTGGAACGAATACGCCCAGGAGATTTCGCTGATCGTCAACAATTTTCCGGAAGGTCTTTACGCCGGCGCGGGGAATATCGAGTTTTACGGGCTGTCTTCGGACCACATGCTCTGCAACCGCGATTTTTACGATGCGATAAATTCGCGCGATTGGTGCTGGTTCCATTTCAATGCGCCCAATCTGCTCAAGAACTATTCGAGCCGCGGCAATTGGGGCAGAATAGATTTTGCAGTCGCTTTCGATTGCGAAAACAGCGAAATCTTCAATCTTCATCTTGCAACCTGGCGTGGCGCGCTCACGGATTATTATACGCTCGAAGAAATAGAGAAAATGGAACCGGACTACGATGAGAATGTAGTCACCAATTCCAGCGAGACGTGGTTTTGGTTTTCCGATCGCTATCGCCGAAACTGGAACGAACTCAAGGATGGCTATCCGGTCGTCGCGCCGCCCAGGCCCGAATACGACCATCTTGGCTGCGGTGCGATCGTGGAATGCGTGTATGGCGACGCCGAGTGGCTCGCGGCGGCAAAACCATTGGGGGCTATAGAAAAAAGCGGGCTGGTCCTACCTGATATGAAAGTAGCGCGGCTGATTCCGCTCGATGGTGCGCCTGGCGCGAACCTGCATACCGCAGATCCGGACTGGATAAGGCACTTGCGGCACCATCTCGACGAGTATATCGTGAAGGGCACTTTTGCCGTCAAATGCGAATACTGCAAGGCCTTGAAACAATGGGAGCGCGAGAGCTTTCGCAAAGCCGGGGCCTTGTGGCTCAAGTTCAATTCCGGGTCGTGCCGACGCGGGTCGGGCGGCAGCATGCAGCGGGGAGGCGCGTATGGCCACTAGGCGCGGACAGGCTTTGGTGGAGCTCGCGGTCGGGATGTTCGCGATTGCGCTCGTCGTGGCGACGGTGGTGTCGTTTACGGAATTTATAGTCGGCGGCATGGACGATATGAGCGAATACCGTCCAAAGCATTCCGGGGATTTCAAAAAATACATATTGGAGTGAAACCAAGAATGAACGGAAGAATCGAACAGTTGAAGGAATATCTCAAGGCGGAAGGACTTGACGCCGCGCTCATATTCGATGAATACAACGTGCGCGCATTCACGGGGATCGAATGCGACAACGCATGTGTTGTCGTTCCGGCGAAGGGAGAGACGGTTTTCTGGACGGACTTCCGCTATGTGCCGATGGTTCATCGCGTTGCGCCGGACTTGACGGTAAAAGACATCAAGAATGTGAAATTCGCGGGCAGGAAAATCGGCTACGAGCCATCAATGACGCACTCGCGGTTTCTGGGTCTCCAGAAAAAGCATCCCGGCGTGGAGTTTGTGGATGTGGAAGCGAAGCTCAAGGAATTGCGCGCCGTCAAGACGGACGAAGAGATCGAGAAGCTCCGCAAGGCCGAACTCTTGAACGATATGATTTGGGCCATGGCGCAGGAGAAATTCAAACCCGGCATGACCGAGCGCGATATGGCGCGGGTCATCCAGCTGCTCATGGTCGAGCATGGCGACGGCGAGGCGTTCGCGACAATCGTGTGCGTGGGCAAAAATGCCGCCGAGTGCCACCATGTGCCCGACGATACGGTATGGAACGGCAAGGAGCCGGTTTTGGTCGATATGGGCGTGAAGCTCGACGGCGTCTGCTCCGACATGACGCGCAACATCGTGCCGCCGCGCGTTTCCAGGCTTTACCGCAAAATCTACAAAACGGTGCTTGAGGCGAACATGAAAGCGATCAAGGGGCTAAAACCGGGAATGACCGGCAAGGCACTCGACAAGATTGCCCGCGATTACATCAAGGCGGCAGGGTTCGGCGATTGCTTCGGCCACAGTCTCGGTCATGGCGTGGGGTATCAAGTCCATGAAGCGCCTATGGCGAGCGTGAAGGGAAAGATGAAGCTCAGGCCCGGAATGCTGGTGACGATCGAGCCGGGAATTTATCTTGAAGGCAATCTCGGCGTGCGCATCGAAGATCTGGTGCTCGTGACGGAAAAGGGGTGCGAAGTTCTTTCTCACAGCGACAAGTAAAGTCAGGCAGATGGCGATGCGGACTACGATCATGGTTTTTGCGGCGCTGGGATGCCTCGCCGCGAAGGCGGATTTCACGATCAAGACCGCAGGCCTGATGGACGAGGAGCCGCGCATCCTTGTCGTGTCCGACGAAGAAGGCGCGGCGATCATGGCCGATGTCGCCGCCATGCGTGAAATCCTCTTGAAAGTGGAGGCGCGCATCGCGGCGTACAACCGGTTCCAGTCGGCGATGGAACTGGAAGACGTGCCGTTTTTCGCCTTGCCGATTACGATGCAGATGAAGGTGGAGGGTGAGGTTTTGTCGTTTGACGAGGATGGTTCACTTTGGTGCGATCCTCGTTTTTTGCTGCCTGAAGAGCGCGAGATAAAGGCGAGGCTTGAGCGTCTGGGGCTTAGGATCAGAGGTCAAGATCGCGCGAGTCAGAAGCCGGAGGCCGTGGCTCGTCCTGTGGATTCGGGCCGCGATCCGGCACGTGAATCTGCGCCAGCGGCGTCAGTCCGGAAACTCCCGGTTTTTTGCGGATTCGAGGATCGGCGCTATCAGCAGCATGATGCGCTTATCATGCGTCTCGTGGACGAATTCAACGCCGATCGCGCGGCCTGGGCGGATGCGACGGCGGAGCAGGCGGCGACCATCCACGACTTGCGTCCTGCGCTCGTGAAGGCGATACTTATCGAGGAAACAGGAGGGCGAGGACCCAAGTCCACGGCGGCATGGAAGGTGGATCCGATGCAGGTCAATGTTCCCGGCGATTGGGATCCGGTGAAGCGGCAGGTCGGCTTGTGGCGTCCGCAGCGACGCAACGAGGGTTCTGCAGAAGATAATATTCGTGCGGGGATCAAGTATCTTGTCCGAAAAGGATTTGGTTCTTCCGGTGCGCCCGCAAAGTCCAGGCCCGACAAGAAATTCGACGGCTGGGGCGCGGCCTTGAGACGCTACAACGGACGCAACGAGCGAATGGCGTCGGGCCGGCGATACAAGGACGCATATGCCGAGCGCATATTGAAGCGCGCCGAATCGCCCAAGGCGTTCATTCCGATTTCCCGCGGCTCCAGACAAAGGAGGAATGCAAAATGATTCTCTCCGCTTTTTTCCTTGCCGCGACCGCGATCCTGGCGCCGATGCGTCCGGAGCCCGGCAAACCGCTCGAATGGGAAGCGGAACTTTCAGAGGAGGAGACCGCCGCCTTTGACGATGCGAACAGTTGGGTGGGGGTGCTTTACGAGCGCCGACGGCTGTGGAATGAATTCTTGGATATGATGCGGCTCAAAGAGTCGGTGCAGTCCACGGCGGGGGTGCGGTGGACGCTTACCTACAAAGACCGCGTTTGGGCGTTCGATGCCTATGGCCACTATTGGAGCGACAGCCGATTCGTGCTCGACCGCGAGACCGACGGGCTGGAAAATCTTGAAGCATGGTTCAAGGAATTCCTCGAACGAAGTCCATACGCCGGATTCGAATGGATGAAGGAAGAGGGTGAAACGATGTCTTTCCGCGGGTTTGACGAAGGGCGGTTCAGGGCGGCAGATTTTGTCATCATGAAAGTGTGCGAGCGTTTCAACGCCAATCCGTCTTCGTTGTGGCCGGGAAATCCGCCGGCGAAAATCGCATCCATCCACGAGATGCATCCGCGTCTTTTGAAGTCTCTTATCATCGAAGAGAACTTTGCGGAATTTCCGGCCGGACTCGATGAAGCCGGTGTCGAGACCGTCTTGAGGGAACTTGCGGAGTGCGGCTTCAACGAGGGCGGACGTTTCGAAGGATGGTTCAATGCCATCAAGGACTATGGTTCGCGTCACGCCTGGCGCAACGAGGACGAATACAGTCTTGCGCAGTATGCAGACCGCGTAACGCGAAGATTTGAAAACCCCGGCATTTTCGTGCCGGTTTTGACGAGAAAGGGCAAAGATGAGTAGGTTGAAACTTGCGGTATTGGGTTCTGGTGCGGGCTCGAACATGCAGAGTATCGTCGATGCCATAGAGCGCGGCGAACTCGATGCGGAGATTGCGCTCGTGGTGGCGGATTTCCCCGACGCCAAAATCCTTGATCGCGGCAGAAAGCACGGCATAGAATCCGTTTATCTCGATTGTGCGCCATACAAGACGAAGTTGGAAGGCCCGGCGGAAGACAAGCTTGTCGAGATGCTGAAATCGCGCGGAGTCGACACGGTTGTGCTTGCGGGATTCATGCGCATTGTGAAGCCCAAGCTCCTCGCGGCGTTTCCCAATCGCGTGATAAACATCCATCCGGCGCTGTTGCCTGCATTTCCTGGAGTCCATTCGTGGACGCAGGCTCTGGATTACGGCTGCAAAGTCGCGGGTGTCACCGTGCATTTCGTCGATGCCGGCACCGATTCCGGTCCTATCATCGTGCAGAAGTGCGTGAAGGTGGAGGAAGACGACACGCCGGAAACCTTGCATGCGCGAATCCAGGTTCAGGAGCATATCGCCTATCCCGAGGCGCTGCGCATAATCGCATCCGGGGATTATACGATCGAAGGCAGGAGGGTTAGAATTGGAAAAGCATCTTGAAACGATCGAGCGCACGCTCGATGAAGTGCTGCCGAAAGGCCGTCCGGAAGGATTCAGCGAAGCGATGCGCTACGCGGTCGGCGCCGGCGGCAAAAGAATCCGGCCTCTGGTTTGTCTAGCGGCGGCGGAAGCCGTCGGCGGCGCGGCGGACGATGCGAAGTATCCGGCGGTGGCAATCGAACTTTTGCACAACTATACGCTTGTGCACGACGATTTGCCGTCGATGGACAACGATACGATGCGGCGCGGCAAGCCGTCGGTCTGGGCGAAATTCGGCGAATCGGCCGCCGTCTTGGCCGGGGACGCCTTGCAGGCGTTGGCCTTCGGTGTGGCGGCGAAGGCGCCGCGCAACCAGGATAAGATTGTCGCCGCGCTCGGCGAGGCGGCGCTTGGCGTCGTGCAAGGCCAGGTTGAAGATATCGCGAAAAGCGGAGATACGACTTACATATACACGCACAAGACTGCGGATTTGTTCGTCGCCGCCGCGGTGATGGGAGGCTTGGCCGGAGGTGGCACGAGTGCGGACATCGACGCCCTGCGCATTTTCGCGCTGAATTTAGGTCTTGCGTTCCAGTTCGAGGACGACTTGCTCGACGGCGATAGCCCATACTCCAAAGAAAAGACGGAGTCGCTCGTCAGGGAGACTACCGCCGCCGCCGTCGCCGCGTTGGAAAAACTCGGCGGCAAAACCGATTTCCTGCGCAATCTCGCAAACCGTCTTGTCGGAAGGAGGAGCTGATGAAGATAACGTTCTATGGCGCCGCGCAAACCACGACCGGATCGATGCATCTCGTAGAGGCGAACGGCAAACGCATTCTCCTCGATTGCGGACTTTACCAGGGTCATCGCAAGGAGGCCTTCGAGAAGAATCGCAATCTTCCCGTCGATCCCAAGAACATAGACTATGTCATCCTTTCCCATGCGCACATCGACCACTCCGGCAACTTGCCGCAGCTCGTCCGGCAGGGCTTTCGCGGACGCGTCTTCGCGCGCCAATCCACTACCGACCTTTGCGCCGTGATGCTTAAGGATTCCTGCTTTCTCCAGAAGCGCGATCTTGAATACATCAACAAAAAGCGCAAGCGCGACGGCAAAAAACTTTTCGAGCCGCTTTACGACGAGAGCGATGTGGACGCGCTCATGCAGCTTTTCGTACCTACGCACATGCACGAGCCGCGCACGATCGCGCCGGGAATAACGCTGGAGTTCTTCAATGCCGGACATATCCTCGGCTCCGCGCTCGTCCAGCTTGACATCCGCTCCGACCATGGCCACAACCACCGCCTTTTGTTTTCGGGCGACCTCGGCCAGCCCGACCAGCCGATAATCCGCCATTACGAATATCCGGCCGGCGCCGATATCCTGCTTATCGAATCGACATACGCCGACCGCTTCCATCCCAGCGCCGACGATGTGGAATTGCGGCTCGAGAAATATCTGAAGTATATCGACCGCCACAATTCCAAACTGCTCATTCCCGCATTTTCCGTCGGGCGCACCCAGCAGATTATATGGTATCTCAACAGGCTGCTGGAGAAAAAGAAATTTCCCCGCGAAGTGAAGGTGTATGTGGATTCTCCGCTTTCGCAAAAGGCGACGAAGATCTACGCGTCCCACCGCGAAGTCTACAACGACGAAGCGAGATTCATGCTTGCGCAAGGCAAGGATCCGTGCGATTTTCCGGGGATGCAGTTCGTCGGCTCGCCGCTTGAATCCATGGCCTTGAACGACACTCCAGGCCCCATGGTCATAATCGCCGCGAGCGGCATGTGCGAGGGCGGCAGAGTTCTCCACCATTTGAAGCATTGCGTCCAGGACGAGGACAACATCATTTTGATCGTCGGCTTCCAGGCCGAGAACACGCTTGGGCGCAGGATAGTCGAAAAGCGCAACCCGATCAGAATCCTTGGCGACGAGATGGAGCTCAAGGCGAAGGTGGAGGTCATCAACGCGCTTTCCGCCCATGCCGACCGCAACGGGCTTATCGACTGGCTCAACGAGATCAAGGACAATGTGCGCCACGCCTTCGCCGTCCACGGCGAACCCGACAAAGTCAACGCCATGGTCGAGATCTTGAAGGAGCACGGCATTCCCAACGCCGTCGCGCCAATGCCCGGCCAGACATACAAATTCGCCTGACCGCAAATTTAGGGCGTGACATTTCCCGGCAAATATGATATAATACACGCAAACTTTCACAAACAAGGAGTAAAAAATGAAGTTCTCGACTATCATGGCGGTTTCTGCGGCGGTGTTCGCAATGGCGCTCACTGGCTGCAAGTACGACAAGGCTGGAAACGGCGGCGCCGGAGCCAATGGCGACGACCCCAATGCCATCACCGATTTGAGCGGCACCATCAATGACGGCACTGAAGGCAATATCGACGATTTCGCCGGCGAAAAGCGCTTTGAAGACATGTATCAGAAGTGCACCGACATGGAATTCGCGCCCGTGTATTTCGGGTTCGATTCCACTGTCGTTCCTTCCTCGGAACTCGGCAAGATTGATGTCGTGGCGCAGCACTTGACCGATCACACCGAGCGCGTCGTCGTCGTCGAGGGACATTGCGACGAGCGCGGCTCCAACGACTACAACCTTTCGCTCGGCGAGAATCGCGCGGTGATCGTGCGCAACTACCTCGTGCAGAGCGGCATCGATCCCGAACGCATCCAGACGCGCAGCTATGGCGAAGAGAAGCCTGCGGTTGACGGCCACGACGAGTCGGCCTGGGCGAAGAACCGCCGCGGCGAGTTCGGCCTTTACACCACCAAGTAATGTTTGGCGGCGTGGGAGCAGGCGAGTGGCTGGTGCTGCTCGCCGTCCTTTTTATCGTTTTCGGCCCCAAGTCTCTGCCCAAGGCGGCGCGCGACCTGGGGCGTATTTCCGCCAAGGTGAGGCGTTTCGCCGAGCGCTTCCGGCGCGAAGTCATGGAAATGGAGCAGGACGGGGATGTCGAGTCCAAATTCCCGCAACGACCGTGAGCTGACGATTCTCGAGCATTTGGCGGCGTTGCGCGATTCGCTTTTCTTCGCGTTCGCCGCCTGGCTCGCATGCGCGATCGCCGCCGGAATTTGCGCGCCGCGCATCTTCGCGTTCATCACCGCTCCGGCAAAGGAAATAGAAGGGCTGTTGCAGGGGCTGGATCTTACCAGCGGCTTTTCGGTCGCCATGGATATCGCAATCTGGGGCGGCACCGCGCTCGCGTTCCCGTTTATCGTCTACGCGATTCTGCGCTTCATCTTCCCGGCGCTCACCAAAAGGGAAAAGACCATTCTCCTTGCGGTTCTCGCCGCCGGATCGTTTCTGTTTCTCGCCGGCGTGTCGCTGGCATACGCCAAAACCCTGCCGCTCGTCGTCAAGGCGTTTTCCGGCATCAATTCATGGGTCGGGCTTTCCGTCCAGACGGTGAGGATTGAAGGCTACATTTCCATTGCGCTCAAGACGATAATCGCGTTCGGGTTCGTTTTCCAGATGCCGCTCGTTTTGTTCGTGCTCGGACTTTTCGGAATCGTATCGTCCGCCGCGTTGCGGGAGAAGCGCAGGCTCGCGATTGTCGTATCGTTCGCGCTTTCGATGTTCCTCACGCCGCCCGATCCGATGAGCCAGATTATCATGGCCGTCCCGCTTTGCCTTCTCTACGAGGCTTCAATCTGGGCGTTGTGGCTCAAGGAGCGCGCATGAAGGGCAAATTCTCCGTCGCGTTAAGCTTCCTTGCGCTCATTGCCATCGGGGCGTTCGTGCTCGCAATGCCGCCGTGCCGCGCCGACGGCGCATGGGGCGATGCGACAAGTTCGATATTCACCGCATGCTCGGCGGTGTGCGTGACGGGACTTTCAGTGGTCGATATCGCCGCCGAGTTTTCGCGCACCGGACAGATTGCAATCCTGATTCTCGTGGAGCTTGGATGTCTCGGACTCATGATGTGCGGCACGTTCCTGATGATCGCAATCGGACGCAGACTGTCGCTTTCTTCGGAATTTTCGCTCATGAACGCATACGGCGTGGAACAGGTCAAAGGCATAAAGGCGCTCATCGTCTGGGTCGTCGGCTCGACGCTTGCGTTCGAGGCTCTGGGTGCGGCGGCGCTTTATTGGCGCATCCACGATCTTTATCTGGCGATCTTCTACTCGATCATGGGATTTTGCAACGCCGGGTTCTCGATTCTCCCCGGATCGCTCGCTTCGTTTGCCGGAGATGCTTTCGTCATCGTCACGATGGGGATCGAGACCATCTTGGGTTCGATAGGCTTTCTCGTTCTCTTCAATCTCCTTACCTTCAAGTTCATCCGCCGTTCGTCCGGCGGACGCGGAAGGCTTTCGCTTCAGAGCCGCGTAGTGCTGCGATTTACCGCTTATCTGCTTGCCGTGGCCTTTGCCGGGTTCGTTTTGCTCGAATGGAACGGTGCGCTTGCAGGCATGGATACGGCGGACAAATTCACCGCCGCTTTCTATCAGGCCGTCACGCCGAGGACGTGCGGATTCTGCATCGTTCCCACCGAATCCCTGAAACCGCTGACGCGCCTCATGTACGAGGTCTTGATGTTCATCGGCGGCGCACCGGGTTCCGCCGCCGCCGGAATCAAGGTTACTACTTTTGCGGTGTTGGTATATACGGTTTCCGCATTGTGCCGCGGAGACCATGAAACAATCATCTCCAAGCGCGTCGTGCCTATCGACATCGTGCGCGAATCAATCGTCATTTTCGTGGCACTCTCGGTTCTCGTCACATTGACGATGGGAATACTCTTGTTTACTGAAGACGGACGCGGCATCGCCACCGACGCCTTGTTTTTCGAGGTATGTTCTGCAATCACCACGACGGGACTTTCCATGGGCGACACCACGACAAGCCTCTCGCTGCCCGGCAAGATCTGCATCATGGCGGCGATGTTTGCGGGGCGGCTAGGTGCGCTTTCGGTCGTTATGATGATCGGCAACCGCGAAACCCAGCGGCATATCCGTTTTCCCGCTGAAGAACTCGTAGTCGGCTGATTATCCCGAAATCGAAAAATCGATTAATCGAAGAATCGAAAAATTCCTCCTCTTTTATCTTACGCAGATTTGCCGCATTGGCATGGCAGTTCAAAAAGGTATGACCTTTTGGTATAAAAGGTTGGACCTTTTATGACAAAAGGTATGACCTTTTATGGCAAAAGGTATGACCTTTTAGGGTAAAAGGTATGACCTTTTAGGGTAAAAGGTATGACCTTTTATGGCAAAAGGTATGACCTTTTATGGCAAAAGGTATGACCTTTTTGGTAAAAAGGTTGAACCTTTTTGCGTCGGCATTCTAATGCGGGCTTGATATTAACCACACAGAGGCAAGATGCGCCGCAGAAGCTTTGCTTCGGAGGGCAGATTCGCCGCAGGCGAACCCGAAGGGTGCGCAAGCATCCG
>OCTX012041655.1_pt1 | contig 13777 bp, 15 predicted proteins | sample 1539691 | NCBI WGS metagenome assembly OCTX01 (sample SAMN02144231, study PRJEB22623) | gut metagenome | biome: sheep rumen | host: Ovis aries | place: New Zealand | reverse complement strand
TCGCCGTCGTTCGTGCCGACGTTTGTGAAGAGCGTGCTTTTGTGGTTCTTCTGGTCGCCGTTCGTCCCGCGCCGCCGCGTGACGATGCACATCGAGGACCTGACCGACCGAGTGAAGGAGTGGTCGAAGCTCACGCGCCTTGAATTCAACCGAAAGCTGGAGGAGTGGTACAACGCGGAGTGATTTTAGCCGCAAAGAACGCAAAGGACGCAAAGTGTTTTTAGACAGGATTAACAAGATTGACAGGATTGAGAAAGGAGCGGAGGCATGAAGAAGTTTCTGATGTTGCTTGCGGTTTCCTACATTCCTGGGGTATTGTTATTGTTTGGCGAAGGACCGTCGGTATTGGGCTTCGCCGCCGTAAGTATTGTATTTTTGCCATATTTTACAGCGTGGGCGGCCATAGGTATGTTTGCTGATGTCATGGGATGGTATGTCACGGCCGAGAGGCGGTTGCTTTTCGTTGTCGGTTTCTATATTCTGCATATCTCCGCCGGGCTTGTGTTCCTGATGATGGATGAATGGCGAGCGCGGTGGACGGCCTTTGTTTTTTATGTGGTACTGGTGCTGCTTTCGATCTACGGCTTTGTCTGGTTTTACAATAGTCATGCGTAAATCTTATCTAAGAAAGGAACAGTGAATATGCGGATGATAATTGCGCGGTGTGCCGCGGGAAGGTTTCTAGACAGGATTAACAAGATTAACAGGATTATGGGCAATGTTCTTAATTCTGTCAATCCTGTAAATCCTGTCTAAAAAGAAAGGAGTGACTGATGACCATGATTAAGAAACTCATGAAATCACTATTGAGAATCGTCATTCTCGTGCTTGTGCTTGCGCTGATGATCGGAACGGGGTGCATAAACGCGATCATGTTCCATCCCGAGATGTGCAGGGGCGGATATCGCGAGACGACATCGGGATATGTCGACATCGGGACGAACGGCGTTAAGATCGCCGCGGTCGTTCGCGGACCTGAACACAGCAAGAAGGCGATTCTGCGTTGCCACGGCAACGCGGAGAACATGGTGCAGACGCTGTGGGCCGTCGGAGAGCTTTGCGGCGACGGCTATACGGTCGCGTCCGTGGATTATCCGGGCTACGGGCTTTCGGAAGGCTCGCCGGACGAGGGGGGCTGCTACCGCAACGTCCACCGTCTCTACGACTGGCTCGTCGAGATGCGCGGGTTCAAGCCCGAAGACATCATCGTCGACGGATTCTCCATCGGAAGCGGCCCCGCCGTAGAGCTTGCGGCGACGAAACCTGTCGGCGGGCTTATACTTGAGGCGCCGTTCCTCTCCGCGCCGCGCGTGGTGACGAAGGTTCGCATTCTGCCGATTGATCCTTTCCCGAACCTGAAGCGCATCGGCGACGTGAAGTGTCCGGTGCTGTTCTTCCACGGAACGGAAGACCGCGTCATTCCCTATTCACACGGCAGGGCGCTCTTCGAGCTTGCCCGCGAGCCAAAGAGGTTCATCACGGTCGAAGGCGGAGACCACAACGACTTCCCCGCCGTGATGGGCGTCGACGAATATTTGCGGGAAATCAGGAACTTCGCCGATTCGTGCGGCAAGCAGGAGGTGCGTGATGAAGTTTTTAGACAGGGTGGACAAGATTAAGAAGGAGAAGGTTATGAAAAGAGGAATTGTGGCTGTAGCTGTGGCTGTCGGGCTGATGGTGTTCGGCGGTTGCGCGTCGATGGTCTATTTCAGCAGCGAGAGTCATGTCCCGGATGAAGCGCCGTCGGTTTCGGCTGTGTCCATAGATGACTCGATAATGTCGGTGGATCAGCCTTGCTTTGCTGCGACAAGCATGGACTTTACCGGGCTTGGCTATTTAGGGGAGAAAGGCGGGCCTTTGGCATTGCTGGTGTGGAGTCCGTTTTTTGTCGTTGATATCCCGATCTCGCTTTGTACCGATATAGTTACCATGCCATGGCAGATATCGCGCTACAGGCACATTCATGGCATGGACGACTCTGAGGCGAGAAGCGCAATGGTCCCGGAACTCCTGCGAGGGCTTAAGGACTCGCAAAGCGAGAGCGGCTATTTCTACCAGGACAGCGATAATAAACTTGCGAGTACGGCTCTGGCATCTCTTGCGTTTCTCGCTCATGGCGACATGACTTATACGAAAAGTGAGTTTGGCGAGACATGCAAAAAGGCCGTCGACTACATTGTTTCCTGCACCGAAACAACTGGCGAGACGATTCGGTTCAAGGGTGAAGAGATGAGCCCTCAGGCGTTTTTCATCACTGCCGACGCCATTGTCACGGCGTATGGCTTGACGCATGACCCAAAGCTGCGCGACCTTGCCGAGAAGAGCGTCGCAAGGACGATAAATGAAGTCTCTGACATGGAGGCGGCATCAGTTGTCGCGGCGAAATTCGACAAGGCTATTGCCGCGGCGAAGCTGCGCTGGGCGGTCGTGACGCTTCAATCCGCAAAGGATGCTGGATTGGCAGCCGCCGATTTGGATTCCATGCTTGCGGACGCGAAGTGCGTGCTGGCAGGCTGTGGAGAAAGCGACAACGGGTATTACGATGTCTGGAAACTGTATAGAAGGGTGTGGATTGAAGGGCCGACCGGGGAAGAGGATTACAAAGAATGGGCTGCTCTCTTGAAGGAAAAGAAGGCGGCTCTGCGAAAGAGCATGTGCGTAGTAGGAGCGGTGAAGGACAGTGAAGGAAAGTGGCGCTGGAAAAGCAGGACGCGCCCTTGCAGTGGAGGAATCTGGGCGAGCGGACTTGGCAACGTCTCCGACACTGCACTTGCCATTCTCCAGGTTACATGGCCGGTATCGCACAAGCTTCCGCCGGAGAACGGTTATAAGGATGACGCCAAGAAAGGCGAAGCACCGCCTATCGAAGTAGAGATTTAAAAGGAGAATCAGTTATGGATAGAGCCATTGCAAGAAGTGTAAATAAGGAGAAAACAGCCATGAGGAAAATGATAATCACCGCTGTCGGCGCCGTTGCGCTGATCGGAAGCGCGAGGGCGGAGCATGTGAACCTGTGGCCGCTGTACTACAGCGACGGCAGCACGGCGAGCATCGCCTGGCCGCTCGTCAGCTATAAGGACGGCGACGAGTGGCGGGTCGGAACGATCTACAGGGAACATTCCGAATGGGGCGTGTTTCCGTTCTACATGGATTTCGGCAGCTCCGTCGTCGTGACGCCGTTCGTCTTCGCGAAGGACTGGAGCGGCGGGGCGATACTTCCGCTGGCGTACGCCGACTTCAAGGGCGACGACACCTTCTGGACCGTGTTCCCAGCCGTCTACTCCCATCGCTGGAAGGACGGCGAGAACAGCACGTTCTGGGCTGCGGCGGGACTTGCCGGACGCAAGGTGCGCGGCGGAGAGACCGAGTCGCACTGGCTCGCTCCGCTCTGGTGGCGATGGCCAAAGGAGCGGCGCGGCATATTAGCCGCTGGCCTTGCCGGATGGGACCACCTGCGCGACGACGAGAAGTGCGACTGGGTGCTTCCGTTCTACTGGAGGAACCAGGACACCTTCTGGTCTGTTCCGTGGGCGTGCGGATACGATGCAGATGGGAAGGTCACGGGCTGGTTCTCGCTCCCGCTCCTGTCTTGGTGCAGGGGCGACGAGGTTCACATCACGCCAATCGCCGGAAAGACGGAACACTCCAACTGGCTTGCGCCCGTCTATTATTGGAACGACGAGGGGACATTCTGCACGCTCTTCGGAGGGAAGACCAAATCCTCGTCGTGGATACTCCCGCTCTACTACAGGGACAACGACGCATTCGTGTCGCTTCCGATCTACTACAGGAACAGCGAGGACTTCTTCACGATTCCGTATGCGCGCAAGAACAACACCGACTTCTTCCTGTGCGGACTCGCCGGGCGCAGCCGCAGGCCGGAGGTGACGAACGACTGGGTGATGCCGTTCTGGTACCGCGACGACAGCAGTTTCTGCTCGATACCTTACGGATGCATCGACGAGAGCGAGAAGACGACGCTGAACTGGTGGGGGCTGCCGTTGCTCCAGACGAGGTCGGGCGAGTGTCACGGCTTCGGAATCCAGCCGCTATTCGAGTACAAGCGCGACAAAGACATCGACGCCTTAGAACGACTGCTCGATGCGGACCGGCTGACGGATGCGCCAGATGACTCTTCGGCGGAAGCGTCGCTTGAATGGCTCCTCGGGCTGGCAGGCACGGAACACATCGTCAGGGTCAATCCAACGGTCAACAATCGGATTGGTCTGTACGAAACACGTTCGACCGGCAATGAACTCGTGCTCAAGCGATGGCGTCATAAAACGGTCCTCTTCGATGCAACGACGCGCATGCGCGAAGAGATGTCGGAAAGCGGCTCGTCTCATTTCCTCGGCTTTGTATGGAACTCTGACTGGCGGAGCGAGAACGGAGAGGTCGTTTGGTCCGAGTCGAGCGTCCTGTGGCGCGTGTGGCGCTCGAAGCTGAAGGACGGACATTCCACTCTCGACGTCTTCCCGTGGTTCAGCCGCGAAAGCGACCAGAATGGCAGGACGAAGACCTCGTTCCTCTGGCGGTTCTTCCGCTACGAGAACGACCCCGCCGGCGGCTCAAGCCTCGATCTTCTCTTCATCCCGGTGTGGAGATAGTGATTGGGAAATGGTATAATTGTGGAGAAGGTTTTAGACAGGATTGACAAGATTGACAGGATTAAGAAGGGACAAGCGGATGAAGAAGAGAATGGTGCTCCCAACGAAAATCTGGATCGAGGTCTTGGATTATATGAGGTGGATTGTCGGCGGTGCGCTGACGATAATGCTTCTGTTTGCCTGGGTTTTAAGGGACGGAATGGGGCCAGATTCCCAGAGTTCAAGCGGTTTTGCCGCAATTGTCAAGACTGTTTCCTTTCTTGGAGGATGGGTATTTGCCCTTGCGCTTTTGTTTGTCGCTCTTTCTGTTGCAATCTGCCGCTTGCATCGCCGAAAGGGTGATGTAAACGGAGTCTTGGATGTAATGGCAACGACGACGCTTGCGCGCGGAGTGGTACAAACACTTGAACTTTTGGTTTTGCTTTGTCTGATAGGTGTGGCGGTTTTTGCAAGTGTGCGGAAGAAACAACGGGACGCGGTTGAATCTATAGAACATGTTAACTACATGGACGCCGTGCTGGAGCAGGTGATTCCGTCGTTGTCGTTCGCTCCGCCAGCTACTTTCGGTGACGCGGTTGAGTACTTCGACAAATGCGTGTTCAACTGCCTCTGCCCGAAAGGACATGACTGCAAGGGGAGAATAAGAGTCATAGCCAACATAGACGAAGAGCTGATGAAAAAACCGATGCATGAGATGCGTGCGACAGACATCAAGACGCGAGATGCCCTGCGCCTGGTCTGCGAGGATAATGGCTGCCGATGGGATGTCGATCCCTCGGCGCGAACCATTACCATCTACGAGATACAGGGATGCATGTTGCCGGTCGAAAGCATTGTTGAGCCATCTGGCCGTTAGAACGAGATGTTTTTGTAAATCCTGTCTAATGCAAAACCGAAAGGAACGGAAACAATGAAACCAATTGCACGAATGATCATCGTCTCATTCCTCGCGAGAGAGGGGAATGACGGCGAGATTTGATATAATGCAGCCAGATTTAGGAAAGGAACAAAATTATGAAAGCTGAAGAATTCCCGGTTGTTCTGTTTTCGAGTCAAGACGGCGATGTGCGCGTAAATGCCGTCCTGCGCGACAGGACGCTTTGGCTGACGCAGAAGTCGATGGCTGGTCTTTTCGGGGTCAAAAGCCAGGCGATAACCAAACACTTGAAGAACATCTACGCCACCGGCGAACTGCAAATTGCCGCAACTTGTTCCAAAATGGAACAAGTTCAAAGCGAGGGTGGACGCAATGTCGCCCGCGAAATGGTGTTCTACAACCTTGACGCAATCATCGCCGTTGGCTACAGGGTGAATTCGCACCTTGCGACGCAGTTTCGAATTTGGGCGACGAAGGTTCTTACGGAGTACATAACCAAGGGATTTGTGCTTGACGACAATCGCCTCAAAAAAGGCGGCAATCCGTTCGGCGAAGACTATTTCAGAGAGTTGCTGGAACGCGTCCGTTCCATCCGCGCAAGCGAACGACGCATTTGGCAGCAGATTACTGACATATACGCCGAATGTTCCATAGATTACGATCGAAACGCCCCTACAACACGTGACTTCTATGCGATGGTGCAGAACAAGTTCCACTACGCGATTACTGGCGAGACTGCGGCTGAAATCGTGTATTCCCGCGCAGATGCCGCAAAGGAGCACATGGGGCTAAAGACATGGAAGAACGCGCCGGACGGACGAGTCCTCAAGAGCGATGTAACCATTGCGAAGAACTATCTGTCTGCAGAACAGGTCAAAGAACTTGAGGGTGCCGTAGTCGGCTATTTCGACTACATCGAACGCATCATAAAGCGACACCAGACGTTCACGATGGAAGAGTTTGCCCGTAGCGTAAATGCATTTCTGGAATTCAACGAGTACGAGATACTGGAGGGGATGGGTTCGGTATCGCGCGCGAAGGCTGACGAAAAGGCATGTGCCGAATATGACGAGTTCAATCGCCATCAGAAAATCGAATCCGATTTCGATCGACAGATAAAGCTTCTGCTCGACGGCGAAGCGAATGCTTAAGGAGTTTGGTCGTATGAATACGCGAAAGATGTTTGCGCGGGCGGGTGCGGGGAGTTTTTCAGACAGGATTAACAAGATTGACAGGATTATGGGAAACGGCGGCAACATTCTTAATCATGTCAATCCTGTAAATCCTGTCTAAAACAAAACGCGAATAAGCAGAACTTAAACCTAAACAAAGGAGAGAAATGACAATGGCAGTTTTAGCGGCGACGGTGTGGTTCATCCCGGGGTGGCTCCGTTCGGAAAAGCCCGCGGACGGCGTTCTGGAATGCGTCACGAACGCGTTCCCGACGGCGCAGGTCGAGTTCAAGGCATGGGACGGCGACAACATCGTCTGGCCGCTCTCGGTCGACTCGGCGGACAAGGAGTCGTGGCGCTTCGCGTTCGAGATCGCGATGATGCCGAGGGAGGAGCGCGAGTCGCTCACGCTTATCGGACACTCCCTCGGCGGACGCATCATCGCGCGCATCCTCGCGCGCCTCGAAGAGCACGGAATGAAGATACGCCAGGCGATACTTATGGGCGCGGCGATTCCGTCCGGCGACCCGGACCTCGAGAAGATGGGCCGCGCGAGCGAACTCCCGGTACTCGCCGTGTGCAATCCGGACGACGTCGTGCTGCGGTACGTCTACACGATGGTTGGTGCCGTCGTTGGCGGGGAGAAGGCGACGGCGTTCGGAGCGAACGGAACTCTAAGCCCGTGCGAGAACGTGGTCGAGTGCGTGACGCCGACGAACATAACGCGCCAGGTCGAGATCGGCGAGAAGTGGGCGAAGATGTCCGTGCTGAAGGACATCGCCAACCACCACGAGAAGTTCTACATCGGATACGCCAAGCGCCTTCTCGACGGCGAGGAGCCGTCGGGCAAGGTGATGGTTCCGCAGGACTTTCCCGGCATCGCTGGGCATGTCATGGACTCGATGGTCTGGTGGGACCTCCTCGATTCGTCGGGCGGATGGAAGCTCGAGAAGAACAAGGTGACCGGACACTGCCGCATCCTCGACCCGAAAAAACTGCGCGCCGCCTGGGGCCGCGAGGCTGAGATGCGCGCCGCGTTCGAGAAGGTGAAACAGCAGATAGGAAAATAAAGGAGGTAAAACAATGGAGCTGATTATTGTGTTAGTCGCCGTGGCGCTGCTTGGCGTTCCGATCATGCTGATCGTGTCGCTCGTAAAGCTCTCCGGGATCGAAGACCAGCTGTCGTCGCTCGGCAAAAAGATCGAGACTGCCGACATTGCCAAAAAAATCAAGGCGGTGCCCAAGCCGACTGTGCCGATCAAAGACAATGCGGTGGAACCAGAAATGGAGGATCTAATGGAGAAGCAGTTAATGACTGGGGGAAGCGGCGTCCCGCCGCTTCAGGAAAGGAGAAATGCCATTGTTGATGAGAAGCGCCGAGACGGCGCTTCCCCCAGTCAGAAAGCGGACGTTGTCGAGAAGCGGCGGGACGGCGCTTCCCCCAGTCAGAATGACGATTCATATGAGCCGACGGCGATCGACCTCTTCTGGATGCGCGTCGAGGACTGGTTCGCCGTGCGCGGAGACTTCGCGCCGAAGGGGATGACGCGCGAATTCGCATTCGCTACGCGCTGGCTGGTGCGCATCGGCGTTGCGCTGATCGTCGGCGCGATCATCTACTTCGTTAAGCTGTCGATCGACCGCGGATGGATGGGCCCGACGGGGCGCGTCGCCGCGACGCTCGCCTGGGGCGCGGTCGGCTGCGTCGGCGGATCCTGGCTTGTGAAGAAGGAGAAGTATTCGCTTCTCGGGCACGCAATCGCCGCGCTTGGCGTCGTCGCGCTCTACCTCGGCTTCGGACTCGGACACCGCTTCTTCGATCCGCCGGTGATCGCCTCTCCCGTCTTCGCGTTCTGCGCGCTCGCTGCGGTGACGTTCTGCGCCGGCGTGATGTCCGTCTACCTCCGCTCGCCCTACATCGCCGTGATGGGGCTGATCGGCGGCTATCTCGTCCCGGTGATCGCCGGACGCGACAGCGGCTTCCCGCTCGGACTCGACGCCTACCTCCTCGTCCTGAACCTCGGCGCATTCTACGTCGCGCGGATGCGCAGGTGGTCCGCGCTCGACTTCCTTGCGTCGATGCTCACCTTCGCAATGTGCTGCATCTGGGGCTCGCGCCATCCGGAGTTCGGCGGACGCGCCGCCGTGCTCGTGAACTTCGCGTTCCTCGCGGCAGTCCATGCGCTCTACATGACGAGCGTAGTCGTCGGATCGAAGACGCGCGGCAAGGCGGCGGACGCCATCGCGTGGGCTGGGCTCACGGTCAACGCCTGCTGTCTTTTCGGCTGGCTTATGGTTGTATTCCGCCCCGGTTTCAACAATCGGCTCGCGGGGCTTGTGCTGCTCGCGCTCGTCGCCGCATATCTCGCAGTCGCGCATCTCGCGGTTCGCCGCGGCTGGGCCGACCGCGCGACCGTGGGCATTCTGCTCTTCTTCGCGCTCGCGTACCTCTCCGTCGCGCCGCTTCTCCTCTTCAGCCGTCCGTGGTGCGTCGTCTCGTGGGCCGCGCTGGCCGTCGCCACGGCGGAGGCCGAGTCGCGCAGCGGGCAGCGGCTGCTCGGCGTCGTCTCGTACCTTCTCCTCGCGGCCGCAGCATGCGCGGGGCTCTTCTACTACGCGCCGCTCGCGTACTGCGAGCGGTCTGTCCGCGCGCTGTCGGAGATTTCCGGCGACGCGTATCTCGCCGAGTTCGCGCTGCGGCTTGTGCGGCTCTGGACGCTTCCCGTGGCGGCGGTGCTCGTCGCGCGGCGGCTTAAGGTCGACGCGCTCGCGGTGGCGGCGCTCATCGTCTCGTTCCTCTTCTTCACCGGCGAGGCGCGCAACTTCGGCTACGTCTTCTTCCCGTCGCTCAAGTCGGGATCGGTGTCGGTGGCGTGGCTTTTCGCCGCGTTCGGCGGACTCTGGGCGGGCATCGTGCGCCGCAGCCGCCTGTCGCGCATCTGCGCGCTCTCGCTTCTCGGCATAGCCGTCGCAAAGGTGCTGGTCGTAGACACGGCGCACCTCACCACGCCCGTCCGAGTCGCGCTCTTCGCGCTCTCGGGCGTCCTCCTCATCGTCGGCGCGTTCCTCTACATGAAGTTCAGGGAAAGGTTCGAAGACCATGCATAAGTCGATTCTGCTCGCGATTCTTCCTCTCGCCGCCTTTGCCGCGAAGGAGCCGCATTCCTGGCCGGTGACAGGCGTCGTCACCGAAGAGTGCGCTGTCGCCGTCAGCGTCAAGCCGTTGCTCTACTCGGCGACGACACAGGGTCGCGAAGATGTCTTGAGGAGCGAACTCCGTGTCTGCGACTCGAAGGGGCGCGACATCCCATACGCCTTCCGCGCCGCGAAGACGCGCGTTGTCGACGAAGCTAATCACAGCGTGTCGTTCGTTGCGGCGCCGCCGATGGAAGTCTTGACTGCCTGCACGGTGGAGACGGACGCGAAGGCGAAGAAGACGATCATCGAGACGCCCGCATTCGGCATGCCCGTGACGGCGCTTGCCGTCAACGCGAGGGACCGCAACTTCTCGCGCAAGGTGTCCGTGCTCCGCCGCATCGACGGACGCTGGCATCCGCTTGCGTCGGGGCGCATCGGCGCCGTCAATCTGCCGGGAGAGAAGAGAAGTCATCTTGAGGTGGCCTTTGGACGCGAGACGGCGGAGGAGGCGTACCGCATCGAAATCGAGAACCTCGACAATCCGCCACTTGATCTCGAGGATATGCCGGTGACGCTCAAGGTGAGGCCGTACGATGTCGCATTCATCGCGACACCCGACGAAAGGTATTCGCTTGCCGTTGTCAAGGGCGCGGTGCGTCCGCGCTACGACGAGGCGATCCTCGGCTACGTCGATCGTGTGCAGGATCCCGTCCGCTTCGAGATCGACTTGCCGACTTTGGAGGAACTTCAGCAAAGCAACGGCCCGACGGCAATCTGGCTTACGACGCCCTTTGACGTGATACCGTTCGTCTCTGTGCTCGTCTTCGCCGCGCTTGGAATTGTCTGCATTCGCCTCTTGAAGTCGACCGGCTCGGGGACGGCGGAGGCTGAGTCATGATCATTCGGTTTGAAACGACATTGTGTCAGGGTGCCGCCCCGGCTTCCCTCGAAATATGCTATAATACCTGCAGTTCCACGCGAGAAGATCGCGGGCCCCGCGGATGGGGTCTTTCCCTGTAAGTTTGAAAAGGAGTTGTTTGACATGGACTCCAACACGAAGACCGGATGCTTGGCGGGCTGTCTGCTGTCCGTTGCGATCTTTGCCGCAGCGGTGCTGACGGTCGTCACGTTTTTTGCGCTGGCCGTGGGAAGCTGCGCGAGCAGGGCGCCATGGGAGGAGGCGGATGCGGCGCTGCAGGCCAATCCGCTCTTCGCGACTCCGCTCGACGAATCCTCGTTCAGGAAGGTGTGCCTTTCCTCGACGGATGCCGACGCGAGCGCGCAGGTCCTCAGAATCGACATCCACGGCGTTATCAGCGACGAGCCGCGTCCGGCGTTCGCGCTAGGCGGCGAGCGTGACACGAGCGCCGCCACAGCGCTGCGCAAGATCCGCGCCGCGACGAAGGACGAGGATGTCCGGGGGCTCTACCTCGACATCGACTCGCCCGGCGGAGGCGTGACCATGTCGGACGAGCTGCACGACGCGATATGCAGGTTCCGGGACTCCGACACCAACCGCTTCGTGTTCGTTCACATGGGCGACATGTGCTGCTCCGGCGGATACTACGTCGCCGCGCCGGCGACGAGGATAATGGCGCGTCCCACGACGATCACCGGGTCGATAGGGGTGATAATGAGCGGCGTCAACGCGTCCGAGCTCGCCAAGAAGATTGGCCTCGCCCCGGTCACGATCGCGTCCGGCGACAACAAGTCGCTTCTGAATCCGCTGGAGCCGGTCAATCCTGAGCACGTGAAGATACTCGAGAAGCCGGTGAAGCAGATGTACGAGCGCTTCGTCGGAATAGTCGCGAAGGGGCGCGGGCTCGAACCTGAAAAGGTGCGCGAGATCGCGGACGGACGCATCCTCTCCGCGGACGACGCCCTTGAATGCGGGCTCGTCGACGCGATCGGGCACTACGACGACGCGCGCGCGGCGCTAAAGGAGCTCGCTGGCGAGGAAGTGCGCATAATGGCCTACCGCGCCAAGGCCGGCTTCTGGTCGATCTTCGAGGATTCGATCATGCTCGAGAGCTCCGACGACCTGGTCCGCAGGCTGCAGTCCGCCGTAGACGGCGAAGCCACGCCCCGGGCGGAGTACAGATTCCGATAGGGCTGCGCTCCGGGCGCTCGGCGCGGGGCGGCTGCTTGCCAGTGAAGCGGCGATTGCTTGTCCGTCGCGGAGCGACGGACCCCCTTGTGAAGAAGCGGCGGGACGCACCCCGCATTGAGCTCGCCTACGGCGACTTCGGCCTTCGGGATATGCTTCACCCAGTCAGTGCTCGCGTTGCAATCACACCTTCAACGAAACGCTCCCGCTCTCGGGCGATTCGCGAGCGAGCTAAGCTGCGCTTGGCGGAGGGCGTGAGGCGCGGGGCGGCTGCGCAGCATGATGAGCGACGGCGCGAAACCGCGAGGGCGACCCGATTTCGCCGCGCCGCCCTTTTTGCCGGGAGGCCAGGCGGCACGGGCAAAAAGGTAAAAGGCCGCGAAATAGATGTCGCACCGTGGTTTCGCGCCGGGCCTTGCGCCGGCAAGGCAGCGAATCACTGGCAAGCAGCCGCCCCGCGCCGAGCGCCCGTAGCGGAAAATATGGTAGAATATGCGCCATGAAGACAAAGCCGCTGTTCATCGTTCTGTCCGCTCCGTCCGGATGCGGGAAGTCCACGCTCATTGACATGATACTCCAGGAGTACTGCGACATCGTGTACTCCATCTCCTGCACCACGCGCGAGCCGCGCGGCGACGAGGAGGACGGACTAGACTACCACTTCAAGACGAAGGAGCGCTTCGAGCAGCTCATAGCCGAGGATGCGTTCATCGAGTACGCGAAGGTGCACGACAACTACTACGGGACGCTCAAGGCGCCGATCGAGGAGGTGCTCGCTGAGGGCAACTCGATGATCCTCGACATCGACGTGCAGGGCGCGGCGAAGGTGCGCGAGTACGTGCGCAGCCTCCCGAACAACGATCCGCTGAAGATCGGATACGTCGACATCTTCATCCTTCCTCCGGACCTCGAGGAGCTGCGCCGGAGGCTCGAGGGGCGCGGGACCGACTCCCCCGAGGTCATCGAGAAGCGCCTGCGCAACGCCGAGGGCGAGATAGCCCGCGCGGGCGAGTACATGTTCCGCGTCACCAACGACGACCTCGCGGTCGCGTACAAGCGCCTCTGCGACCTCATCGACGCGCTGTCCGGCAGGATGTAGCCCGAAGGCGGAAGGGGGAACGCAATGAGGGCGCTCGAGGAAGTGAGGAAGGACATCGACGCGGCGGACGACGGCATACTCGCCGCGCTCGGAAGGCGCTTCGCGCTTATGGACGAGATGCGCGAGCTGAAGAGTCGGGAGGGTCTGCCGCGAGTGGACCGTGCGCGCGAGAACGCGATACTCTCCCGCGTCGCCGCGGCGGTTCCGCCGCGCTGGCGCGACACGGCGTGCGGGGTGTGGGAGCGCATCCTCTCCGGCTCGCGCGGCGAGATAGAGACGATTGCGCGCGGCGTATGCGCCGCGGACGGCAAGGTGCTCCTCTGCCGCGCGAAGGGCGGGAACTCGACCTATCTGCCAGGCGGACACATCGATTTCGGCGAGACCGGCGCCGCCGCGCTCGCGCGGGAGATGAAGGAGGAGGCCGCGGTCGACGTAGAGGTCGGCGAGCTTCTCGGCGTCGTCGAGAACTCGTTCCTCCAGCACGGCGAGCGCCACTGCGAGATCAACCTCGTCTACGGAATGAAGATGGAGCCCGCCGCGGCCGCGCGGCTGAGGAGCGCCGAGGACTGGATCGAGTTCGAGTGGCGCGACGTACGCGACCTCGCGTCCGCGAACCTCCTCCCCGCCGAGATGTCCCGCTTCGTCCCGGATGTGGTATAATATCAGTCAATGGCACAGGAACAACACATTGCGCTTCCGCTCAAGTACCGTCCGATGACGTTCGAGGACGTCGTCGGGCAGGAGCACGTCGTCCGCACGCTGCGGCACGCGATAGAG
>OCTX011749469.1_pt1 | contig 13777 bp, 9 predicted proteins | sample 1539691 | NCBI WGS metagenome assembly OCTX01 (sample SAMN02144231, study PRJEB22623) | gut metagenome | biome: sheep rumen | host: Ovis aries | place: New Zealand | reverse complement strand
GTGATGATAGTGTGGCTGCCGGAGAAAATGCGCGGCGAGGCGGCAAATAATCTGCTGAAGACATTGGAAGAACCTGTTCCGGGTGCAATATTTATCTTGGTGTCAAATGACACTTCAACCATACTGCCGACCATATTGAGCCGTGTGCAAAACATCGCTTTTCATGCATTGCCGGCTGAAGTCATAGCCGAAGCACTCGTGCAGCGTAATGGTTTGGAACAAAACACAGCGATGCAGATAGCTCGCATCTCTTGCGGAAGCTATCTGAAGGCGCTAAAGACAATAAGCGTCAACAACGAAGCCGATACATATTTCAAAAATTTCACACAACTGATGCGGTTGGCTTACTCCCGGAATCTCGTTGCACTGAAAGGTTGGTGCGATGAGGTGGCATCATGGAGCAGGGAAAAGCAAAAGTCTTTTTTGGAATATTGTCAGAATATGTTGCGTGAGAATTTCGTTTACAATTTTCACCGACCGGAGTTGAACTTCATGAATGAACAGGAATTGCAGTTCGCAACAAAGTTCTCAAGTTTTATCAATGAAAGGAACATTGTGGAGTTTGCGCATGAATTTTCTGTAGCACAAAGAGATATAGAACAAAACGTATATTCACGGAATGTACTCTTTAACATGGCGTTACAGTGTATCATTCTTATTAGGAAATAATAAAATGAAAGAATTTATAAGTGGTTGCAGTCAGCGAGGCCTGTGCGTAAAGGCTGTAGGAAGACAGGACAAACAACTGAATACATATGACTGGTTGGCTGATGTGCCAGGTAACGATAAGATGACCGATTTGGTTGAAGTGCAGTTCAAGAATACCCGAAAGGATTATTTCTTGAACAGCAACCATCTGCCGTTGTCCAAGGGCGATATTGTCGCCGTAGAGGCATCTCCAGGACATGACATCGGAACTGTGACTTTGACAGGTGCTTTGGTGACATTGCAGATGTCGAAGACGCATTTGAAAAGCGACGCGGGAACCAAGCGTATCTATCGCATAGCCCGCGAGTCCGACATGGTAAAATACGAAGAGGCAAAAGCCTTGGAACACGATACGATGATAAAGTCTCGGCAGATAGCGAAAAACCTGAATCTGGACATGAAAATCGGTGATGTGGAATATCAGGGCGATGGAAGTAAAGCCATATTTTACTATATAGCTGACCAACGTGTGGACTTCAGGACATTAATCAAGGTGCTCGCAGAGGAATTTCATGTACGTATCGAGATGCGCCAGATCGGTGCACGGCAGGAGGCTGGCAGAATAGGCGGTATCGGTCCGTGCGGCAGGGAGATGTGCTGTGCGACTTGGATGAAGAACTTCGTGACGGTATCGACATCTGCTGCACGCTGTCAGAACGTGTCACTTAATCCGCAGAAACTCGCAGGCCAGTGCGCCAAATTGAAATGTTGTCTGAACTATGAGGTCAGCACTTATCTGGATGCCGCCTCCCATGTACCGGCAAAGGATATTCCACTGGAGACGGCGGATAAGACGTATTATCAGGTAAAATCAGACGTCATCACAGGTCTGGTATGCTATGCTCCCGACAAGAATATTAATTCCGTTGATTTGGTGACAATCACTAATAAGCGCGCCTTCGATGTGATTGAAATGAACCGTATGGGACAGAAGCCCGCTACGTTGTCGGAGGAAGGTCCTGGGGCAGAAAAACCGACTATAGTCGATTTGGCGGAGCAGGACAGCCTGACACGTTTTGACAAAGCAAAGAAAAACAGACACAAGAACAGGAATAGAAACCGCCATAATCGTGGCAATGACGATAACCATTCGTCAAGACAGGGCGGAGACTCACGCAAGGAACAACACGCATAGACGGAGTTAAAGAGATATGTCCAATGAAGTACATACTGATTCTTTGGCTGTCGTTGTGGTTTGTCTCATGTAACCAAAAGGAATATTTGTGCAGCACATATCGCCCGGTTCCAATAGAAGGATGGGAGACCAATGACACGCTGACGATACCTGTTGATACTGTTCGCCAGCATGGTGAATACGCTGTAGAGGTCGGTGTACGTTCCACTCGGATTTATCCGTATAAGTACCTTTATCTGTTAGTAGAAACCACACTGAAAAATCCCGATACGCTTATGGTGGATACGGTTATGTGTGAGATTACAGACGTGAAAGGCAATTTCCAGGGAAATGGTCTGTCTATTTACGGCAAGGTTTTTCCTGTAGCGGTCATGAATATGCGGAAAGGACAATACGGTGAAATAAAGCTACGCCATATCATGAGGCGCAATCCTCTTCCCGGATTGTCGGATATCGGGATTGTTGTTACAGCCAGATGAATCGCTGTCTGGCGGAATTTGGGAGACGGTAATCGTTTTTTAGTCAATCGTTAATGTGCGTGAACCATCCGTATGTACGTGGATGCGGATATGCACAGTTTCTATTGGCAGGATGTCCTCCACGAGTTCAGGCCATTCAAGAAAGCAGACATTACCACTGTAAAAGTAGTCTTCATAGCCTAAGTCATAAATCTCACTCTCTTTCTTGATACGGTAGAAATCGAAGTGGTAAACATATTTGCCGTTTTGGGGAAGCGAGTATTCGTTGACGATGGCAAATGTGGGTGAATTGACGACATCGGTTACTCCCAGTTGCTGGCACACGGCTTTGATGAATGTGGTTTTTCCTGCGCCCATGTCGCCATAAAAGGCAAATATCTTCCTGTCGCCCATGTCATCGACAAATGTGCGTGCAGCCTGATTGATGTCATTGAGGGTTTGTATGTGAATTTCCATTGTGAGATTTTATTTGATTTTGCTTTCCAGTGTGATAAGTGGGATAATCATTTCTTCCATTGATATACCGCCGTGCTGGAATGTTCCTCTGTAGTATGTGACATAGTAATTGAAGTTGTTGGGGTAAGCGAAGAATTTGTCACCGCCGCATAGAATATAGGCGCTGCTGATGTTGGGAGAGGGCAGACCTACATTTTTCGGACTCTTGATTTCGTAAACCTCTTTAGGATTATAGTTCAGGTTTTTCCCGACTTTGTAGCGCAGATTGGTGTTTGTCTCTTTGTCTCCGACAACTTTTATCGGTTCTTCCACCCGGATACTGCCGTGGTCGGTCGTAATGATAACTTTATAGCCTGACTGCGCTATGGCCTCAAACAGATTTCTGATTGAGGAGTGGTGGAACCAGCTTTGTGTAATACTTCTGTATGCTGCTTCGTTACCTACGAGCTCATGCATCATCTGGCGCTCATTGCGTGCGTGGGAGATGATGTCTATGAAATTGATGACAAGGACATTCAGTGGACTGTTCATTAATCTGGAGAACTGTCCCAGGAGTTTGTCGGCACCGACCGAATCGTTTATTTTGTTGTATGTGTATGTCTCTTTCCTGCGATAGCGCTGCATCAACGTGCCGATGAGCTGGCCCTCTTTAAGGTTTTTACCTTCATCTTCGTCTTCATCTACCCACAGCTCAGGGAACATCTGCTGTATCTGTAAAGGCATAAGTCCTGCACAGATGGCGTTGCGGGCATATTGTGTTACGGTCGGGAGGATACTGTAGTAGAGTTCGTCGTTATAGCTGAATAGGTCACTGATTTCACTCGCTATGGTCTTCCACTGGTCGTAGCGCAGGTTGTCAATGATAATGAGAAAAACTTTCTCTCCGTTGTTCAACAGCGGAAATACGCGTTTGCTGAAGACGTCAGCGCTCAGGAGGGGCCTGTTGGTCTGGGAACCGTCTATCCAACTTTCGTAATTCTTACGGATGTATTTTTCAAAGAGGTTGTTGGCTTCTTGTTTCTGCATCTTCAGCATCTCGCTCATCTCGCTGCCTACTTCTTCCAACTCCAGTTCCCAATATACCAGCCGTTTGTAAACGTCAATCCATTCTGCCCATGTCGGGGAGTCATTGATTTGCATGCCCAGCTTGGCAAATTCCTGCCGGTAGGATGTCTGGGTGACTTCGGAGAGGATTTCTTTCTTGTGTATGTTCTTTTTAAGTGACAGGAGTATCTGGTTAGGGTTGACCGGCTTGATGAGATAATCTGCTATTTTAGAGCCGATGGCCTGATTCATGATATTCTCTTCTTCGCTCTTTGTAACCATTACTACCGGCACTTCCGGCTGTATTTCTTTGATGCGCTGCAGCGTTTCCAGACCGCTGAGTCCCGGCATGTTCTCATCAAGGAGGATAAGGTCAAAACTTGTTTTTGAGCAGATGTCAATGGCATCTGTTCCGTTTGATGCCTTGATGATCTCGTATCCTTTTTTTTCTAAGAAATATATCTGGGCGCGCAGCATCTCGATTTCGTCATCCACCCATAGCAGCCTTCCGTAAAACCCTATTTTATCATCCATAAGCAAAGTCTTAATACCATTCACTTGAATCGTCTATTATCTCTATCTCGTCATCGTCAGTCTTTTCTGTCTCCTTAGGCTTGACTTCTTCAAATTCATCCCATATAAATTTGCCCGGGTCAATGTCCAGATCCAAGTCTTTGCGGACGTGGATGGGCACAAAGTGCTGGTTGTAGAATATCTGATATTCTTGCAGTGTATATCTCTCATTGACCAGTTTTAGGTTATGGTCTGAGATGATTACCGGGTCTGTATGCTTTAACATTGTCTTGCTGGCAGAGTCTTGGTAGAGTTCCATCGCATAGCGGTGCACTTCGTCAAAGTTTGCAAAGCCTTCGATGATGATTTGGTGTATGGTGTCGGCATGTGCAACGCTGACATTGAAGTTGCGTATGGCGAATGTGGTAAAGTTGAATTTTGAGATGTTGTAGAGCAGTTTACCTTCTTCCACGGAGTCGGGCGAGAATGTCAGTATAAATGTGAAAGGTTCCAGCCTGTTATCATTGAGCGTGTCTGCTTTTGAAGCTTCGTCTCCGTTGTCAAACAGCATTTTCCGGCTCTCCCAGAAGTCCTTCATGTTATATTGGCCTCCGATGGGCTTTCTGCCCGACTTGATGCCTTCGAGTATTTTGGTAGCTATCTCGCCGATAGGGTCGTCTTTGTATCTTGATACGCTGTCTAAGCGTATCGTAAATGTCTGCATGTTGCCATCGTGCAGGGCTGACATGGCTTCCAGGAAGATAAACTTGTTTCTGTTGGCTCCGTCCCTATACTCTGCGTCAGACTTTTCACAGTTTCGGTTGAGTGTCTCAAAGTCGTTTTTCCTGAAGGCATCATACGCCTCTGCATACAGGGAGTCTTCTATCTGCTTGCCGTAGCGCGCCTTCGTGAAGAAGTTGGGATCCCGTATAATCTCTGTATATGAACTGTTGGGGAATGCGGCTAAAAGTTCGCTCCTGTATTTTTCCGCTTCGGCAGGCTCTCCCCATCGCATTTCCATCATGTACATTTTGTATAGCAGGTAGTCTTTGGGCTGGAAGTTGGGGAAGTCGTTATAGAGTCTGGTCAATGTCTTTTTTGCTATGGCATATTCTTCCAGGTCGTCCATTTCGTAGATGCCGGCATAATACAATGCTTCTTCAAGTTTTTTGTTGGATTCCTGGAGTTTTTCCGGCGTAAACGGCAACTGTGCCAGGTAATATTCTCTGCTCAGTTTGTTGTCAGGGTCGTTTTCGCTCTGTTTTTCTTTGCGTGCTTTCTTGCTCTGTTTTATGGAGTCTTTCCGTGCGTTCATCAACGAGTCTGCGCGTGCCTGTGCCTCTTTGCTGAGCGCCTCTGCTATGTTGGAAAAGCGCCAGTTGTCGGTGTTGGTGCGTTTCCCCCATTGTTTCCTGAACAGTTCTATGCCTTGGCTGACGCTTTGCTCTTCATAGAAGTACCACATGGCTTCATCGTCGCTGCTGATGGCGGTTACCTGCGGTGTCGGGCCAGTCGTGCCTCTGCCTCTGGTGTTGGCGCGCGCCTGGGCGATGGAGTCCCTGCGTTGCCTCTCGATTTCTTTCTGCCGTTTTTTCTCCAGCTCTATCATCCTGTCGATGGCTTCGTTACGGTCTTTCTCGCTCATGCGTGTCAGCGCCTGCAGACTGTCCTGCAGGAAGATTTCCTCTGAGTAGGGACCAAGTTTCCCCAGCATCTTTGCCTTGAAGTTGATTTCTTCGTAGCGCTCGTAGCCGTAGCGCACACCGCTGATGGCGGCCTTGTAGCAGTCGTGCGCCCTGAGAAATCGCTCCTGCTTGTAGTAGATGTCTCCCAGGGCAATGAGCAACATACTCTTGGCGTAGCTTGTACCTGATGTCTTGTATCTGCCCGCCTCGTATGTCTGTATGGCTTTGGCAGTATCCGGCAGCGCCAGCTGTATGTTGCCGATGGCATAGTATATTTGGTCAAGATAGTTCTTGTTGTTAGTCTTCCGTGCCATGGATTTCAGTCGCGAGAGCTTATGTTTGTTGCCGCCCTTCTCCAGAACTTCCGTCTGACTAATCTGTGCATTGAATTTCGTTTCATAGGGAGGATTCTGGCGCATACATTTGCTTAGGGCTTTGTAAGACTGCTTTTTCATGTCAAGCATCTTGTATATCTGTGCCAGCAGGAAGTAACCGCGTGCCCTCTCTTTGCCGTGCTTCATCTCCTTGACCTCTTTCTCTACGTATGGCAGGGCTTCTTTCCAGTTCTTGCGATGCAGGTGGAGGTCGGCGAGTGCCATGTTGTAATAGCGCCGGCTCTCTTTGGGCACACCCGACCTGCGCACTTTGTCGAGCAGGTCTTCGGCATCGTAATACCATTCCATCTCTACGTAGGAAAGGGCTTGCAGGGCCCGCGCCACTTCTCTTATCTCAGGTTGTGTCTTGTATATCCGTGCGGTGTAGGCAAATGTTGCGGCTGCATCGACAAAACTGCCTTTCTGAAGTTGTGCCATGCCCATGAGAATCCACGCGTTTTTCAGAAACGGATTGAACTCTGTCTGGTTTTTCATGGCTTTTTCCTTGGCTGTTAGTTTGTGGCCGCGCGGGAAAACCGGCTTTTTGTTGATGGAATACAGCTGTATGGCTTTTTCGCACTTGGTGATGGCGGTCTCAAAGTTCCCGCTGCCTATCGTCCGCGAATTCTCGTTGCCGACAATCAGCAGGGGCAACGGCTCCAGGTAGTTGTCTTTGTTGTTGTCACGTTTGGTCCTCATACCCTCAAGGTATGCCTGATGACCGTTGTAGTATGTGTTGTATTTGGCTTTGAAACCCTTCCAGAAACGCACGGAGGCAGTGTTTTTACTGGTATTGCATGAAGTCAATAGCAATAAAACACATGTGAATAACAGTAACCCGATGTTCCGTAGATTCCTATTCATTCCCTGCCGGTGTTATGCTTTAGAGGATTTTAATTTCTTATATTCCAAACGTGTAGAGAGTGTTTTTATTGTCTTGCACAGGGCATAAATCACAATAGAGACAAATACTATCGTCGCACCGCTCGGCACGTTAAACTGGTATGACAGATACAGCCCCAGCAGACTGTCTGCAATGGTAATCAGGATCGACAGTCCTATTGTCTGGCTGAATTTTCTTGCAAAGATGCCTGCGGTTATCTGCGGTATGGACAGCAGCGATATGGCCAGCACTATTCCCATTGACCGCAGGATGGCGACAACCGACAAGGCAATGATGACCGTCAGGCTGTTTTCCAGAAAATTTACCGGCACACGTATGGAGCGTGCAAATTCCCGGTCAAAGGCTATGGCGGCAATCTGAGGCATGTATCTCAGGAAGAACACTGTGGTGATGAGTGTCAGCGTCGCCAGAAAAACGATGTCGGAAGTGGTCGACAGCAGGATGTTGCCGAATATGTAGTTGGGCAGGTCAGGCAGGAATGTGGGCGACATGAAGGCGCAGATTATTCCAAGGCTCATGCCGAAAGCCCATATCATGGCTATCGCCGCATCTTCTTTGACGGAGAGTGTGTGGCTGATTTTCTTTATGCCTGCTGCCGACAGCAGGGAGAACACGCTTGCACCCACTATGGGCGGTGCGGAGCACAGTGCGCAGAGTCCTACTCCGCCCAGCGAGGCATGTGCCAGTCCGCCGGCTATGAATACGAGTCGCCGTGTGACGATATACGTGCCGATACATCCGCCCAGGATGCCGGCAAGTATGCTTACAATGAGCGCGTTGGTGAAAAAACTGTAATGCAATAGTTCTAACATGTTGATGTGCCTCTATTCGTTGAGTATTGTGAAGCCTGCGTGCAGGAGGTCTTTCCAGAAATGCGGATACGACTTGCTGACGACTTCGGGGTTGTTGATGCTCAGCCTCTCGTGTGAAAAGGCGCATGGAGCAAATGCCATGGCCATGCGGTGGTCCTCGTAGGTGTCAATCATGGGACTTGCCTCTGGCGTTTCCGTCTTTCCGTTCCAGATGAGCGTGTCTCCGTTTTTCTTCTGCAGGTTCACACCGAGTTTCCTGAGTTCCGTGACGAGGGCTTTTATGCGGTCGGTCTCTTTGATGCGGAGCGTCTGCAGTCCGGTGATGTGAAAGGGTATTTTCAGCATGGCACATGTCACCACAATCGTCTGTGCCAGGTCGGGCTGGTTGCTCAGGTCGGCCTCGTAGGTCTCACATCGTGCTCCGCCTTTGCTGAGTCTGACGGCGTTGTCCCTGTATGTCGTCCTGACGCCCAGTGGCTCAAACAGACGGCTGACCTGACTGTCGCCTTGCAGGCTGTCATGGTGCAGGTGCGGCAGTTCGACACTGTGGTCACTGCCTGGGGCCAGGGCCACGATTTCATACCAGTAGGAGGCTGCGCTCCAGTCGCTCTCCACGGTGAAGGCGCCGCCCGTGTAGGTGGAGGGCTGTATGTTGAGCGTCCTGTCGCCCTCTTGGCTGATCTTCGCTCCAAACAGCTTCATCAGTTCCATGGTCAGCACGATGTAGCTTTGGGAGATGATGTCGCCCTCGATGTGTATCTTCAGTCCGTTCTCCATGTATGGGGCAATCATCATCAGCGCCGAGATATATTGCGAACTGACATTGCCCGGGAGGGTTGTTTCTCCGCCGGCAAGCCGCCGCCCGCTGATGCGCAACGGCGGAAAACCTTTTTTGTCCATATATTGTATGTCGGCACCGAGTCCCTGCAGTGTCTCTACCAATATACTTATGGGGCGGTGCTTCATCCTTTCCGTACCCGTCAGTATGGTGCGGTTGTCTGTCGAGGCGTAATATGCCGTCAGAAAGCGCATGGCTGTTCCCGCTGCATGGATGTCTGTAATCTCACTGCGGTTGTTCAGTGCCTTGAGCATCACTCGCGTGTCGTCACAGTCGGAGAGATTGTCCAACTGCATCTTGCTTCCTGACAACTGGTTCATTATCAGTACTCTATTGCTGATGCTCTTTGACGAGGGCAGTTGTATGACGGTGTCAATATGGTCTGGTGCGCGTAGTGTGTAGTGCATGGATGGTCTTGCTTTTGAAGTGGAGATAATATATAATCTACAAAGGTACATAAAAGTATGACAAAGCCGTGTAAAGAAAAGCAAAAAAGCTGTCATGCCGTTTCTCCTCCTGTTGTCAGGCAAGGCAGGCACACGCTGCCTTCTTTGCGTGGATGTCCTGATGGCAATTTGCCCGAAGGGCTTTCCGTTCCAAAGGCTGGAACGTAAGTTCTATTGGACGGAACATATGTTCCATAGTTTGGAATCTATGTTCCATCCCATGGAACCGAGAAACCTGCGAGGCATCACTGACGCCGGTAAGGAGGAGAAGACGGGAAACCCCTCATCTGGAGCGGTACACCCGCAACAACGGTCACGCTGTCAGGAACAGGAGAGATTGGGGAATTTTCCATCGTATTCACGATTGAACAGCCCGCCTGCCTTTGAGCGGACTGATATGAATACAAAGAGAGGAGGACCATGCGGTCCTCCTCTTTGTTTCTTCAATGTGCAAAGGAATAATAAACGTCGGGATAGCGGCTTCAGAGATGTCACATTGAGGCATAAAAGAAATCCAAACTGCTGATGACAGCGGTTTGGATTTTCTCCCGGTCGGGGTGACTGGATTCGAACCAGCGACCTCGCGCCCCCCAGACGTGTACTCTAACCGGACTGAGCTACACCCCGTAACGCAGTGCAAAGGTACAATAAATAATTTGAACATGCAAAAATATATGGCTTTTTTTAGTCTGCAATAAAATATTTTGTATTTTTGCGTGGCTGTATGTTGTTATAAAACAATGAGAAATAGTTTCTTTTTCGTTTTTTTACTTGTGCTGATAGTTACCGAGGTGATGGCTTATAGTATGGGAGAATACAAGTTGTTTCTTCAGAAAGATAAGAGCGTAAGCTATTGTGCTCCGACAGATGAGATTGACTCTGTCACAGTGGCGAGTATGGGAAGTAAGAAATTGCTTAAAATATACTCTCCTGGAGGCAAAGTGCAACATTCAGCACTCGTGTCCTCAACTGATTACATGAGGGTTTTGCCAGATTCGGTCTGCCTGCTTGAATATGCCGCTTATAAAAACGGAGATGACTGGGCGCCGGCTCTGGAGAAAGCATTGGGATATCACAGCATAGTTTATGTCCCTGAAGGTGAATACAGCTGTTCGCAACTGAACATTCCCAGTGGAAAAACTCTGAGGGGAGCAGGAGAAAAAACAGTTTTTGTGCCTTTGACTGCCGGCTTGTTCAGGGTGGACGGTTCCAAAGGAAAAGGAGCTGTCGTAGCAGAAGATGTGGCGGACCATAGCGACCTGCTGGTACTGACGGAAGCACCGGCTCTGAAAGTTGGTGACGATGTGATGATTCAGTCACAGCGCAACTGTATGCTCAAGGAGGGTATCGAGGGTATTAATTATGATGCTCACTGGGTGTTGGGACGTACGGCGAAAACCAGCGTGTTCTATGGCGAGTTTGACAAGGTGCAGAGCATTGATGGGCGACAAGTCAAAACAGTTGGCAAACGTATTTTTCCCTGTTATTACAAGGATGACTCACGGGAACCCGAAGTACCGTCTGATGGATATGTGACAAGACCAGCCGCAACGGTGCATAAAGTGGACTTTGCCAAAAATGTCATACTGGCGGATTTTGCGATAAAAGGGACGGCACAATGCTATAAGCCGATATTGCTGAAGTATGTGGATTCCTGTAAGGTGGAGAATGTTCACTATGGCTCTTCTGTTCTGACTTGTAATGAGGATTCGGCATATTCTTTGACGATTATCAGGATAATGTATTCCAAGAATACTGTGATTAAAGACTGTCATTCTATCTTAGAAGAGGAAGCATTGCGGCAATTGAATGCATTGGAACGTAACTGGGATAATTTTTCATGTTACAATATCTTTAAGATAGAATCATCCCATGGCTGCGGATTTGAAGACTGCTCGTCAAACGGAGCTACCCATGCCTTTAATATAATCAAGAGTAACTCAAAGGAGAGCATCTGTTCCGCCAACTGTTTCATCCGTCGTTGCAAGGCAAGTCATAATATATGGTCTGGAATGAATATTACCCAGGGGTGCTGGAATAATGAAGTTTCTGATTGTGTGGTGACGTCCAGCGGACAAGGTATTACCGTTTTCTCCCGTTTGTCACGAATAGTAAATAATACAGTGTCAACGGATTTGCCATTTGGTACAAACTATATCTATACACATGTGAGCTCAAAGAGTAATGGTAAGACTGTTTACTTGGGTGGCACGGCCGGTATTATGCTTCCAGAAGGCTACAGTGGCGGTCAGAAGGATAAGCGTACTGTTGTTTCCGGAAATACTGTTTCGGGCTTTTATACAGGAATATCAGTGCGTGACGGCTACGAAAGTAAAAATATCTTTGAGACAGGAATAATTGACATAACCGGCAATAAAATAGAAGGTTGTTTTAACGGTGTCGGAATCTACAGGAACGGCTATAACACAACTCCGGTATATTTGGACATAATCGTTTCCAATAACAGTTTTGTCAGAGCTGTGGATCTGGCACCGTACAGCAATACTTATGAGCCGAAAGCGATCTATGTGCCGGCGGGAGTGACCGGGGTTGTGTCAGACAATAATACTCAGAAAGGATTTTGAGAAGGAAAAGGGGTAGAGAGCAGTCAAAGCTTAAGCTCCACTACAGTGTATGAATAAGGATAAATGCTTATGGGCTTTCCTTTTTCCTGATGCTGTGCTTGAGGCGTAATCTTGCGCGGATTTTCGGGCGTGTTGTCGTCATCCGGTTGGCCGGAGATGGACCACACCTTGACGGAACGGTAAGTCAGGTTAGTGGTGATGTCCTGTTGCTTGTCTGACGTGTTGGCGATGTGGAGCACGATGGTCTTCCCCTGGGTGTCCCTTGTGGCTGCGATATCCAAGTCGGGGAGAGAGGTCGTACACTCTACGCATAGAGGCTGGTAATGGCGGGCAGACAGTTGCTCGGCATAGCTTGTGGGCTGGTGCCAGACCTGTAAGGGCGTGAAGAACACCTGTCCCTGATTCCAGCCGTTGTCGTTCTGGCGGTAGGGTTCCAAGGCATTGGCCTGACAGGTTGTCAGTACGAAGTCTGCGTTTCTCCTGGCGGCATTCTGGGCGATGATGTGTCCCAGCATACGGCTGATGCCGTGGGTGGAGCCGTTTTCCTCAAAGATGGCGCAGCGGGTCTTGGTGTCGGGGACCCATTGTCTGAATTTGCGTTGCATGCGTTCCAAGACGCCCTGTACCTGGCGGGGCTTCTTGAAAGAAGGGTCGTCAACCCATGGATGATAGTCCCAAAATGCCACCCTGTCCTGGATGGCCTTGAAGGTGCTTTCCATGTAGGGCGAATTCTCGCGCCACCATGCGGCGGAGACAAACTGGAGGCAGGAGTCCACGCGGAGCATGGCATCGGTGAGGAGCTTGAAGTGCTCTACATAATGGCGGTAGCCGGCTTCGTCGCCCAACTGGATGACCTCCTCATTGCCCAGTTCGACATATCTGACATTGAAAGGCTCAGGGTAACCGTCCTTCAGGCGTTGGCTGCCCCATGTGGTGTTGGTGTCGCCGTTCAGATACTCTATGAGATGAGCGACATCGGCGGGATTGTCTTCCATGTTGATGGCAAATGAAGGTTCCATGCCAAGAGAACGGGCGAGAAGGACAAACTCAATGATACCGAAACCGTTGGTCTCATATCGGTACCATGAGCCCCTGTAAGGCTGTCGGCGCTGGCGGTCGCCAAGCATGTGGCGTGTCATATATTCAGGCGAGTTTACCATAGAGCCGCCGTAGCGCAGGAAGGTAAGTCCCTCGTTCTTGAGTTCGCGGGCGATGTCTGCCCTGAAAGGCAGTCCGTGGAATTGTTTTTCAGGCATCATGCATACTTGGTCGACCCATACTTCAGACTCGCCGTTGACGGTGATGACAAATTGGGCGGCAGGGTCAGATTGCTTAGGATGCAGACTGAAACGGTATTCTTGCCACTCGTTGGCGATGCCTGTGACTGATGTCTGGCAATAGACCTTTGTACCTTCAGCATTTTGTATGCCGATGTTGACCTGTCTGGCGTTACCCTTGAGGAAAAGACTGCCGGAAAGCGTTTCGCCCTTCCTGATACAGATGCCCCATTTGTTGAGTGACATATTGCCTATGCCGCCCTCAGCGTTTCCGCTGTGGTGAATGTGTTGGGAGTAGTGACCGTTGAAAGCTGTCTGGTTGTCGTGAAGGTATGTGCAGCCTGAGCCGACTGCGTTCCACATGCCGCTGACGCCATTGTCATTGAAAACAAACGGAATGTCGGCGTGGTCAATGCGGAAATGCTTAAAGACGACGTCCGTATTTTTGCAGAGAATGCCGGTTTTCCCTTCGGGCAGTTGGAGCGTGTCCTGAAAGGTATAGACGCCGGCACCGTTGAAAG
>OCTX014572221.1_pt1 | contig 13779 bp, 16 predicted proteins | sample 1539691 | NCBI WGS metagenome assembly OCTX01 (sample SAMN02144231, study PRJEB22623) | gut metagenome | biome: sheep rumen | host: Ovis aries | place: New Zealand | reverse complement strand
GGAAAAATACAAAGGGAAGTTTGACGGTACTCAGTTCGTTCTTGCGGAAGAGATAGAGGATAGGGCTGAGGATGTAAAGCAGTCGCTTTTAGCGATATATGCTTTCTTGGAGGATACTGGATTATTTGAAGGAGATGATGAGTTCTGGGCTGGATGCAAAGAAGGGAAATGATGACAATAGTTGCTTATGAGTAAGTTTGTATCACCGTTGAGATACCCTGGGGGTAAGTTGAAGGTAGTTGACTATGTCAAGCAATTGATGGAAGTCAATGACCTGATGGGTGGTACGTATATAGAACCATATGCGGGTGGGGCGAGTGTGGCGCTGAGCCTGCTGTTTGGCAAGTATGCAGGAAAGATAAAGATAAACGATAAGGACCGGGCAATCTATGCATTCTGGTATGCCGTGCTGAACGAGACAGACGCTCTGTGTCGCCTGATTTCTGACACACCTGTGACCATGGATACATGGCAGGTGCAGCACGAGCTACAGAAGCATAAGGAAGAGGCGGGTCTATTGGAGTTAGGTTTTAGCACGTTCTTCCTAAACCGCACCAACCGAAGCGGTATCCTTAATGGTGGCGTGATTGGTGGTAAGAATCAGTTGGGAACGTGGAAAATAGATGCCCGCTACAACAAGAAGGACCTGATAGAAAGGATTGAGCATGTTGCAGGGTATGCAGACTTGATTGAGTTAACGAGCATGGATGCTGTCGCACTGATAAAGCGGTATAAGCGAACACCTGCGGTCAAGACGTTCTGCTATTTGGATCCGCCATACTACGTGAAGGGACAGGATTTGTACTTGAACTATTATCGTGATAAAGACCATCAGGATATTGCCAAGGCAATCAAGAAGTTTAAAGGGCAATGGATTATTTCCTATGATGCTGTAGTTTTTATCAGTGAGCTATATAAGGATTATCGTCAGAAAGAATATTACCTGAGTTATAGTGCGGGTAATCCAGCTAAGGGGAAAGAAATCATGGTCTATTCTAACGGTCTTGTTATACCCGAAACAGAGATTGTGAAATTTAAGAGAGATAAGAATCATAACAAATAGAAAACTATGGCAGACTATAGTTGGTTTAATAAGCGCCGTCAGCGGAGTATAGACCAGTTGCGCCCGTGGAGTAACAACCCACGACTGAATCCTGAGGAGCAACATGTAAATCTGCGTGACTATATAGAGGATATCATTGAGGAGGCTGGAGATAAGGGCAGTTTTATGGATTTAATACGTTCTATCGCTACTAATGGTTTTATCCCAGCTGACCCTATTGTGGTTTGGAAAGATGGAAAGAATGACCGCTACTATGTGGCAGAAGGCAACCGAAGAGTACTGGCTTTGAAACTGTTGCGCGATCCAAGTAAGGCTCCGCGAGAGATAAGGGGAACAGTCACTCGACTGGCCAATAGCTGGGAGCGAATAGACAAGATATATGTGAATATTGCTCCTACATTTGAAGACGCTGAATGGTATATAAGTCAGCGGAACAGTACATCGTCCATTCAGCAGAAGTGGTCACGCTTGCAGCAAATGCGATGGATAGAGAGTTTGTATGACAAATATGCAGATGACCCAGAACTCCTGATGCAGAAGAGTAGTATGTTGATAAGCGATATTGAACAGATTATTCGCTATATTCGGCTGCTGAATCTGGTGAATGAAGAGCAGGTGAAGAATGCGCTGACGGAAGCTGAATATAAGGCTGCTACTGCGCATACATTTCCCATTACTATATTTGAGCGCTTCTTTAATCTGACAAAAGTACGCGAAAAGTGGGGTTTTGACTTTGATGGTACCAAGATTTCTTTTAAGAACAAGTCAGGTTTCCTGACGGCTTTCACGGAAGTGATTCGCCGTATCGTCAGCAATAAGCAGGACTATAAGTTGGATACCCGTAATATTTCGGCAGGCGAAATAGAGGCTTTGCTGGCTCAACTACCCCAAGTGGATATAAATACCGCAGACCCCTACGAAGTGGGAGCAAAAACGGATGTGGAGCCTGAAGCAGAAGAACAGACAGAGAATCCTGCGCCAAAGCCTAAACCAAGGAGTCTTAAGGGTGACCTAAATAGAAATAAACTGATATTGGAATGCTACAATCTAAACACGACGGAGGCAAGGCTGAATCAGTTGTTTGGTGAATTGAAACGCTTATCGATAAACAGTTATACTAGTGTTAGTGCTGCGGCTGTGAGAATATTCCTTGAACTTGCTGTTTTGGACTATATTCAGTCAGAAGGGCTTGAAGCACAGATGCGCAAGGATTTTAAGTGTGATTTTAAGAAGATTATTCTCAAGTCACGTCTTGATTATCTTTCGCGCAAAAGCCGTCTAAAAGATAATCCGAAGGTTTGTAAGATACTGAAAGACTTGATTAACGAGAAAGAGACATACACGCTTGATATATTGAATGGGTATGTACATAGCAAGGATACAGAGTATCTGAATAAACAGTACCTTAACGGCTTCTGGGATCATATCTTCCCTTTGCTTCAGGCAACGCTTGACATTACAGAGGAGCCGGAGGAATAAAATGTTAATAACAGAAATATTATCTATAATTCCAAAATATAAGACTACGGAAAAGACTACGGAAAAGATACTGAACCTTATTTCTGAGAATCCTAACGTGACTACTGACGAGTTGGCGCGTTTATGTAATTTGACTCCTGATGGTGTGTATTATCATACAAAACGCCTTCGCGATAAGGGCGTGTTGATTCGTGTGGGTGGTCGGAAAGAAGGACATTGGGTTGTAAAGAAATAAAAAACATTTATTGATATAGGCTTCGTCTCTGCGAAGCAGATATGAAGCAAGATGTTGTATTTCCGCTGCATGAGTAATATCTATGGGGATTGATGTCGGTTTTGCATGGCTGCCTGACTGTCAGGCGATGACTTTAAGATATACAAGCGAGCGCTTCTGCTCGCATAATCATATATAATCGGCGTATATCGTGTGATGCAAGGTGCTCCAGAACGTAAGAAGGGTGAAGACGGCCTGCCCATCCCACCATACGCAATTTATAACATCGGTGGTGGACAGCCCGAGAACCTGCTGGATTTTGTAAACATCCTGCAAGAACAACTGGTTCGTGCCGGTGTCCTTCCCGCAGACTTCGACTTCGAGGCACACAAGCAGCTTGTTCCCATGCAGCCTGGTGATGTCCCCACCACCTATGCCGATGCCACAGCTCTTGAACGTGACTTCGGGTTTACACCAAAGATAACGTTGAGAGAGGGATTGAGGAAGTTTGCCCAATGGTATAAGGCTTTTTACTGTAAATGAATCCCTGCATTATAGCCGTCCCTTCACAGGAGGGACTCTAAAGGTATAAAAGCTACTATTGTAGCGATGTCTGATGGAAGATGTAAGAAGTAAGATGGCGAACCAATGTTCGCATAAACAGCATTACTGACAAGTCGGTCATGGAACTATTGGTTTGAGAGAGCAACTTTTCCGATAGTGATATGGCCGCTTGTCATTTATGGTTCATGATTAATGGTTCATGGTTTATGGTTCACGGTTAATGACTTTAAGCGAACACGAATGATACGAATCAAACGAATCACTTCTAGTCATTGTTAAAGGTTCATGGTTCTTGGATGATGGTTTAAGTTGTTTAAGGGTTTAAGATTGTCAAGAATTTGAGAATTAAAGAATAGGTCGCTAGACGGCTCAAAATCGACCAAAATCTGATTCAAAATATATCAAGAATTTGAGAATTAGAGAATGGTTTCGGACATGGATAGCACAAATAATTTATGGATAGGAATGCATTAGACTGGTTGTTTTCAACAGCACCACAGGCATTGGCGGCCTTAGTGGGATTGATATTTGCAGGCGTCGCCTTTATCGTTGGGGCTATAGACAAGCAGATGAGGCAAGACGCGTCGAGTGAAGACATCCTTATGTCCATGAAAAAGCAAATTCACTCTGATATGAAATTGCTTTTCCAGCTAAGTGGTGTGTCAATCATTGCTGATTTGGTGCTATTGGCTCTGAACCCTATACAAGAGGGTTTGGCATTCTCTTTTGACGGCTCTTTCTCTCCTTATTTGACAGTTGCCGGGATCATTTTGCTGATGAATGTGGTAACGTTGATATACTCCTTATGGTTTATTATCAAGGTGGCGAGTCCTGACTTTTTCTCGAAGACTGTAAAACAGTTGTCTGACTTAGAGCGGGAAGGCGATGTGGATGTAAAAGACTACCTGATGGCATATATAGAGATGGAGAAAGCCTTGCGAGCACTCCCCATTTTCTATGTGCCACAAGGTGAAAAACAGCTTTCTGTTACAGAAATGCTCAGAGAATTGAAGTATCGACAGCTTCTGGATGCACGTGATGTTGATGAGATGTTTGATCTGACTCGTTTACGGAATCTTATCATGCATGGTGGAGATATCCTGCATGTGGAGAGCCAGAAGTTTGAAAACGTGAAGAAATACACCAAAGAACTTGAAGTGCTGAAAGAACGATTGTAATACTACATGATATCGGTGGAAAGGCCAGTAAAAACCATGATCTTTATTCGTTAGCGAATCGGGCAGGGATACTAGACAAGAACCTACATCTGTTTAAATATGACTCTGACAGGAAACTGGTAAAAAATGTGCTACAGCACCTGACAGATAATATCCGTTGGGCAGCTAGATACCCAGTGCCGAACAATCCATCAAATGTGTTTGAAATGGACCATGATGTTCCTTATGTATGTGTGTATGGTTTTCATATCTTAGATGTGATGGAGCCTGTTTTCGGTTACTTTCGGAGTTTGCAAGATTCTGCTGATGAAGATGAGGATTATTTGGAGGAGTTCTTTAAAACGAAGGAAAAGGAAGTGGAAGAAAGGATGGGGATAGTGTTGCATGAGCCATAAGGAGAAACCTCTGTGCACAGGGAAGGGGCAGCGATAATATCGCAGCATACAGGACAAAGGCCTGTGGAGAAGCACAGGGCACGGTAACAAGGGCTGCGATGAAATCGCAGGAAACGGAAGAAGGGAGCCCTGCCGAGAACGACAGAGAATGGAAATATGGAAATAACTATGTGTTTTAATCTTGATTTGTCCTTTATGGATAGTGTCATAGAGGGCTTTAAGGTAAATGCCTCATTATGTGCATCAGTGATAGCTTTGCTGATGGCCATGATTGGTATATCACTGCCGTTGATAATCAATTCTACTTCAAAGGCACTGAGTGAGTATCAAAACCAATACATCACACAGATGTTTAAAGAAGAGAAAGATTATAAATATCTTAAGAATGTCATACCATGGCATATAGGAGTATGTTTGGTAGTGTTCTTCCTGACTGACATTATCAACAGAAATGAGTGGGTGGCATTTGTTGTTTCAATTTCCATTGTAATTATAGCAGTCGTCTCTATCTTCCGGTATATCAGGTATTTGAAGCGATTTACGGAATATGCCATTAATACAGATAAGGTGGTGACAACCTTTGTGAATGGTAAACTTGAAAGTTTTATAAAAGAAAAGACACCAGAATGTGATGCTCGTGAAATTGTAGACCTGTATGCAAAGCTTCTTCAGAAAAAGGCAAGATATGGATGTGATGAAGACTTCTACAAGACTTTTAAAATACTGAGTGACTATATCCGAATGTTATCGGCTGTAGTGAGAGAGCATGAGGAGAAGAATAAAGATAGTGATTTGTGGATAAAATTTTCTTTGATTGCTGCTCACTACTATAGGGCATATTCCGGACTGGTGACAATACTTATGAAAAGGGATGTCGAAGAAATGGGATTCCTTCATGAAAAGTTTAAGCCAGTACTTGTAGAGTTGTTTTTTAGCAGACCACTAACTGAAACCGGAATTCCTTTTGATAGTATATTCAGAGCGTATGCCTTTCAAGTGACAAATGCAGACATCTTGAATGATTCAAAGGGATTGCTGAAAAGATTTGCGTGGGAATGGTGGTTTGACTTGCAAAAAGATGAACGCTTGGATGATATAAATTATATGCCACTTGCGAGACATCTTTTCCCTATTTTGAGAATTTTGACGGTGAGAGGCGTTTCGACAAGTATTATATCGTTTGTAAGCCGGTGTGTTGAAGAGATTGCTGAGTTTGACGATTATCAACAACAGCATGAGAAGGATTATGAGATTATGAAAAATCAGTCGAGATTGCTTAAAGTGGAAACACCGGCAACTATGAATGGATTTATGCAAAATATGGTACTTATAGAATCTATGAAAAATACGACAACGACGATGATCCAGTCGGTAAGGAGACTTTTCCTACGTAATCAGGCTTATGTAGAAGTCATCAGAGTTGGGGCTTATTGTAAATTTAAGCATGTGGATGAAGTGGTAGATTATATTATTTCGATAGCAGAGAAGTTTATATCGATTGATATAACCCAGCAGATGTTTATGGATGTGCTGCATGAGAGACATTTTGAAGATAATATGAGAGAACAGAATTATGTTGAGACTAAGGAGGTTTCGAAGTTTCTGGAGGAGTTAAGGTTGCATACAACTATGGAAAGATAATTGCGGAGAGAACAATATGGGTGTCAGACTATAAGGAAGCAAGAGTCAGGAGAGATAACGAACATTGAGGAATTGGCTCATATCATTGGTCAAAAAGAGGATGGTCCAAGAGGAGATGATGAATTGCCTTTGACACAGCGTGACGAATTTGACAATATCATATTGTTATGCCCGACGTGTCATACCACAATAGATAAGAACCCTCAGCTTTTCCCAAAAGAAACTATCAGGAAGTGCAAACGAGAACATCAAGAGCGTATTGAGAATCTTTTTATAACACCAAAATTTGATAGTCGAGAGGATGCAAGGAAATATGTTCTTCCGCTATTAGTTGAGAATAAAGCTATCTTTGATGCTTATGGTCCTTTCTCTGAGAATGCAGCAAAAGACCCCATGGCTACGGAATTGGAATGGGAAAGATTGTCTATACAGAGAATCATCCCCAACAATAGGAAAATAGAGTCTGCTATAACGCAGAGTATTGACTTGTTGTTAGAAGGGGAATTAGGGTTGTTTACTCAGTTTAAACTGCACAGAGAAGGATTTGAGTATAATAAACTATCTGGGGATGTCAATGCTACAGTACCGACATTCCCTAAAGGATTTGAGAATATATTTAAATGAGAAAAGACATTGCACCATCAACAAGGGAGTTCTTTGTACGAGGGATGGAAGGGCACTCGGCCGTTTGGGATATTAAACATCTTGGAAGAGACGTGTATCTTATTGAACGAACAAATGATCGTCCCGATTTGAAAGTCCTCATAGCTGATATTTATATCGCAGGTGAAGGTGATATCATTGAGATTACGTATGACTATTCGGAAATAGACTGCATTGTGCTGGTTGGTTTTTATAACCGCTACTCACGAGCCGCAAAAGCATTTGCAAAGGAGAGAAATATTGCTCTGTATGATAACAGAGAGTTCTTCGGTGCGGTTAATTGTACTGGATATGCATTCTTAAATTATGAAAGGAAAGCGAAATGAAGGAGTTAAAATTAAATATTGAGCCACGTGCTCACATATCCCGTTATGTTTTTGGTTCTGCAGTGTATTCTGAGACGCCCTCGGATATAGACGTAGCCATCATCTATGACAAACAGTATGTAACGGTAGAAGAAGCAATTGAATATAGGCGAGAGCTTGTAGAAAGGATGATGGAAATGAATTCAATGATGATAGATTCTATCTTGCTTTCTATTGAAGAGGAGATGGAGATGGCTTTTCTTGAGAATGCTAAGTATTTGAAGTTTTAGGAAGGAGAAAAGGGCAGCGACGGTGTCGCAGCATAGGGGACAAATCTCGACGGCAAAACCGCCGAGCACGGTAGAAACCCTGAGGAGAACGGCTAGGGGATGGACTAAAAAATCAAGAAAAGATATTTGGATGACGACAGACGAAAGGTTTTACCGTAAGGAAAAGTATAGTATGTTATAGTTGACAAGACGAAGATATATGGAGTTCTTTGAGCAAATCATTTTGTTTTTAAAAAAAGTATCTGAATGGGGAGTCTTACAGCATATCAGCAAAATTTACGATATGCTGGTACATCCTCGTAGATTCTGGCAGACATATGATAGGATGAGCTTAAATGATAAGCTCATGCAATTTGCAACTTATGCTGCGCTCTTTGCCTCGTTTCTATGGCTCATGTCATACTCAAGACCAACTTCGGGTGAATTGTTAAAGGTCTTAATCATTGAGATATCAACAATAATACCATACATTTTAATTGCTTATTTGGCAAATTCAATTGTAAAAAAAGATTGGAGCCGTTTCATGTTTTTTTGTGTATCGTGTTGCTACATAAAATTTATATGTCTTATCCCTGAACTTGTCTTTTTAAGAACATATTATGAAACAGAAACTCCTCTGATGATGGCGATAGTCGCTTTTATTCCTATAATAGTAGAACTCCTTAATTTTGTTCTGCCTGCTATTGTATATCAAACGAGTAAAAGAAAGATTATTATAGCGGTTTTACTTTCTATCGCATTTTTAAATATTTATGATGGTGTTTTTGTTTTTACAGGATGGCCTAGACCTAGAGTTGGCAGCAGTGAGAACCTAATTACAAAGGAAAGATATAAATTAGGACAATCTGTAAAAAATGCATATGACATACCAACTCATGTATGTTCACATAATAATGGCAAGGATGTTTTCTATTTATATAGCAGTCCGATTGATTCTGTTTCAAGTGTGAAATACGAAAATCCTGATGAGTATATTAAAATATTAAAAGAGGATATGGACTCTTTGAAAGCAATAGAAGGTCGGTGTCTTTTTAAAACAAATAAGGAGTTTTTTAGCAAAATGTACGACCTGAAAAAAGATGTGTTGTATGTTCATGTAACTAAGTCATATAAGAGATCTCCTGTTATAAAGGAATCTGTTATCAAATATGATTCTATCGTGGTTGATATCATAACATATCAAGAATTTAATAGGGTTATTTCAAATGAAAATGATAGACTATTGGAACAGGAGATAATATGGACAGAACAGTACAGGGAAGCATTCTCGACAAATTATATCGGCTATTTGTGGCATCCCATTTTATTTCTTACTAGTGTATATAAAAAAGATGATAGTCTGTGATTCGGGGGATTCGAGGATTACGCCGCTGGGGGCTAAGTTGAGGCCGGGGATTATTGGGCCGGCGACGTTGAAGTATAGGTTGGAGGATGAGATGCTGGCAGATGTAAGAAGGCTGATGTCTGAGGGCAGATGTCTTCCGCAGGAGCAGATTGACATGATGTCGGATCAAGAACTGGCTGTATGGTATAACGACCACGTGATTTATCCTGATAAGGTGCGACTGAACTGTTATTATTACAGGCATTATTCTTTCGTTAAGGATATTCAGATGATATTCTGTACGGTGTTGGGGAAGAATATGAAGTATGCTGGGGAGGTGATATAGTATAGCGGAAATTAAAACGATTTTCTGCAAACAATAGATATAATGGGGCTTATGCTTCTCTGTAATAATTTTATTGAATACGACAACGAAAAAGAGATATCGAGTTTCAGAGGTGGACGATGTGATGCATAATACGGTGGGGTGCCTAATTGGATGGTTCATGGTTAAGGGTTCAAGGTTAAGGGGGCAAGGTTAGTGGTGAAGGGTTAGAAGATGGAGAATAATCAATTTTTACCTATACAAGAGAAGGGTGAAATAGTGCTGTATCAACCGGATGACAATGTGCGTCTGGAGGTAAGACTACAGGATGATACCGTGTGGCTGACTCAGCAGCAGATGACGGAATTGTTTAAGACTACCAAACAGAATGTAAGTCTGCATATCAACAATATTTTCCGTGATGGCTCGTTGGTAGGGGGTAGGTAGAGACGGATTATTGTTATGAAAGAACTTACCGGCATATTTTTGACAGACGGAAGGGCGAGAACGGGTGATAGATTCACCATTCCCGCGCTTGAGGATATGCTGTGGCTAAGCTACAGGAAAGGGAACCCAACAAACGTTTCACATGACATCCATCGTCCTATAGGATGGTCGAGAGTTTCATCACTGTATGTTTCTCACGAAATGGCTTACGTGCTCGGGAAAATGTATATCCCGGAAACGGAGCAGGAACATAAGGAGGTGATGAGAGCAAGAACCAACTTTCTGAACAATCAGATTGTTGACCGGATCAATGAGTTCTCAAATGCATTCTATTCAGAGTTAAATGAACAAGGATTGTTAGTACCCGATGGGGAATTGTTTTCGAATGGGATTGTGATGTATGGGGCATCAGGTATTGTGCGTAAAGCATTTCCATTCTTGACGGATGACTTATTCGATAGGGACGGGCTGATTCTTTTGAGCGATATAAAGAAGCATTTTGATTATAAAGGATGCGGTGTCTTTGCGGCTAAGAAGTCAAAATTCTCAATTCTTCTGCATCCTTACCTCCGCCGGTCATTATCCAAATTCAATAACTTCAATACAGGTTTCATTGACCAGCTATTAAAGGCAGACAGTAACGTCACCCCTGTAAAATTGCGTATTGATGATTATTATATAGGGTATTCGCCATCGTATATAAATAATGTAGAGTTTGAGTTTTGGTTCGGCCCTTCGTATACGGATGACATCATGTCTATTCCCGAAGAGTTAACGACCTATGCTCCGGACGAGACAGAGAAGTTCTATTACCCAGTATGCAAAACGGAGTTCCTGTGGGAAAACAAAGATGGCAAGCGTCAGTTTGAAATGGAGGAAGTGGCGGAGGATGAAATGCCAACAGAAAAAGGGAAGTATGGGTGCCGTTATATGCATTCGTTCTATGACCCCGAGACTGGCATATTTGACCATTTTGACGGTGCCATTCGGATGTATGATGAAGAGCTGATGGAGGAGCGCAAATGTGCGAATATGAACCAAATGGGTCATCGAGCGCAATATACCAAGTTGTTCAGAATTGATGGCAAGTTGCCTATTAGTGAGTGGAAAGGGTTGATTACCCAGTATCTCAAAGATAACCACGATGTTTATCGCTACTTTAACGTAGAGCTACCTTTCAAGATGGAGAGGGAAGAGGTAGCAGAGGAAAAGATTGATAAGTATGTACTGCAGGTGTTGCAAAAAGGCGATGGCGTAAGATTGCTGGTGAGCTATCAAGAACCAGTTCAAGGGGATACACCCTGGTTCTTCAGTAACTTCGACACTGTAACTACGCATTCGGTAAGTGGCGATGCGGCCGACTTAACGGTGATAGACTTAGCAAAATGTCTGAGACGCGAGGGTATAGCCATTGAGAATCCGAAATGTCTTTTGATGGAATGCCGGGATGGTTTTGTTAACCTGCCTTTGATTGCGCATTGCGGGGAGGATGTTGCGAGTAAGGTGAATAGGTCATTGGATGGTGTTCGGCATTTCTTGGCTGGGCTCAATGATAGAGGAAACGAGCAGTCGATGTCTTTAGGTCTCACTTGGAACATTGATGAAGACAGGAGCGCGGTTGTCAGTTTTATGGGGGCAGTCCCTGATTTGTTGGCGTGGTTGAATTCATTTGGCGCCATGCCTGTCGGCCGTGAGGACTTCAGAAAGTGGCTGGAGGTGCAGGTGAAGTATATCCATTCGCATGGACGTAATGATGAGTCACCCATAAATGCAACACATATCCAGTCTGACGGTACATTCTTTCAGAAGCGGCGCAATATCCAGGAAGACGTGGACTTGAAGGATGTCAAGATGGAAGGTGGTGGTTTTATGGCAGAAATGGAATTGCTCCCTGATAAAGAAAAGCTCCAATCATTCATTAAAGCAGGGGAGATAGGCTTTACCCCTTTGATGGTGGTTAGTGATCTTACCTGCGGGAAAACGGGAGAGAATTATTTGACCAGCCCATGGATTGCACCCTTTGGCGAGACTACATGTACTATCGGGAAAATGGAGAGCATGGTGTTTGTGTGGTGCAGAGGATCTAAAAAAGTAGAGAAATGACACAAGCGGAGAGGTGGGTTGCCAGATACAACGAGGTGAAATCTTTTATAGAGGAAAATCACCGCAATCCATCGAAGTATAATCCGGAGGAGCGTTTGATGATACACTTTCTCAAACGAAATCGAAAACTTCTTAACGCTGATGCTCTGAGTGAAGATAGGCGTGAGAATTTTTTTGCGTTATTGGAGTTATGTGAGAAGTATAGGAGGGTGAATCAATATGAATAAGTTGCCATATGAAGGTTTTCGTCTACGGTAAAACATCCGATGATAAGGGCCACCAGTTAGAGGCTTTGGTGGCTGCTATACTGAAAAATTTGGGGTATTGTAAAATAACCCTTAATGAAAGAGGTGCCGGTGGACATGAGGTTGATGTAACGGCAACAAAAAAAGAGCCAATAGGGGAGGATACAACTCTGATTTGTGAATGTAAAGCCCACAAGTCATTAGTGGAAATGACAGACTGGCTTAAGTTCGTTGGTAAGATTTATCTGGCTCATAGAAAAGACAGCCGGTCACAAGGGCTGATGGTCGCGTTATCAGGTGTGAATGGCAGTGTAATGGGCAATTATAAAGAAATTAAAGAAGATAAGTTCATTACGTTGATTACAAATGAGGATATACATGAGTACATAACGCAGCTCCATCCTTTGTTACCTGAGAAGGAGGTTGTAAGGTATATTAGCCAATATACGAGGAAAGATGTGGTAGGCGCAAATATAATTTATTACGACAGTTTGTTTTATTGGCAGATATGCTTCCCTAATGGTGAATATACTATACTTAAAGATGACTTGTCTAGTATTGAAGATGCTAAGTTGGCACCATTCTGCGAGATGATAGAATCGCAAACAGATTCACGTTTGTTTGTAAATATTAAAGAGGAACAAGAGGCAATTCAAAGATTTTCATTCATTCGTTCCCTTATTTTAAGCTACACGCTTGATCAGGAACGCACCTTGAAAGAAATAACGGATTGGATAAATTCCGTCAGAGTGGGCTTTAATGTATCGCGGACTGAAATTGAAGATGGTATTGCTGCTATACCTTTTTTATGCAAAAAAGGCGATGACAAGGTGTCCGTAATATGTGAAGCGGGGATCAATTTTATTGATTTCTACCGCTTTATTTTGAAAGATACTGTTACAACAAAAGTTATGGCAACTTCTTTTTACAAGGAGCATATTAATCAATCATTTCTTGGCGAGGTAAGAAAACTACAAAACAATATTCAGATTCCTGAAGAGAATGTAGAAGAATGTTTGTTCTTACTTAAGCATTCCCCTTCTGCTTTGAGATATTCAATCTATGAAGACAAGGCATTAACTTGCTATAGAAATCCAGACAAAGCCATCTTTCCTAATTTAGAAAAAGCTCATACGGAGTGGTTCTTAGATAATGTGATGAATGGCTTTATCAGCGACTTCAATAATGGCTCATTAAGCGAATACTACATTGATACTGAAAAAATCGCTTCAATTGAATTGCATACAGATTTGAAGATATTCAAGGATGGGGAGAAGCCAAGGGAGATTCATCATTATAAGGCTCAATGCATAGGTCATCTAAGCGAAGAATATGGCGGACAAGCCGTGTTGATGGTTAAGATACCGGAATAAACTTGTTTGTATTATAAACATGGCAACGCAGGCGAGAAAGGAATATAGCCGGATTAGAACCTGTAAAAATCGGATATGAAGGAACTGTTCACATCATTTGCTATAAGTGTAGCGGCTAACATTGTTACAACGCTATTCGCACGGACATCTTCTGAAAAGGAGATACGGAC
>OCTX012256307.1_pt1 | contig 13779 bp, 6 predicted proteins | sample 1539691 | NCBI WGS metagenome assembly OCTX01 (sample SAMN02144231, study PRJEB22623) | gut metagenome | biome: sheep rumen | host: Ovis aries | place: New Zealand | reverse complement strand
TCGAAAAAGGACAGGTTCTTGCTAAGCCAGGTACTGTAACATGCCATAAGAAGTTTACAGCTCAGGTTTACGTTCTTACAAAGGACGAGGGTGGACGTCATACTCCATTCTTCAACAATTATCGTCCACAGTTCTACTTCAGAACAACAGACGTTACTGGTGTCTGCAATCTTCCAGCAGGTACAGAGATGTGCATGCCTGGTGATAACGTAGAGATGACAATCGAGCTCATCCACCCAGTAGCTATGGAGCAGGGACTTAGATTCGCTATCCGTGAGGGTGGTAGAACAGTTGGTTCAGGTTCTGTTGTATCAATCATCGAGTAATTATAGAATATATTTATAGATGAGATTAATCCCGGAGTATAATTCTCCGGGATTTTTTTTAATTGGCTTTGTAACATTAGGTTAAACAAAGATAGAAAATGTGTTATAATCTAATGAATAGAAAAATATCGTATTCCAGGAGGCTGATATGAAGGTTATTTGTAAATGCTGTCATAAGTCATTTGATTATGATATGTATATGGGACTCTGCCCTAAATGCGGTAGAGTATATAGACGTGATAAGGGGATGTACAGTGTTGTTGAGAAGGATATGGTAGGAGATTTTCATCTTCATGCTGATGATGGCGGTCTTAACAGAGGTATACAAGGTGTAGTTTATAATCAGGGAAGTGGTGAATCAGGAAAGACCAGACTGAATGGTTTTAATCAGAGTACATCACTTAACCAAGGTACATCAAACATACATAATGAAGTCTCTAATAATCTGTATACCACTATATCGCCTCAGGCTACTCCTAAGGATGCGGTTGAAACTATAAAAGCAAGCACAAAAAACGGATACTATGCACCGACTCATAAAACTAAGATTAATCAATCTGTTGTTAAAACTAAAAGGACTGGTAATTCTCTGGGAGTAATCATTTTTTTAATTATCATAATAATGTCAATTCTTTCTTCAATATTTGATTAAATTTTATATATAATCACACTTGCCAAAGTTTGAAATATGGAGTATAATTTCGAACAATTACAAAAAAATGTGACTATCTGTTTTTAGTTTTGTTTAGTCATTATATTTAAATATTAGGAGGAAAATCATGGCAACTTTTATCACTGAACCATCACACACATTTAACGAATATTTACTTATTCCCGGATACTCATCAAGCGAATGTGTACCTGATAATGTAAGTCTTAAGACTCCACTTGTTAAGTTCAAAAAAGGTGAGAAGCCTGCAATCGAGATGACCATACCAATGATTTCAGCTATAATGCAGTCTGTATCAGGTGACAGGCTTGCTATAGCACTTGCAAAATCAGGTGGTGTATCATTTATATATGGTTCACAGAGTATAGAAGACGAAGCTGCCATGGTTGCCCGTGTAAAAGGATATAAGGCTGGCTTTGTAAAAAGTGATTCAAATATAAGCCCTGATGATACACTAGCTGATGTTCTTGCTCTTAAAGAAAAAAATGGACATTCCACAGTAGCAGTTACAGCAGATGGAACAGCTGAAGGAAAGCTTGTAGGTATAGTTTCCAGTAGAGATTACAGAGTAAGCCGTATGACACCTGACACAAAGGTCAGTGAATTTATGACTCCTCTTGAGAAGCTTATTACAGCGAAGGACGGAACAACTATTTCAGAAGCTAATGATATTATATGGGATAATAAGCTGAATTCACTTCCTATAGTTGATGACGAGGGAAGACTTGTGTCATTTGTTTTCAGAAAGGATTATGACGAGCACAAGAAGAATCCCGGAGAGCTTCTGGATTCTCAGAAGAGATATATAGTTGGTGCCGGAATCAATACGAGAGATTACGCTGATAGAGTTCCTGCTCTTGTAGAAGCAGGTGCAGATGTTCTCTGTATAGATTCTTCAGAAGGATTCTCTGCATGGCAGGAAATGACACTTAAATGGATCAGAGACAAATATGGTGATTCAGTTAAAGTTGGAGCAGGAAATGTAGTTGATAGAGAAGGCTTCAGATTCCTTGCAGATTGTGGTGCAGACTTTATAAAGGTTGGAATCGGTGGAGGTTCTATCTGTATAACAAGAGAGACAAAGGGTATAGGTCGTGGTCAGGCTACAGCACTTATAGAGGTATGTCAGGCCAGAGATGAATATTATGAGGAAACAGGAATATATGTTCCTGTATGTTCAGATGGTGGTATTGTATATGATCACCACATTACACTTGCACTTGCTATGGGTGCAGATTTCGTAATGCTTGGAAGATATTTTGCAAGATTTGATGAAAGCCCGACAGCTAAACTCCTTGTTAATGGTAATTATGTAAAAGAATACTGGGGCGAGGGTTCCAATAGAGCACGTAACTGGCAGAGATATGATCTTGGTGGTGATAAGAAGCTTCATTTTGAGGAAGGTGTTGATTCTTATGTTCCATATGCAGGTCCACTGAAGGATAATGTAGATAGAACTCTTAGCAAGGTAAAGTCTACGATGTGTAACTGTGGAGCGCTTACAATAAAAGAACTTCAGGAGAAAGCTAAGATTACGCTTGTATCTTCTACAAGTATTGTAGAGGGTGGAGCACATGATGTTATCCGTAAGGACAACAGTGGTTCTAACGTAGAATGATAGCTTTATCGTTTAGTATATTCTATATGAGTAGTTTTAGTTTATTATGTATAAAGAGTCATGAACATTGTTCCTGACTCTTTATGTGTATAGTGGCTGCTGATATTCAAAGGATAAGTGATTACATATATGAAAACATCTATATTGTTCGATAAAAAAACAAATAAGATAACCAGGATAATTATGATTATTTCAGGGATTTGTTCAATCATTTACCTGGCATTATTAGTGCTGCCTGAAAGAATAACTGATAATCTGGAGAGTCTGATAGTTCCTGTAGTCTTAGTGGGAAATGCGATGTTTCCGGTTTTTCTGATCAGTTTCTTCGTTTATATCAATTCGGCTGTATATCTGAAACGTCTGGAAAATAATACATTTAAAGTGCCAGATAAGAAATCTGACTATAATAATAATCTGGAAAATCTCCCGAGAACAGAAATAGTTGAAAACCGATATGCAAATGACAGCAATATTGCATTTTATATATCCCTGGTGGTGTATATAATTTTCCTTGTTCTGGATATAATCTATCTGATTACCTGGGATAAATATGAAAAGGGAGCGATGGCATTATTTATAGCGCTTATTATAGGACACTTTATATATATGGTGATTGGACTGCTGCTAAGACGCCAAAGAAACACTGATGAATATGTAGATGATGTGGATATTAAAAATGGTAAAAAAACACGTATGAGTCTTGTGAGATTCATTACGCTCCTTTTGGTACTTGGGCTATTAGGTGCATTTTCCGTTGCTACAGCCCACACAATGACCCGGTACATATACAAAAGTAGAAATGGTTCTTATGATAAAACTATAGATTATTTTAAGAGTAAAGCGACGATGTCAGTAACATCGCCGAATCTAAAGGATGGAGTGTGGGACTCGGTTATAACCAATACAGATGCTGGAAGCAATATGTCTCCGGAGATAAGCTTCGATAAAGTAGAGGGGGCTAAGTACTATGTGGTATACATGGTAGATGAAAGTGCAAATAACTGGGTTCACTGGATAGTAACTAACGTTGACGAAACAACCCTGCCATTGGGGGCAAATAAGGATAAATATGCCGAGGATAATAATTTTAAATATATAGGTCCTTATCCTCCGGCTGGTTCGGGTAATCACACATATACTATTTACGTATATGCGATGAAAGATAAACCGGATTCATCTACCGAATACCAGTTTGACGAACCATTTTTGACCGGAATGGATATGTATTATAGTCGACTTAATATATCTAAATATGGAAAAATAAACGAATATGGAAATGTACTGGCATATGGGTACATTTCCGGAACATATAGCAGATAAATCGTTTATGGCTGTCAGTCTGAGGACTTTTCTCTATACTAGTTAGACAGATGACGATTAATCCAGTCTACTATATCAGCAAAGACCTCATTTCTTTCAGTCTCATTTAATATCTCGTGTCTCATGTTTGGATATAATTTTATCTCGGTATCATATTTGCCTGATTTTACCAGCTGTTCATATACCTTCTTGACACCTTTTCCCATATTTCCAACAGGATCATCCTCACCGGATGTTAGAAGTATAGGGAGATCATCCGGAATTCGATCTATGTGGTCGTTTTGGTTTACATAAAGCGTGGTAGACATGAGTGCTTCATATCCATTTAAAGTAAATCTAAACTGGCATCTGTCATCATTATAGTAGCTTCTGACTATATCAGTATCTTTTGTTAACCAGCTTTTCTCAGGATTACTTCCGGTCATATCATATTTGTTATAAGGGGCGCCGCCAAAAGTCATAGAAGTAACTATATCACTTCTATAATGCCAGCCTTTAGCTTGTGCTGTTGATCTGACCAGCATGAGTCCGGCTTTTATCTTAAGATCTGCCTCAGAACCCGTTCCAACTATTATAGCTCCACTGAGTCCATCTCCCTTATGAGACAGATATCTTCTGAGAAGATATGATCCCATACTGTGACCAAGCATTATATAAGGAATATCAGAATATTTTCTGGAAGTTATTTTTCTCAGCTTATGAATATCCCTGATAAGGGCTCTTGCCGGTGCAATGTCGCAGATGTATCCCCAGTCTTCGATACTTCTTACAGATTGACCGTGTCCCAGGTGATCGTGTCCCACAACCACGAATCCCTGACTTGTAAGATAGTTAGCAAAATCATCATATCTTTCTATATACTCAACCATGCCGTGAATCAGCTGGACGACAGCTTTAGGTTTGTCCTCCGGAGTCCATTCAACAGCATGTATGGTGGTGATGCCGTCTGATGATAAAAAAGTTTGATTCTGCTTCATGTGTAATCCCCTTTGTATAGAATCTATAAAAATACCTTTATATTGTAAAATTAATACAACCAATCTTCATTATACATTTCATGAACAGCTTTTACAACATATAGTGTTGAAAATCTTAAAAAATGTTGTTATCATGAATCAGTAATTAGAAATTCTTATCTGTTGATGCGTTATAAAAGAAACGGAATCATTAATAATATGATCAATAAGAAGAAAACTTTACTGATAATTTTATCAATTATATTGATTCTGCCAATAAGTTTCATCATTGCGAATATGTCCGAGGATGCTCTTTCATATTCTGTCAGAAGAGGTGATATACTGATAGGCGCTTTTGTAGTGTTTATCTGCATACTCATCCGATTTGGGATAGACAGAGTTATTGTTCGCCTGATGGAAGAAGAGAGGGAGAAAGAAGCAAAGGAAGAAACTGAAGTGGATGCTTCCGGAGATATGGTTGAAGAAGTAGATGCTGCTGGAAAAGTAGCTACTGACAATGCTGTTGATGAAAGCGAAGAACTTGATCCAGAGGCTGATTCAGATATTGATTCAGAGGAAGAAATAGAAGACTATGATGAAAAAGAGGAAAGCATAATTGGCCCCTTGTTTAAAAATATAATCTTTTATGTAATTGTAGCAATCCTACTTGTTGGAATCCTGTTTTTATATTCGATAGAATGGATATCACTTGTCCTTGCTTTAACCGGGATTACCTTTTTATCAATAGTTCTGTTAGAAAAGAATATCTATAAAAAAAGATATTCTGTAGATCAAGAAATTAAATCAGAAGAATTAGATGATATAGATGATGATTTAGTTGAAGAATCTGATAATATATCTGCGGATGAAGAGAAATCAGTTGATGCAGATAAAGATGTTCAAACAGAGAGGTTAGATGATACAGAAAAACTTGATGAAACAAATAAAACGAATGAAGATGATGAGGTAAATGATTCGGAGAAAGCTGATAAATCGATTGATTCAGGAGAATCTACTGAAAATACGGAGATATCAGCCGAATCTGAGAATAAAGCAGAAACAAAAGCTGCTGAGGATACTGATAATTCGGAGAAAACAACTAGAAAGAATAAAAAGAATAAGAGAAAAAGAAATCGAAATGTAGCGGATAGAATCAAAAGAATAAAGGATGAAGAAAAAATAATCCAGTTAAATTATGATATCGAACTTACATTTGCGGAATCTAAAGAAACTGGTGGTTCAGAGGAACCATCGGATGCTGAACTAAATAATAAAGAAAATAACAAACAGGAAAAAGATACCAAGGAAAACAAGGTTGAAAGAAACTCTGAGAATGTAGAAAAGGAAGTAAAGCAAGAAGAGAAAGAAGATAAGAGAGAAGAAAAGAAAGAGGAAAAGATAGAAAAACAGATAAAAGAACAGAAGGAAGATAATAAAGAAGAAAAAAATGAAACAGAAGTTATAGAAACAGAAGTAAATCAGGATAAGGATGAAGATACAGATAAAGATGAGACAGTAGAAGAACTGGATTCTGATAATACAGATGGATCTGAGAAAAAAGAAGGGCATGTTGGTAAAATTGTATTTACAGCAATTTTGAAGACGATAGCATATCTACTGCCTATGATACTAGTACTACTAGTGTTTGGTGATCTGCAGGCAAAACATTTTACGGGCCCATACTTTATGCTGATAATTGTACTTTCAATATTGGCAGCGGGAATTGAAGTGGTGGCCAATAACATGCCTGCAAGTAAGGTGTCATATATAATAACATCAATTTTTCTCACGGTATTCCTGTGCCATCGCAGTGTCCTTATAGGTCTTGTATTCTTGCTAGGCGCTTACTTGATACTTGTAATAGTCCCAATCGTATATGACAACTGGGGCACCGGAGGAACCAAAGCAGTTAATAGAGCTAAGATATCTATGTCACGCCTTGTAAGCAGAGTATTTACGCTTATAATGATGCTTCTGGCTATATGGAAGCTCAGTTACGGTGCTATGTGGGAAATAGATTATCTGGTAATATTATCAGTTGCTGTATGCTCTATAGGGTATATGGCAGACAGGCAGTTCTGATATACCTATCAAATATCTGTTTTTTATATAAAATTAACAATAAAATTAGTCGAATTACACAAAGAAATATGAAAACTGTATGAACAAGCCGCGTAGAAAAGTTGCGCGGCTTGCTTTTTTATGGTAAACTACATTTAGATAGCTATACCCTTTTGTATATATTGACTAGGTATAGAAATATCTTTGAATTGGATTGGTATAAAACCCGGAGTTAACAGATCTGTGGATGGGAACACAAGATCGGATCATAGGGAGGAAAAGCTTATGGTTGGGAGAGAGAGACTCAGGGTGGTTGGTAAAGTATTATTAGAGGAACCCGGATTAAGAAAGACCGAAGGCATGGAAATGCGTATGACAGAATTATCCGGTAACGAAATAAGTAAGAGGTTTAGCTCCCGGAAGAATTCGAAAAAAGGATTCACCCTTGTGGAGCTTCTTGTCGTGCTTGTAATACTTGCAATAATAGCTGCAGTGGCAATACCGGCTATGTTGGGATTTACTGATAGTGCACGAAAGAAAGAAAATACAGCTGATGCAAATGCGGCATATAAAGCTGCACAGACAGCATTGACGGATTTGTTTAATGATGCTTCAAGTGTTCTTGATCATGATAAACGAGCAAATGTAGCAAAAATAGCTGGATTAGATGCTGAAAACACAAGGTTTAAGGTATGGACTGAAAAGATTTTAGAGGCTGGAGTTACAAATGCTACTTCCGAAAATGTTGGTTCTTACACTATTGCATATGCTTTATTTGAAACAACCAATGATGATACTGGTAAATATGTTTTTTATGACGGAAATGAATGGACGGTTTATGATGACATTTCTGATGCAGAATACGCAATGAATGCAGTTGGCATAAATTCGAATCAATATAAGGATAATGTTATTTACTTATGGCCGGATTATATGAATGGAGCAGAATATGCTGATACGGCATATCCTGGTGTTACACCAGAAAAGGAAAATTGGGCAGAAGAACCAATTGATGATGACGAGAAGTATACTCTTAAAATTCATAATTACAATACACTACAAGGAAAGACTACTCCGGGAATTCTTTTCAAAATAGGAGATCAGGAAACTGGAACTCCAGATACATTGAATCTTGAATTTGTAAAAGATTCTGGAAATAGAATAATATCAAAAAATTGGACTAGTGAAGATACAATAGAAATCAAAAATGTGATTTATAAGATATCTCTTGTTGATGGTTTCGAAAATCTTAGATGGAGTATTCAGCAGAATCCTAATAAGATAACTGATGGAGATGTTTTTGATAATTATGAAGATATTATTTCCAGTGTAAGTGCATTAAATGCGAATGGAATTTATGATATATATCCTATTACGGATAAGGAGATTGAAGAGAAGAAAATTGTTTTTAGACGCGTAGAGGGTTCAAATTCAATGGGATTTGGCTCGCTTCTTAATTCGCAAGTAGAAGTAACATTTAAAAGATATAAAAATAGATATGATTATGACAGTTACAGTAAGAATAAAAGTCTTAATACTGGTGATGGTTCTATTTCATCAGCACTAAAAAGTGTTAAGGTTGCTTCGAATTGTAATCTTTTGGGTTGGGCATTTTGGAATGGTTCTGATTATGAAAAGGATTCTTCGGATGCGATCATGGAATATGGAAAGAATGCTGAAGAGGATTTATGGAATAAAGTCTTTTCTGATGCTTCAAATAGTGAAAATCCTAATTCCGGAGAGTTCGTTGGAATTACAGAAAAAGTTAAAAAAGTTGTATTAATGGCAGATGAAAAAGGTTTGTCATCATTTAATGGTGCAAAAAAACTTGAGTTAAAGGCTAGTTATAATGAAGTGACTGAAAGTAGTTCTGATAATTTTGATATATATGAAACTAACAAACTTTCCATAAATAGTGGATGCAAGCTTACTGGTTGGGAAAAGTATCACGTTACTCCTGCGGTATCATATGAAACTGTTGAGATGATATGGGAAGAAGTAAGAGCGTCTGGTGAAGGTACTTATACGTATATTGCAAAGGTTGGCTATGGTTCAAGGGCTAAATTCCTTCAGAGATCAAATGGTAACGATTATTCGGATCCCCAAAATTTATGTGGACAAATTAGGTTTTTGTTTGGTGGCGTTAAATCTAATGTTGGAACATTTCAAAAACAGGATTATCGCATTGCTGTAGAGGTTCTAACGAATGCCGGAATTATTAATAAAATAATGACTGGATATGATAATAGTAGTATAGAAGATGATATAGCAATTCAGTGTAATGGTCATTATCAGACATTTGATAACCTTAACAAAGCTGTAACTGGTGGAACCATAAAACGAATGGTTATAATGTGGGATGGACATGATGAGACTTACGATGTGCCTATCTTTGGTTATAATGTTGTTTCTTCAGACAATACATATCATGTTTATTGGTTTTCTAGAGACGATCATCCAGAACTTGTTGGTAAGTTTTTCAGTTTATTTGACAAATATGAAAAAGTTGATTTCGCCGGATCATGTATTGATGATTGGAACACTGCTTCGTGTACAGATATGCATGATATGTTTTGGCTTTCTGGCTTAAAGGATGGAGATGTTGACTTTAAAAAATGGGATTACAGTTCCGTTACTGATATGAGCGGAATGTTTAGAGGATGTAAAAAACTGACATCTATTGATTTTTCGGGATGCAGTATGCCGGAATGTACGAGTTTTGCTAACTTGGCGTCTTATAAAGATGTTGTTAATACAAGCTTAACAAGTGTGAATTTTGATAAATTATATACTCCGAAGCTAAGTAATATAAGTGGGTTGTTTACTTACGTAAATAATATTACTACATTTTCTGCAAGAGGTTGGAACGCACCTTCGATTACTTCTATGGAATCGTTGTTTAATGGTAAAAAATTACTTACGTCTGTGGAATTTGGTGATTTTGATGACTCCTATAAAACCGATCTCAGTGGATGTAAGTCAATGGCTCAAATGTTTATGGGATGTACTGCATTAACAAATATTTCGTTTGAGGGACTTGATTTGACTTCGTGTACTACTTTTAAAAGCTTATGTAGTGGTTGTACTAATTTGACTTCATTTAGTTTAAATAAGTGTAATACACCAAGTCTCACAAATGTAGTTGATATGTTTGCAAGTGCACCTGCTGTTAAAACATTTACTGCAAGAGGCTGGAACGCCCCAGAGTTAACATCATTATATAGATTTATGTATGGAAAGAAAAATATTACAACTTTTGACATTAGAGATTATGATGAAGAGAATAAAACGATTCTGACATCCTGTACAACTATGGCAGAAATGTTGACTGGTTGTAATAAGCTTCAGCATTTATCCTTTGAAAATGTCAGACTTGATAGTTGTAAATCGTTTAACTCAATGTGTAAGGATTGTACCGAACTCTTATCTGTTAATATAGATGGATGTTATACGCCTGAACTTACAGATGTAGGAAGTATGTTTAATAATGTACCTAAGCTTGAGGCATTTTCAGCTGTTGGGTGGAAAGCAGGAAAACTGACTTCTTTATATAATTTTATGTATAATAAAGATAATTTAGAGTCATTTATTTTGGTTTCAGATGATGCGGATCCTGATGATAGTAAAATGACTGATTTGAGTGGTTGTGAAAATCTATCTCAGCTGTTGTATGAATGTGATAAGCTTTCTAGTGTATCCTTTAAGGGATTAGATTTTAGCGCGTGTACCAATGTTTATAAAATGCTTACCAACTGTAAAGAATTAACAACTGTAATATTTGATGATTGTAATATGTCCAGCTTATCTGGAACATTTAATGCTTTTCAAGGTAAAAATGATGCTTCTAGAAAAGTGAAAACATTCAGCGCAAAAAGGTGGAATGCTGGAAATATAACTTCTTTTGAAAATCTATTTTATAGGGGACATCTTGGTAATCAACCTCTTCCTGATGGTACGGTAGGAGAATTAGGATTATCTGAGATAGAATTTGTAGATTTTGAAGGGGCTGATTTACATAGCGTAACAAGTATGTATCAAATGTTCTATAATTGCTCTAACCTTGTGTCTGTTAATTTTAAAGATGCTATATTGAGACCTGCTACTGATGATACTACGGTTGATACGCATTGGCTGTTTTTCCATTGTTTCAGACTTACGAGAGTGAATTTTGATTTTGCTGAAGGCACTAAGCTGCGTCCTGGAGATATGTATAAGTTCTTTGACTATTGCTTATCGCTTGAAACAGTTGATTTTGGTGCAGGCGGATTATCCGGTGAAGCTAAAAATGAAAAGATTAGGTCAAAGCTTGATACATCGGGAGCCTATGACATGAGTAACTTATTATATCAGTGTGGAGAACTTGATCCTAGTGATAAGTTTTATGAGGCTTTTCAGTTTGATAGTGCAAAACGTATTTCTAGAATGTTGTATGGTATATACAATCATTCTTCTTTAGATGATATTGAGGTTGTTTTTACTGATAAAGATATGTCTAGCGTTGTAACTAATCCTGGGCTTTCACCAAATCCGCCTAATGGCTTACAACAGATGTTTCAGGATTCCAAAGTAAATAAGGTGACTTTTGTTAGATGTAATATATGTAATATGACAAACACTAATGTGTTAAATATGTTTAGTGGATCGTCTGTTAAAGTAGTTGAGTTTATCGACTGTGATATGAGCGGCTTGACAGGTTTTGGAGATATGTTTAAAAATGCGTCATCAGTTGAAATAATTCGACTGAATGGTACAGATATGAGTGGAATAACAAGTCTGCAAAAAGCATTTGATGGAGCAACTAATTTAAAGACTTTTGAGGCTAAAGGTTGGAATATAAGCGGTGTTACATCGATGAAAGAAATGTTTTTGAACAAGAATAATCTTGAGACATTTGATATTTCAGATTATGAAACAAGTGATAGTGTTAGTGTTGCTACATCTATGGGTTCGTGCACTGATATGACTAGAATGTTTTCTGGATGTAAAAATCTTCAAACAGTTCTGTTTTCTGATAACACTGATATGAGTGGTGTAAAAACGTATCAGGGAATGTTTAATGATTGCAAGAGTCTTACATTGGATGCTTTTGGAAATATGGCTAAGTCATGGAATTTGGATGGCTCCAGCATTAATTTCAATAACAAAGCAAATGCAAATTTATTAATAAACAGTAACTGTACTCAATTTACAGAGACTAGAATTTTTAACTTTGGAAACGGAAAGCAATATAAGATTGGTGGTTCATTATATTATTTAATGCAAAATTAATGATTAATCGTGGAGAATAGTATATGAAGAGAAGAAAAGGCATCAGAATAAACAGAATACTTTCATCCGATTCAGGTTTCACATTAGTGGAACTTATTGTGGTGCTTGTTCTTATGGTTATTATTATAGCGGTTGCTATAGCTGGTGGTCTTGGCTGGCAGGAGTGGGCTCAGTTTAATCATGAAGAAGCTATGGCTGAAGAAATCTTTTTTGCTGCACAGAATCAGCTGACAGAGTATGATTCAAGCGATGCATTGGAAGATAAAGTTATAGCAGAACTTTTAAAAGTTGGATCTACAAATGGTAGTTATGATACTAGCATTACACTCTCAAAATCTCTTTTAGGAAATATAGTTTATAAGAATGAAGGTTTGTCAGAGGTAAAGTATACCTGGGATGATGTATGGAAATCTAATCAGAACAGTGCCACACAAGAAGGAACCATGATTAGATTAAAAGCAGATAAGGATGACTATAAAGCTTATTTGGATGGTACACTTGTTACTCCTGGCGATACATCTAAATTGGGTGCTAAAATTCTATTTGATATTGTGTCATCATATGTATCTGATACAGGTGCGTTAAATGCAGCTATTACTCTCGAGTTTTCTCCTGATGCCGGACAGGTTTTTTCGGTTTGCTATTCAGACAAAGTTGATACCCTTCTTTATGAGGGAGAGTCGGCTGGAAGCGGAAAAACCTTTGCCAGTGTTATGAATAGAACTATTACTTCTAGAAAATCTAATATGATGGGGTATTTCAGCGTGGCAGAACTTGCACAGAGAATAAAGGGAAGAGGTGCAACTAAGTCAAATTTAAAGCTGGAATTAGAAAATTCTAATTTCCTTCTGCTGAAGGTTGAAGATGAGGGAATAGGTAGCGAAGCATTAAGAAATGGAGATAAGCTTTTATTTAATATATATAACGGACAGACATCTGGAAATAATAATTTGATGTCATTTACACTTGATTACGCGTTGATTCCCACAGGGAGTATAGCGAATGTTGATTCGATTACTCCTATGAAGGTTAAGTTTAGCATGTTGGCCGGTAAATATTCCGGAAAAGAAAATGTTGTATTTAGAGTTCCGGTATGGAGAGAAGATAATAATATTTATATAGTGTTAGATGCAGCAGATGTTCAGGCGCAAACCCTTTCTTTCGCGGATTCGATATATTTTGGTAAGAGCTATAGTTCTGAAACTCCGGATTCAGGTGAAGAGTCTTTTAGAAATACATACAGTTTTTATAGATTTGGCCTTGCAGATTTGACTAATTACATATTTGCTGATGTTACAGTTAATACATATGATGCGAAAATAACGCAGCCTGTTGAAGGCGGATCAAATATTCTTCATGACAATGGTTTTAGAGGAGTATGTACTTGTTTTGAAGAATATACAAAGGAAGATGAAAATGTTGACATTGAGCTTAAAAATGCCAGACATTTTTATAATATGAGATATGAAACTGACTATAAGAGAGATGGAAATGAATCTCTTAAAGAAACATTTAAACTGACGGAAAATATTTCGTGGGCTTCTTTTGTTGGAAAGAATA
>OCTX014558861.1_pt1 | contig 13781 bp, 8 predicted proteins | sample 1539691 | NCBI WGS metagenome assembly OCTX01 (sample SAMN02144231, study PRJEB22623) | gut metagenome | biome: sheep rumen | host: Ovis aries | place: New Zealand | reverse complement strand
GCATGTGTCTCATCTCCGGTCTTAACGTCGTGGGCCTTGGAGTAAGTCACGGTTCCTCCTCCCTGTGCCGGGGATGAACCGTTTACGGTCCTGCTATTCGTCGTCACGGTCTGAGGAGTTGAACTGCCCTGATTGCCCGAATTACCGTTCACCCTGACGGGAGTCGGGGTCGGCGTCGGCTGCCGTTTCAGAATTGTTGTAACCTTTGACTCACGCTCCGACGTTTTGCCGTCGGGAGTCTTAGCGGTCATAATAACAGTATTCTCACGTCGTCCGTTACTTATATCTGCCTGTGTCACAGTATAGGTGCATGTTGCCGTCACGCTCTCACCTGGAAGCAGAACGCCTTCTCCCGCAGATGCATCCTTCCAGTCATAAGTGAGTGCTGTAGCGCCTTTCAGAGTGTCCCTGAGCGTGACATCGCTAAGTGTCAGACTTCCGGTGTTGGTCCCTACGATCGTATATGTCAGAACATCGCCGGCTACGGCATTTGTGATGGTCGTCTTATCCACGGTTTTTGTCAGAGTGAAGGATGCTTTGCCTCCCAACTTCGTCTCCGCACTGTCTTCCTCGGGATCAAGCGGTTCGTCTTTTCCGTTTCTGGATGTGACGATCGCGGTATTAAGGACCCGCCCTTTGTCGATATCCGTCTGCACAATGTCATAATATGCTTTCATTGTCATGCTCTCACCCGGAAGCAGGATTCCTTCTCCCTGAGTGGCTTCTGACCAGTCGTATTCGGGTTTTGACAGCCCCGTCAGTTCATCCTGCAGGTTGATTTCATGAAGAATCGTATTTCCTGTATTGGAAACTCTGACTGTATAATTGATCCGGTCTCCGACGTGGGCATTTGAAAGCAGTGACCTGTCCGCGCTTTTTTCGATCTTGACGGAATCTGTTCTCTCGACCGGCGTCGTCACGGTAGCTTCCGCCGGTGTGATCTCTTTTTTATCGGGCGTTCTTCCCGTCACGATCACTGTATTATCCGTCTTTTCCTGTTCAATATCCTCCTGCGTTATCTTATAAGATGCATGTATCGTCACACGCTCACCGGGTTCGAGGAGATGTTCTCCGGAAGCTTCCTTCCAGTCATATGTAAGTTCTCCGAGACCTTCTTTATCATCGTGAACCTCCACATTGGAAACCGTGATATTTCCGGTATTCTCCGCGACCATGGTATAGACTATCTCGTCACCCGGACGGGCGTCCGTCACTTTGACAACATCCGCTGTCTTTGTGACACTGATCGTACCGTTCTGTTGAAGTGCTGTCTGTACGGAAGTTTCTGCCGTCACCGGCGTTTTATCCGGGGTGTAACCTGACGCTTTTGCCGGGTTTGTGACAGAACCCTGATTAATATCATCCTGGGTAATTGTATAGACCGCGGAGGCTCTCATGATTTCTCCCGGTTTTAAGATACCCTTGCCTTCCGACGCTCCGCTCCAGTCATACCGGAGTTCTCCGATTCCTTCGAGTTCATCGAGAATGGAAACTTTCATAAGGGAGCATTTTCCTGTATTTGCCACAGTGAACGTGTAGTTGAGTGTATCTCCGGCTTTCACATTATCGTACGTCTGTCTGTCAACTTCCTTCACGATACTGATTCCCGGTATATAAGGGATCTCTTTCAGGTCATCATCGGTTGAAGTGACATCTTTACCCGAAGGTGTCTTGCCGACTGCTGCCGCCTTATTCAGAATCTGACCTTCATCCATATCATTCTGCCCGAGCGGATAATCGGCACAAGCTGTCAGAACTTCTCCCGGAGACAGCGTACCCTGAGGTGTGCTTGCATCGCTTGTGCCTTCCCAGTCATATTGTATCGCTCCCAGTCCGTCCAGTTCATCAAGGATCGAGACTTCGGACAGGGTCACATTGCCGGTATTTGTCACGGTAAATACATAATGTACCGGATCCCCGACCTGAGTTTCTTCCGTGATTTCTCCTTCCGAAACTTTCTCTATTCTGATTTCTCCGTTCTCCGGAAGGAGAACCTCCGCATCATCCTGACTGCTCACAGTGTTTCCTGACGGATCAATACCGGTTACCGCCGCCTGATTCAGGATACTTCCCCGGTCAATGTCCGTCTGCGTCAGCGTGTAAAATGCTCCTCCCGATACGGATTCTCCCGAGGAGAGCACGCCCTCACCGGTCGAAGTGTCCCCGGAACTACTCCAGTCGATCACAACATCACTGATTCCCGGAAGGGCGTCCTCCAGCGTAATACCGGTCAGGCTGCAGTTGCCGGTGTTGGTGATGACAAATGTAAACGGCACCGTATCTCCGGCATGCGCATTTGTTCTTATTGGCGGATCCGCCGACTTTTCGAGCAGGATTCCGGGTCTTACGGTAACCTTTGTCTTTGCCTCATCCCTGTCAGTGACTTCAGATCCTTCAGGCGTCCTGCCGGTCACTGTTGCAGTGTTTACGACCTCGCCCGCATCGACATCCGCCTGCGTAAGCACATAGGATGCAGAACCGGAAACTTTCTCGCCGGGCATAAGAGTTTCGAATTCTCTGTCCCACTTCAGATCCTGAAGTTCGTGATCATCTGCAAATGTCACCTTCGTAAGTGTAGCGTTTCCCGTATTTTTTATCTCAAATCTATATGAGACAGTATCTCCGGCACCGGCTCCCTCCTTCAGCGGAAGAGCGTCTTTCGTCAGATCAATTCCCGCTGTATGTCCCAGCGATGTATCCGCGTCATCTTCCGACCTGTGCTCGACTCCCAGTTCATCCGTACCCGTTACAAACGCTGTATTGTGGATGATACCGCTGTCAATATCAGACTGAAGTATCTTATACTCTGCGGTTCCTTTCACAATCTCGTGCGGAGAGAGCGTACCGTTTCCTGTGGCAGGATCCGAACTTCCATCCCAGTCTATGGTAAGATTCTCCACATCCAGGCTGTCTGTCAGTTCGATGCTCTCAAGAGATACCAGACCTGTATTTTCGATTGTGAACGAATAATTCAGACTGTCGCCGGCGCGTGCATTTTCAATACTTGTATGATCGACATCTTTTATAAGCATAAGGTCTGCGACAGGTATGGTTGTATAAACCGGCTTCGGAGGATCGACCGAAATCTTTTCTCCGTTATGGTCTGTTATTTCAATATTATCCTTATTCGGAATCCGGTAACGAACCGTGCCGTCTTTATCTATATATAGTTCTCCCCTTTGATCCAGTATCATATCGTCTCTGATCTTTACATCGATCGTAAAGTGATATCTCCCCTTGGTCTGCCCCGGATCTTTGGCAGTCCATACTATCGTCTGACCGTCGCACGCTGTGTTCCATGCATTATCGTCGTTCGCATCTCCCTTATACACGTGTGTGACGGCTCCTGCGGCGTCTAAAATGTCATTCAGCTCATCTATCACGCGTATGGAACGCGCTGTATTGTCCTTTGAAACGACAGGAAACTCCGCTTCTATTGTATAGCGAAGAGACTCCCCTGCTTCCCCGGTCGTACGGTCTACCTTTTTCGTATTGGTCGGTATCGGATATCCTGTGAGAGAAGTCGGCGTGATATACGTGCCGCATCCCAATCCCCGCCATTTCAGGGTCGCTTCCGGTTTATTCATCGTCGTAAGCACCATACTGCTGTCGTCGTTCGTTTCGCCCATCTTATTCCCTTCAAAGAGCGAGTTGTTTTCCGATACAAGAAGTCTGGTATTATTACTGATATAGATATTCTCGTCAAATCCCGAAATGACCTGAACAGATTCCCTGACCGTCTGACCTTCTACGTCAGTTACGATATCAATATCTCGAAAAAGCATGGCAATCGGCGGAATACTAATTGTTTTCCCGCTTGTATCGGTCACCCTGATTTTCCACGCAGACTCAACGATCGGCGTAAGTCCGCTATAAAAGTTGACAAACTCACCGCTGTTGACCTTACCGAATGCGGCCCTTGACAGGAGTCCCTTATCAGTGACATCTGCAATCGAAATCTTACTTGAATCGGGAACCGCCTGTTCACGTGTGCCAGTCATCTTAAGATTCGTGAGAGTACACTCCAGATTTATGAACTCCCCTTTCGAAGTGTAACCGGCTTTCTTATATGTTATAGTGCATACATTTTGCCAGCTTGCCGTTTTTCCTTTGGACGGTACGACAGGGTTGTTAGGACTTATACATGTACGTCCGAACTCCGGCATATTGACAGCGCGAAAATCATTATTATGCACGACGGCTTCCCCGTTTTTGAAGTTCGTGATATAAGTCATTTCATTGCTCTCATTGCGTTTTGCCTGTTCTTCGAGGCTCGCGACCTTATTAAGTGTGTAAGATGCACCGTATACGGCAATACCCGCAACCGGCAGAGAACCCAACACGGTAAAGAGCGCAATTACTGCCGAAAGTATTTTCTTCCATATATTTTTCATGCTCACCTTTTCCTTTCTTAACTGTCTCATTTTGATTCCTATTTCATGATATACACGATATCGGCAAGCGCTACGTGATCGCCCGGACATAGACGGACTTCCTCATTGCCGAGTATCATCTCCCCGTTCACGCTCGTCCCGTTCGTACTGTTCAGATCCCTTAGATAGTAGCCGTCCACGCCGCGCCGTATTCTCGCGTGGACCCTGCTCACGGCAGGCGCATCGATCACACAGGAAACAAGCTCCTTCTGTTTCCCGATCAACACTTCTCTGTCAGAAAGTTGAATCATGGGAAACTCCGCAGAAGTGTTTTCGGGCACAAGAAATGCCGGCGTCATTTCCCCTTGCGGTCCTCCGGTCAAAAGAGCGGTCACTTCCGTACCCGTCTCTGCTTTCCACGCTGCTGCCAGAGTTCGCATTCCGTCCGCATTCTTTGTCCCCGGCTCCCGATAAGAATCCTGAATCTGTGCGGCCGGCTCGGACTCGTCTCGAAGAAGGCTATGTGCTGTGTCGTCCCGAAGGCTGTCATCGGTATCGCAAGTCAGGTTTTTGCAACCCTCCGCGTCGAACACTCCTGAATATGAATTGTCGTCCTCTCTTTCAGGCAGCGATTTATACGATTTTCGACGTTCGGTAACTCTTTTTTCCCTGCGTTTCATATATATACCGGCACCTGTAGCTGCTGCTATGATAAACACTGCGGCAACGATCTTCAGCACCGTCTCCGTATCCTGCAGCACAGCCGGATAGAAAAAGTGAAGCCCCAGATATGTGCCCGCTGCAACGAGAATGCCGACACCGACAATGCAGAGTGTTCTTTTTACAATTCTCTGTTTCCTGCTTCTTCTTACGCGGTCCGGTCCCGCACGCGGACCATCCGGTTTTTCAGCGCATGGAGGTCCGTCCGTACCTACGGACATCCGTTCGCTCTCTGTCTCCTTCCGTTCCGTCCTCCCATTGTCCCGGTATAGTTCAGCGCCTGAGGAAAGCACTTCTTTAATGTTTCTCTGTGAATTCTCGTAAAATGCGGAATCTCTTATCTCCTCCTCCGGACTTTCCCTTTCATGCAGGATACCGAGAAGTTCCGCAACCCCCGCATCGGTCTCTGTGAGCTCATGAGAGATCCGATATCCGAGCACAATTCCCTGCTGGTCGTCATGTGCGACAAAAGTCAGCAGATAATCCGTCAATTCCTTCAGTGATTTTCTGATATCTTTTCTGAAAAAAGGTGCAAATACCAGCACCGCCTCCTGTGTCACAAAGTTCACAAAAACAAGCTGCGGATCCAACATCAGGTGATCCGGGCTGAGAAGATATTCTTCCATGACCGAAATCGTCTCCAGTATGCTTCCCAGAATATTTCTGATCTCTTTTCTTCCCTGCTTTCGGCTTTCACAGAATACCGAAAGGTTCTGTCTGCAAGTCACGTCATATCCGAGATATGTCCTTCCGTCAATGTAGCGGATATGGCAGGAAAGAAGACCGGGTATCTTATTTGCAAATATCATTCTCGTCTCATACGATTCCTCATGGAGATCGTCCTCGCATTTTAAAATCATATAGTTGTGATTCATATCACGCTGATAACTTACTTCCATTTCTTATTCTCCTGTCACAAGTTTTCCCGCACCTCTGATTTTTCTGAGATATGTCACCGGATAATACTTTTTATATGTTCGCTTCGATGAATTCTGCCATAAGAACTGACCGGAAAAATAAAAAGTCGCGCTGCTCATGGAGACCGTCCTCTGTGAAGAGGATTCCTCTTCGCCGCGTTCCGCATTTCCCGCGAAAAAGAGAGGCGGAATGTCCTGCTGCCGTCCGCTGATCGCCTGCTCGATACAGCTTGCCGTCATGCAGGTTCCGTTGTGCACATGCATCGTCAGATAAAGCGAGGAAAGGATCACGAGCAGTATGACCGACATGATGAGAGATGTCTCGATTGTCACGGATCCGCATGCGAGAGGACCTTGCAGAATCCTGCTAAGCATCGTATCGCTGTTGTTCCACACGGACTCCCTTCTGTCCCGGCTGTATTCCTTCTGTCCTGTTCTGAGTTTTTTCTTCTTCCTGCTGATTTCTCTCTGTCCCGCAATTCGTTCTGTATGTCCCATAGTTGTTCCCTCTTCTCGTAATGTGTTCCTCCCGTCATTCTCCGGAATGCTCCCGGACCGGAAAATCAATAATTTTTATGCGACATTATTCCTTACCCTTCAACGACTCATTATTTCGTTACGGCGCCGTCATCCGCCCCGTCACAGCCACAAGGACAGTACCCGCAAAAAGGAACGGTACAAAAGCATACGATTCCTCCTTCCGGTGACGGCGCACCAGAAGAATGCCGCTATAGGCAGCTGCCAGAAAAAGTGCCGCCATGAGGATCACACTCACGTCCTCCGCGGGATACATGACGCCAATGAGACACAGTATGATCCCGTCACCTGCACCGATCTGGCCGCCCGTGAGCCGGGTCAGCATAAAACTGATACATCCGGGGAACAGAGAATAGAGAAGTCCGACCGGAAAATCGTCCCTCGACAGATATGCGCAAAAAAGCGCCGGAGGAAAAGACGCCAGAGTGAGAGGAAGGCTGATTTTTTGTTCCCGGACATCCTTCCATGCATTTCCGGCAAGAACAAGAATTAAAATAAGTCCGCGAATGTATGTAATCACGATGCAGCGCACGCGGCATCCATCGCCGCACACCTCTCGCATATATGGAGCTCCGGGCACTCCGTTTTACTGACCATACGTACATGCCTTGTCAGAGAATTGTAATCAGTGGACGGATAGTAATACTCCCCCTTGGCAGTCACGTACACGGGACCGTCATAATTCTTCGGAAAACCGTCACAAGGTCTGTAGCGGCTCCCGTATTCGTTTCTGAGATTCTTAACATTCCCCATCGACGTTCGCATGATGGTGAGGTCAAGATGTGTACAGTCGGCATGTGTGTGATAGACTTCCTCATTATCGGTCAGATATACTGTTTCGGATCCGTGCGGTGCCCCGGTCTCGCCGCTTCCTGCAGCATCTCCTCCATAGCCGATCCACGGATATACCCTGGCTCTCAGCGCTATCCGGAGAGGAGCGATGCCGCCGAGCGCTCCCGGATACTGAAAAGTATATGTCTGGGGAAAATCCACCCAGATCCCCTCTTTTTCCGTCTCTATCACACCGCTGTACATGGCGATCTGTCTTGCACGGTTACTGAGCTCGAGATTCTTTACATTCTGTATCCTGACTGCCTGCATAACAGAAATCAGCGTTATAACAGCAAAAAACCAGAGCGGAAGGGCTAACGCACATTCCACGGTCACGGAGGCAGACAGGAATGCCTTTTCCTTCACATCTGTCCGTGGCTGACCGAATTTTTTATTTTTATATCTGTTCTTCGGAGAAGACATTCTTCAGCGCCTCCTAAGTGTTTGATTTATAGAAGAACCTTATTGCATGAACACTATGATTTTGCAAAATCCCGGTACCTCACTGTCTGTTCTTCGGTAAGCGTCACACGTCTTTCGGACCTGACCGATACCTGCACGGTAAGAGCCTCCATGCAGCAGTCAATTCTGAAATTCGGTCTGCCCGCTGCACGGATATTTTGTTCCACCAAGTCCAGCGTCCTGGTGATCTGCGTCTGCCCGTCTGCTATCGCAAGCATAACGCGCAGATAGTCCTGATAGCTCATCCCGTCCCCTACATCACCCGCAGCCATATCAAGACCTCCCTCCGTAAGGAGCTCCGGTATGCCTGCCAGTGACACCTGCCAATTAGCGTCCGATTTCATGAGAGGAACCCGCTTGCCGCTCAAAAGGGCACGAACATCCACTACGCTCTCACAGAAAGCCCACCCCGCAGCGAGAATCGCCTTTATTACAGGTTCTGCAAAGGGAATAAAAAGCAGTGCCGCGATCGCTGCGGATGCCGCAGTCAGTTCTTCCGAGCGGACTGCGCTGGAGTAGAGAAATACGATATTTGCCGCTTCTCGGACGACGAGAAGCTTCGTGACCATGGCCTCGATATTCTCCCGGTCTGTTCCCTTGCCCTGAAGAATGTATTCGGTCTGATAGGAAAGAGGTCCGTCTGCATCCGGCGCCGTGTAGCACCCAAAATGCGTCATTATGTATTCATCGAATATAAGATGCGATTCGAATGTTCCTATCCCTTCCGGAACATCAATCACGCCTACTCCCCGTTCATACCCTCGGGAACCGGCAAGCGATGCTCCGTCCAGCGACTTGTCCGATATATTCTCTGAACCTCCGGTCACCAGATCAAGTAAGGCTCTCGATCTCAGTTCGTCTATGAACGGAAGCGGATTTACGAAATCATCCGGCACGGCTTCTGCCCTTGCCTCCGCTTCCGTCGGCTCGTAAATTCCCGCTTCTGCACGTTCGGCTGCCTCCTCGGCATCTGCCCTCACTGCCTCAGCCGACTGTGCCTCGATATCCGCATAAGAAGTTCCTCCGGATAACTCCTGCAGAGAACTCCCCTGCGCTGTCTGTATTTCCGTGTGATCTGCCGCCTGTCCGTATTTCCCGAGCAGGAGAGAGATTCCCTGGATACCGGCCGTCTCCTTCATATACTCTACAGCCTGCGATGCGTATATGCCTCCGTTCACGTCGGTCGCCAGAGTATACCCTGTGATCGCCCCTTCCGTCAGAGACAGGTCCAGAAGATTTTTGCCTCCGAAAACATTTCCTTTATTGGGTTCCAGGATGTACCCCATCGCGCCTGTGAATCTGTCATAGATGCTGCCGATCTGCATATTGCCGCTTCCCACTGCTCCGTCGATGAAGAATACATCATACTTTGACAGAAGATCCCTGTCATACTGAGCAAACAGGGAGAACATTGCCTGGTCCACACTGTTGGCGACCCTGCTTCGTCCTGCCTGAACCTTTACCGAGACAATTGATGCGGATATAACAGATACGATAAGCACCAGCATCAGACTGAGATAAATCGTGATACTCGCTTTCTTCACGGTAACCCCTCCTGCAGTGCGGACGCAGACCGGCTTCCGACAGCCAGCCGGTTCTGCGGTTTTCAGTTACATATATCAGGATCCGAGGTTTTTTCTTTCTTAAAAGGAAAATGCCGGATATGCCCGATCCGCCTTCTTCCTGACCCTGATATCAGATGATTAAAATAGGGATTAAATAGTAAGTTTCAGATTTTACCGGCATTCGTGGTTACTTTACCCAGAATGCTGTTCACAAGACTGGTGAGCTGTGTCTTGAAAAGTGCCACAAGGGCAATAAGGACCAGTAATACAAGAATGATTTCAACAACTGTCACGCCCTCTTCCTCTTCCAGAAAAAGATACAGTTCATCCATAAAGTCACCTCCTTTTTGAAATAAAAGACAGATCTACAGTGACAATTGCTCAGTATGTCGTTTTGGGAATTCTAAGAAGCGGAACCGCTTCTATTTCGGCCCTGACCGGGCCGGTCGGATTAGGTAGGAAAAGAATAACAATAAAGCCATCGCATCCGCAAGACGCAAAAATGCACGAAGTTTGTGATTAAACTTCGTGCATTAATTATTTTCAGAATTATTAATCCTCTTTCAGGCAGCATCATACGATCCGTCAGACTCTTACAAGATGCAGCCTGTAGGCATGATACTCGCCGAATACCGCAGGAATCGGCCAGCCGATCTGCATGAGAACATCCGCCGGATATTCCCTGCCGCTCGCCTCGTCCCGGTACATCCGGCCCGTTTCAAGCCCCTTCATACGCACATATCGAATCGGCATATTGCCGTGGATTTCTGTCGTGACAGCCGTGACAAGAGCCTCGCTTCCGTCTCTTGCGACCATCTCCCAGGCTGTGAAAGCATCCTTTAACGGGACGGAAAGACGATAGTAGAGACCGTTCATCATAAGAGGTGCGAGTCTCTTATATGTCTCAATGTCCGCGCGGATCGTATCTCTGTCGGACTGCGGGATCTTCGTGAAACTGAATTCGTAGCCGAAGCTGCCCGCCATGGCTACTGCAGATCTGACACTGATATCGGTCACGCGGCCGTTCTGCTCGTTCGGCACCACAGAAACATGAGACCCGACTGCAGATATAGGATACGCAAAGGATGTACCGTACTGAATGCTCAGTCTGTCGATCGCATCCGTATTGTCACTGCACCAGATCTGCGGAGTGTAATAGAGCATACCGGCGTCAAACCTTCCGCCGCCACCGCTGCAGCCCTCGATCATGACATTCGGGAAATCCCGATTCATTCTCTCGAGGAAGTCATACAGACCGAGTACATAATCATACATCACAGACCCCTGCTCCCTGGCGGTTGCAGAGTATACGTCGAATATGGAGCGGTTGAAGTCCCATTTTACATATTCAATGTTCGCTGAGCGGAGAACATTACTGATCCGCTCATAGATGCAGTCCACGACTTCCTTTCTGGAGAAGTCGAGAATCAGCTGATATCTCGAACGATTCGGTTTTCTTCCCGGAATGACCAGAGCCCAATCCGGATGCTCTTTATAAAGCTCACTGCTCTCATTGACGCCTTCCGGCTCGATCCAGATACCGAACTTCAAACCGATATCATTCACGCGATCAACCAGGTGCTTCAGAGTGCCGTCGAGCTTATGCTCATTGACGAACCAGTCGCCGAGCGCATGTCGGTCGTCGTCGCGGTCAGAGAACCATCCATCGTCCATGACAAGCATTTCCACGCCGCTCTCTTTAGCCTGCATTGCCAGTTCAATAAGAAGCTCCCCGGTGAAGTTGAAATAGGATGCCTCCCAGCTGTTGATGAGAACCGGGCGGACTGCATCTCTGAACTTACCGCGGCATACGTGTCTGCGGATACAGTCGTGCATGTTGTGCGAAAGACGCGCGAAGCCCTCCGCCGAATAAGTCATGATTACTTCCGGACAGATGAATTCCTGTCCGCTCTGAAGCGGGTATCTGAACTTTTCATCCATGAGACCCATCTGGAGCCTTGTCTGGTCATACTGGTCTTTCTCGCATTCCGCCTTGAAGCCTCCGCTGTACACAAATGCCATAGACCAGCAGTCACCTGCATCCTCGTTGGCAGACCGGTCTGCAAGAATGACAAACGGGTTGTACTGGTGGGACGACATTCCCCGCCGGCTGCATACAGACTGATTCGTGTGTCCGACAGGCGTCCTGTCAGGGACTCTCTCCATAGTATGCCTTCCATGGAAAGTGATCAGATCATAATCACCTGTTACGAAGTCCAGCACCGCACCCTGAACTTTTTCCAGATAGATCTTACCTTCTCCGCCGTTGCGAATAATCAGGGCGCGGGTGATGATATCGATCTCCGGAAGGACACCGTAAAGGAGTTCCGCCTTTACATGCGTGAAGGGATCTTCCATATATATGCGAAGCGTCTGCGCATTTTCCGAACCTTCGGTGTATACGGCCGGAAGTCCGGATAAACTATATTTTCCGTCTTCTATCGAATATCCCGTATACCTGAAGTCAACCGCCTCGGTACCGTCCGCGTTCTCAATGATCACGGCCGGGCTCCGGTAATCACCGGTACCGTTCGTCGGTAATTCCTGCGGAAATGAATCCAGTGAATATGTCTTATCGACCCCGGCTTCATAAGGATTTCCGGAGAACCCCCGATCCACAGGTACAATCAGAAAATCCGCAGATCCCTGCATGGATCTCCCGTAATACAGATGAAGGAGATGACCGTATCGGCCGACTTTGAACTGATAAGTACTGTTTTGTGTGTTTATTGAAAAGGTCCTGCTCTCTTCGTGAAATACAACCGACATAAAAAACTCCTGTGTCTCTTAACCAAGTGATGAATCAAACTGCAATGCTATCTGCCTGTTTGTCAGTATTCTAAACGAGAATACCATAATATTTGTCGGATAGCTATTATTTTTGTCGGATATTTCTTGCATTCTGTAATGTATATATCGTCAATCACAACTGCTGTCCGAAATGACCCAGATCCCGTTTTTTCTGTAAAGATCCGTTTCAAAAAAGGATTTTGCAAATGCAGTCATGTACCACACATCGCGCACCCCCATCGTCTCATACGGAGAATGCATTGCAAGCTGCGCAAGCCCGATGTCCACCGTGTCGCAGGAGACATGTGAACCGGATATATTTCCGAGAGTTGAACCTCCCGGTGTATCCGAGCGGTTCGTATAATACTGCACCGGAATGTCTGCCCGTCCGGCGATCTCAGCACACACAGCCTTCGATACCGCATCGGTGGTATACTTCTGGTTCGCCGCCTCCTTGATCACAATCCCGCCGTTCATCCTCGGGCGATTCACAGGATCCGCTTTCTCCATGTAGCTCGGATGCAGGGCATGGCCGTTATCTGCGGAGACCATGAAGCTCTGAGCAATTGCCCTTGCGAGTTCCTCCCTTCCGCCGGAGATCCTTTCGAGTGTTTCATAGAGAAAAGTAGAATTTGCTCCCTGTTTGGTGCCCGAACCGACCTCTTCATTGTCAAATGTCGCATGGACCGGAATCCGGCTGCATCCGTCAGCGGCAAGAAATCCTTTCAGCGTCGCGTAGCAGCATGAGAGGTCATCCAGCCTTGAAGCCGAAAGGTATTCTTCGGAAGCGCCCCAGATGCTTGCGCGATCACGGTTATACAGAAACAGATCATAGCTGAGAAGATCCGGCTCCGAAACACCGGCATTTGCAGCGACGATCTCCCTGAACTTTCCCGAAGCACTCTCGTCACCGAAGATCGGGCACAGTTCGTTCTGTACACTATAGGAGTGGCCGGCATTTGCCTCTCTGTCCATATGGATTGCCAGTGAGGGAATCAAGAGCAGATCCCTGTCGATATTCACAAGCCTTTCCTCCAGACGGCACCCATCCTCATCCTCATTACGGACAACTGCTCTTCCGGCAGCTGAAAGCGGTCTGTCGAACCACGGCGCCATCAGCATACCGCCGTATCTCTCCACATTGAGCTTGATGAAGTATTCTCCGGTTTTCATTTCCGGATTTTCCTTGATCTTCAGAGACGGTGAATCCGCATGAGAAGCGGTAATCAAAAAGCCTGTATTCTTCTGAGCTCTTTCGGGAATTTTGAATGATATAACGGACGAATGATTCCTCATGACAAAATATCTGCCACCGGGTGTGAGTTCCCACCGGTCAGTTTCATAAAGCTCCGTAAATCCTTCATCCAGAAGCATCTCCCGTATACTGTAAGCTGCATGAAAGCAGCTCGGGCATTTCCCGAGAAATGTAATGAGCCCTTCCGCAGTTTCTCTGTAACGATCTGTCATATTTAAGTCTCCCTCTCATGCGTTTTTTAGAATCAAGAACGCCTCGGCGTTCTTGCCGCGCCGCGCATGGTGCGAAGCACCTTCCTTAATGCGCGGCTGCGATCCGCCGGAGGCTTTTA
>OCTX012274438.1_pt1 | contig 13781 bp, 9 predicted proteins | sample 1539691 | NCBI WGS metagenome assembly OCTX01 (sample SAMN02144231, study PRJEB22623) | gut metagenome | biome: sheep rumen | host: Ovis aries | place: New Zealand | reverse complement strand
AGACTTTAACTATGAGGTATCCCGTGCCCTTGCGGCCTGTGACGGTGCCATACTTATAGTGGATGCGACGCAGGGAATTCAGGCACAGACTCTTGCCAATACCTATCTTGCCCTTGATCATGATCTGGAGATACTTCCGGTCATCAACAAGATAGACCTTCCGTCCGCAGATCCTGAGCGTGTTGCGGAAGAGGTTGAGGATGTTATTGGCATAGAAGCCATGGATGCTCCCAGAATCTCAGCCAAGACGGGTGAGAATGTCCGGGATGTTCTTGAGGCTCTGGTGGAGAAGCTTCCGGCTCCTGAAGGTTCACCGGACAATCCCCTTCAGGCGCTTATATTTGACTCTCTTTATGACAACTACCGCGGTGTTATCATTTTCTGCCGTGTGAAGGAGGGTACAGTCAAGGTTGGAACCCGCATCAGGCTTATGGCAAGTAAGGCTGAGTTCGATGTAACAGAGGTTGGTTACTTCGCTCCCGGAAGATTTATTCCATGTGAGGAGCTGACAGCCGGAATGGTCGGATACATTACCGCATCCATAAAGGACATCCGTGAGACCCGTGTAGGTGATACCGTTACAGATGCTGACCGTCCTGCAGATAAACCGCTTCCGGGTTATAAGAAGGTTCAGTCCATGGTATACTGCGGAATCTATCCTGCTGACACCATGAGATATCCGGACCTCAGAGATGCCCTTGAAAAGCTCCAGTTAAATGATGCGGCTCTCCAGTATGAGCCTGAGACTTCACAGGCTCTTGGATTCGGTTTCCGTTGCGGTTTCCTGGGACTTCTTCATCTTGATGTGGTTCAGGAGCGTCTGGAAAGAGAGTATAATCTTGATCTCGTTACCACAGCTCCATCCGTTGTCTACCATATATATAAGACGGACGGAACCATGATAGAGCTTTCCAACCCGGCGAACCTTCCGGATCCTTCTGAAATAGATCATATGGAGGAGCCGGTTGTTGAGGCGGAGATCATGGTCACACCTGAGTTTATGGGCTCTATCATGACCCTTTGCCAGGAGCGACGCGGCGTGTACAAAAGTACAGAGTACATCGAGGCGAATCGTGCCATACTTAAGTATGATATGCCGCTCAATGAGATCATCTATGATTTCTTTGATGCAATTAAGTCCCGTTCAAAGGGATATGCATCCTTTGATTATGAGCTGAAGGGATATCAGACCAGTAAGATGGTGAAGCTGGACATACTCGTGAACAAGCAGATCATTGATGCCCTGAGCTTTATCGTTCATGCGGATTCTGCCTATGAGCGCGGAAAGAAAATGTGCGAGAAGCTCAAGAACGAGATTCCCCGTCAGCTCTTTGAGATTCCTATTCAGGCTGCTATCGGCGGTCATGTTCAGGCCAGGGAAACGGTCAAGGCATTACGAAAGGATGTGCTTGCAAAGTGCTACGGCGGTGATATCTCCCGTAAGAAAAAGCTTCTGGAAAAGCAGAAGGAAGGAAAGCGCAGGATGCGTCAGTTTGGTAATGTTGAGATTCCGCAGAGCGCGTTCATGTCAGTTCTTAAGCTTGATTCGGACTAAATGTTTAAAAGACCATTTCGCTGTGCGGAATGGTTTTTTGGTGCCATAAAAGTGTAGTTGTTAGAGAGTAATTAACTCTGACATCTGCACTTGTTTTTTATAATAAGTGGAGTAATTGGTATGGAGAGGGTCTTTTATTGTGTAAGACCAGAATGTGGAGATGTATGATTTGGGAGATAACGTGCGGTGGAAAGTAAGGATGGATTGATATAACTGATGGTAAGAATGAAAAATGATAAAATCACATGAAGTTATGGCTTATATAAGAATATTATGTATTATCTTTCGTTGAAAACAGTTTTTTTTGAGACTATACTTGTGGAAACAGGCGACGTTAAGGGGCGTCGTGAAAGGAGATAAAATAACATGGCTAAAAAGGACCTTGATTGGGCAAATATAGGTTTCGTTTATCGCGCGACTGATAAGAGATATGTTTCTAATTATAAGGATGGAAAGTGGGATGCCGGAGCGCTTATTGATGATGCTAATGTGACACTTAACGAGTCAGCAGGCATTCTTCAGTATTGTCAGCAGGTATTTGAAGGACTTAAGGCTTACACATGGGAGGATGGTTCCGTTGTATGTTTCCGTCCGGACCTTAATGCAGAGAGAATCTATACATCTGCACAGAGACTTGAGATGCCTCCATTCCCGAAGGAGCAGTTTATCGATGCCATCGATCAGGTTGTTAAGGGTAATCTTGACTGGGTACCTCCCTTTGGTTCAGGTGCTTCTCTTTACATAAGACCTTATGAGTTCGCAACAGGCGTTGTTATCGGTGTAAAGCCGGCGTCGGAATATCAGTTCAGAGCATTTGCAACTCCCGTAGGACCATACTACAAGGGCGGTGCTACACCTATCTCTATCCAGGTATCAGATTATGACAGAGCGGCTCCCCGCGGAACAGGTTCTGTAAAGGCAGGACTTAACTATGCCATGAGCTTACATTCATCTGTGCTTGCACATTCAGCAGGCTTTGCTGAGAATCTCTATCTTGATCCGGCAAGCAGAACCTATGTTGAAGAGACAGGCGGTTCCAATGCTATCTTTGTGGATGCGGATGGAAAGCTTGTAGTGCCTAAGTCACCTTCAATTCTTCCTTCTATCACAAGACGCTCTATCGTGTATATCGCAGAGCACTATCTCCATCTTACAGTTGATGAGAGACCTGTTAAGTTTGAGGAGATCAAGGGCTTCAAGGAGTGCGGTCTCTGCGGAACAGCTGCGGTCATATCGCCTGTAGGCAGAATCGTAAATGCAGGTGAAGAAATCCTGCTTCCATCAGGCATGGAGAAGGCCGGCGAGGTGATCGGAGAGCTCTACAGCACCATCACAGGAATCCAGAGCGGAAAGATAGAGGCTCCGGAGGGATGGATCCATCACGTTTGCTGATTTAGATCATAAAATAATGACCTGTCGCATTGCGGCGGGTCTTTTTGCATTTTAAAGGAGGATATGTTAAATTATTGATTATTTTGTTTTAAAGGAGCTGTTATGTCCGATAAAAGAATCATAGACCCGGCTGATGATAATCAGCTTGAGCTGTATATACATATACCTTTTTGTGCAAAAAAATGTAATTATTGTGATTTTCTGTCCTTCCCGATGAACGAGCAGGCCCATGCCGCTTATGTTGAGAAGCTTTGCAGTGAGATTGAGCTTGGAGGGGCACTCGCTTCCGGCCACGAGGTATCTACTGTGTTTATCGGGGGCGGTACTCCGTCCATTCTGGATCCGATGCATATTACGGCAATCATGGATACGGTCAGAAAGAACTATAAGGTGCGTAGGGATGCGGAAATAACGATTGAATGTAATCCTGCATCCACAATACGCTATAAATTCGCATTCTATAAGGAAGCAGGCATAAACAGACTGTCCATAGGACTACAGTCGGCAAATAATCAGGAACTTCGAACTCTTGGACGTATACATATATTTGAAGATTTTCTCAAGTGTTATCAGAATGCCAGAATTGCAGGATTCAATAACATTAACATCGACCTCATGAATGATATTCCCGGGCAGACTGAGAAGAGCTGGAACGATACCCTGAAGCATGTGCTGATGCTTAAGCCTGAGCATGTGTCCATATACAACTTAATAGTGGAGGAGGGTACTCCTTTTATGAAGCTGTATGAGGAGGGGAGACTGAATCTTCCCGAAGAGGAAACTGCGGCAAAAATCGATGAGATAACACGCACCCTCACAGAGAAAAACGGCTATGAGAGATATGAGGTCTCTAATTATGCAAAGCCCGGCTTCGAGTGCCGGCATAATTACGGATACTGGTCCAATGTTCCCTACCTCGGTTTCGGGCTGGGGGCTGCATCCTATTTCGGGAAGGAAAGATGGAATGTGACCAGGGATTTCCGTGCTTATATGGATCTGGATTTCAGAGAAGAGATGAGGGACGGATATCCCGGGCTTCATACCGATAGACAGATGCTCAGCAGAAATGAGCAGATGGAAGAGTTCATGTTCCTTGGGTTAAGGCGTATAGAAGGAGTTTCCGAAACAGAGTTTAAACTGAGGTTTCAGGTTGATATAATGAGTGTGTTCGGCTGTCAGCTTGAGAAGTTTATGGAACAGGGACTGGTGATACGTGATGGATACAGATACTATTTCTCTCAAAGAGGGATGGATGTTTCCAATGTTATCCTGAGTCAGTTTTTGCTGGATTGAGACTTTCGGATTTTGGAGGACAAAATGGCGAAGAAGAGTGGTAGAAATACTAAACAGAAGATAGTTTCGGCTGCGTGGAAGCTTTTTTATGAACAGGGATATGATGACACGACGGTTGATGACATTGTCTTTGAGTCTGGGACTTCCAAGGGATCTTTTTATCACTATTTTGACAGTAAGGATGCTCTTCTGGGGTCTCTCAATATTCTGTTTGATGAAAAATATGAGGAACTCATGAATGTCATCGACCCGGATATGGATGCGGTTGACAAGCTTATATATTTTAACCATGAACTTTTTGAGATGATAGATTCTTCTGTATCCATAGAATTGATCACAAGGATGTTCTCATCCCAGCTCATCACTCACGGAGAGAAGCACCTTCTGGATAGAAAGAGGACCTATTTCAAGCTTATAAAGCAGATAGTGAAGCAGGGACAGGACAGAGGAGAGATGAGGGATGATGTCACGGTGAATCAGATAGTTAACGATTATGCCATGTTTGAAAGGGCGCTTCTTTATGACTGGTGTCTGGAGGACGGAGAGTACTCTCTGGTGAGAAATGCAGACAGATTGATGCCCATGTTCATGGAAGGGTTCAGAAGTTCTCAAAAAAAATAATTTGATGTCTTGGAAAAGGACTGTTATTAGTCTAATGAAAAATGGCTTAAAATAAAGGAAAATCGATGCTTTTTATTAACGGTGTATAGACTATAGTCTATACACCGTTCTGTATTTTAGTCTAAATAAAGTTGTGATATAGTACAGTGCATATATAGGAAATGTAAATAAGTAAAGCATGAACGATAGCTTTACAAGGGGGTCATCCTTTCGCGGGGCGAAAATATAAAGGGGTGGACATCAAAAAAGGAGAAAAAGTATGTCAAGTGCTAGTATGTGTGTGCTGATCGCAATTATCGCATATCTCGGACTGACCATCGGAATCGGCGTTTACTACAGCCGAAAGGGTGGTTCCAGCGATACCGAGAATTTCTATCTTGGAGGACGTGGACTTAATCCGATCGTGACTGCCATGAGTGCGGAAGCTTCGGATATGAGTTCATATCTTCTCATGGGGCTTCCGGGGCTTGCATATCTTGCGGGAGTAGCAGAGGTAGGCTGGACTGTTATCGGTCTTGCGGTTGGGACCTATCTCAATTTCCTTCTCGTTGCGAAAAGACTTCGTATATATTCCGAGAAAATAGGAGCAAACACGGTCCCTGATTTCTTTTCAAGAAGATATGATGACAGAAAGCGTACATTGTCATGTATGGCAGCTGTGATCATTCTCATTTTCTTTGTCCCTTATACAGCATCAGGCTTCAAGGCGGTAGGAACACTGTTCAACAGCCTTTTCGGATGGGATTATCATGTGGCTATGATTCTCGGTGCTGCTGTTATCATCGGTTATACGGTTCTCGGTGGATTTCTTGCGGTTTCAACAACTGACCTTATTCAGTCGGTTGTCATGACTATAGCGCTTCTTATAATCATTGTCTTCGGTATTTCCCAGGCGGGTGGTATCGGTACTGTTATCGAAAACTCAAAGGCTCTTCCGGGATATCTCAATCTCACACAGGGCTATGACATAACAACAGGAAAGGCAGCTGTATTCGGAGGACTTTCTATCGTTTCAACGCTTGCATGGGGACTCGGATACTTCGGTATGCCTCATATCCTTCTCAGATTTATGGCTATAAGAGATCCTGAGGAGATCAAGATTTCGAGACGTATCGCTGCTGTATGGGCATTCCTTTCAATGGCTGTGGCAGTTCTCATCGGCTTCATCGGTTACAGTGTTTCAGTAGCAGGTAAGGTTCCTTTCCTTGAGACAAGCTCAGAGTCAGAGACCATCATCATCCGTCTTTCGGATCTCATGAGTAAAAACGGAGTGTTTTTCTCCATCATAGCAGGTGTCATCATGGCCGGTATCCTTGCGGCTACCATGTCAACGGCGGATTCTCAGCTTCTTGCTGCAGCGAGCAGTATGTCTGAGGATATAATGAGGGATTTCCTTCATATCAAGCTTGATCAGAAGACATCAATGTTTGTTGCACGTATCACTGTAGTAGCAATTGCTGTTATTGCCGTATTCCTTGCTTGGGATCCTGACAGCAGTGTATTCAGAGTAGTGTCCTTTGCATGGGCTGGCTTCGGAGCGGCCTTCGGACCTGTTATGATCCTGGCTCTTTTCTGGAAGAGAAGCTCAAGAGGCGGAGCTACGGCCGGAATGTTCGCAGGCGGACTTATGGTATTCGTATGGAAATATCTCGTTGCTCCAATGGGCGGCGTGTTTGCCATTTATGAGCTGCTTCCTGCATTTGCGGTTGCGCTTCTTGTAAATGTGGTCGTATCTCTTCTTACATTTGCTCCTTCAAAGGAAGTGCAGAAAACATTCGATGAGGTTGCGCTTCTTAGCAAGGGTGAAGCCGGCTTTAGGGTACGTAATGATGCAAGAGAGGCTTTGGCAAAGGCTGTAGTTCAGGATTGATACATCATACAGTAAATTGAAAATGCCGTGGGATATGTACCAGGGCTTGCGGGTTGAAAGAACCGGTCCGGCAGGACATTATTTCAATCGGGTGAGCCGGTGCGATCTCACGGCATTTTTTAATTTAACGCGGTTCCTGCATTCCGGCGGAACCGTTTTTGTGTGCTCGTAAAAATAAAGGCATTCTGCTATAATGCTTTTAATTTCTTGAATGGAGTTCTATATGGCTTACGGAAAAAAAGAAAATGATAATGAATACCTAAAGCTGGGAGATGACCTGAAAAGCGGTAATTTCAAACCGTATTATCTTATTTACGGATCGGAAGAGTATCTCAAGCTTTCTTATAAGAAAGCCTTCAGAAAGGCCTTCGGCGGAGAGGAGGGTATGGCGTATACCTTTTATGACGGGGCGCCGGATGTGGATGAGCTCATTGATCTTTTGAATACCATCCCCTTTACCTTCGGGGGCAATGAAGGAAGACTTGTGATAATTGGTGACAGCCAGTGGTTCAAGAAGACTCCGCCTGAAAAGCTTCTTAAATTCCTAGAGGACACAGGACATTATCCGGATACGGCTCACCTTATGTTCATTGAAGGCGAGGTGGACAAGAGGGGCAGGCTGTACAAGCTTATTCAGAAGAACGGCTTTGCCTGCGAGATGGGGATGCAGGACCATGGACAGCTCGCCAAATGGGCAGCCAGATATCTTTCAAATGCCGGGAAGAAGATCAGAAGTTCTACCATGGACCTGGTGCTCTCGAAAGCGGGAGACAGTATGGACAATATCGCTTCGGAGCTGGAAAAACTCATCGCTTATACAGGCGAAAGAGAGATAATTGAGGATGAGGATGTTGAGATGATCTGCTCACAGAACGTTGAAGACAGAGTCTTTGATATGATCACGGAAATGAGTCTGGGGAATACCGATAAAGCGCTTAAGTATTATGCTGACCTTTTGACATTGCAGGAAGCTCCTATGAAGATACTCAGTCTTATGAGACGTAATTTCAATCAGCTGCTGCTCACAAAAGAGTCTGTGACCAGGGGCATGACGGGACAGGAGGCGGCTAAATATGTGGGAGTGACGCCGTGGATCCTTGGCAGGCTTCAGAATCAGGCAAAGCATTATTCTCTGGATGGAATAGAAAATTATATTTCGAGATGTCTGGATTATGATGAGGCTATAAAGAGCGGAAATCTCTCAGACCGTATGGCTGTAGAACTTATTCTTACGGTTTAAAGGTGGATTATCATAACAGGTTGTTCTTTGCCTGTATCGAGTGGGATTGTATTCTGATAAGTGCAGGATTGCTGAATTTATAAAATAAAAATAATAGGAATATAACAATTTGGTTATAAAAAAGTAAGTTGACCAAAATTTTTATGTGTATTAAGGTCTTGATGTGGCTGCATATGGAAAAAACAAATGAGAGATGAGTTGACTATTGACATTCTCATCATACATGATCAGCAGTGATGACTCTGCGGTCATGGGATTATCAGGAGGAATATTTATATGAAATCAGCAGAACTAAAAACGATGGCAGCGGCCGTGATGCTTGCTGTAGTTGTTTCATCTTCTGCTCTTGCGGCGGAGGGTTCCAATCCGACAGGTTCGGAGTGGGCTGACACTTCCCTCGTAAATGGCTATACATTAGAGACATCTACAGATGCTGAGCTTGATGCGGAAATTCAGTCGGAGATGTATGCGGAAGAAGTACTTACCGCTCATCTTGAAGAGCTCGCTAAGCTGAAGGCTTCTGCAAGACCGGGAGAGACACCTATCGGTGACAAGGTCACAGAGGAATCTACCCACTATGTAAAGGGCGCTCGTCTTGGTGAATTCAAAATTACCGGATACTATGGAGGGGGAGTCACTTATTCCGGAGCTCCTACTATAGCGGATCATACCATAGCAGCGGACCTGTCAGTACTTCCCATGGGAACCAAAGTGTTCATAAACAATACGGTATATACTGTGGAGGACATCGGAAGCGGTGTGAGAGGAAATATGATCGATATTTACTATAATACCTATGCAGAAGCGGCCGGAGTTACTGAACTGGGGTGGCGTTATGCTGATGTTTATCTTGCTGTCTATAACGGATGATCATAAAACAGGAAACGTAGCCGGCATTTATTATAAAGACATCTGAATATGTACGGTATCTGATGAGGATATACGTTGGATGAAGGAGCTGTCGTGGGACAGCTCCTTTTTTGATGCCGGTGATACATCCCTCCGGACTGCGGACGATAAGTTTTTTCATTATTATTTCACAATTCCTCCGGGCTAAATCTCTTGACAGAAAATAGTAAGGCGAGTATTATAACACTCAGATGTTAGCACTCCAATATTTTGAGTGCTAACAGAGTTTAACAAAGGAGGCGGACAGATGGAACTGGATCAACGCAAGGTCGTTATCCTGACTACGATAATAAAAAATTATCTTGAAACCGGAGAACCGGTAGGCTCACGAACCATCAGTAAGTATTCAGGGTTAAATCTTAGTTCTGCCACCATTAGAAATGAGATGAGTGACCTTGAGGAGATGGGCTATATCCTTCAGCCTCACACCTCGGCAGGACGTATTCCGAGCGACAAAGGATACCGTTTTTACGTGGATCAGCTGATGGAATCACATCAGCATGAAATCGATGATGTAAAGACGCAGATGTTTGAGAAGGTAGACAGACTTGAAACTACCCTGAAGACATTGGTAAAGAATCTTGCAGAGAATACGAATTATGCTGCAGTTGTCACCGGGCCATCCATAAGAACAAACAAGATTAAATTTATTCAGACATCTCTCGTTGACTCAAAGAGACTTCTTCTGGTCATCATGATGCAGGGGAACATCGTAAAGACAGCTACAGTTCTTATCGATGATTCCGAGGAACTTGATTTTAACCGGGTTCTGAGCATTAATATGCTTCTGAATGATGAACTCAGCGGACTCTGTGTCGAGGATATAACAGAGGGGCGTCTTGCACAGCTTCTGGCGAGAACGAGCCACAAGAAGACCATAAAAGCCATAGTTTCCGGAATAGTGGATGTTCTGGATATCAAGTTCGGAGATTCCCAGATTTATACATCTGGAGCCACAAATATCTTCAAATATCCGGAGCTTACCGAAGCGGGCAATGCATCAAAGCTCATAAGTGCCTTTGAGACAAAGGAAGAGCTGGCAGCCCTGGTCAAGGGAACCGAGGAGCAGGGAGAAGGCAGGAAACCTATTCAGGTATACATAGGTGATGAGTCACCGCTCCAGAATATGGCGGATTGTTCTGTGGTAACAGCAAGCTATGAGCTGGGCAACGGACTTAAGGGAACGATCGGCGTCATAGGGCCGAAGCGTATGGATTATGAAAAGGTGCTTGAGATACTCAGCAAGCTTCAAAGCGAGATGGATCAGGCATTTCAGTAGCAGGGTTAAAATGCTGTTAAGACAGTTTTTATATAGTAGGTCCTTAGGGACTTGAAACAGGAGGTTATCTTGAAAGACGAAGAATTGAAACAGTCTTCCGAAGAGCAGGGTACTGAAGAGACCAATGCAGGCAAGGCAGAGGAAGTAAACGTACAGCCTGCAGATGAAAAAGAGGTAAATGAGGGAGCTGAGGCTTCAGAGGAGACAGCAGAGGAAGAAAATGCTGAATCAGAAGGAGCGGATGCCGGAACTCAGAAGCTCAAGGAAAAATACGAGGCGGAGATCGCTGACTGGAAGGACAAGTATACAAGACTGTATGCAGAATTTGATAACTTCCGCAAGCGCACAGAGAAGGAGAAGATGCAGAATTTCGATTTCGGCGCAAGAGATGTTATCGAGAAGCTTCTTCCGGTAGTTGATAATTTTGAAAGAGCACTTCTGACTGTTGAAAAGGAAGATGAGGATGATGCCTTCACAAAAGGCGTTCAGGGCATCTATAAGCAGATCCAGAAGATGTTTGAGGATCTTCAGGTAAAGGCCATTAAGGCAGAGGGGGAGAAATTCGATCCGAACCTTCACAATGCGGTCATGACCGATACCGAAAGTGATGTGGAAGAGGATACCATCACTCAGGATCTTCAGAAGGGATACACCTATAAGGATCAGGTTGTAAGACACAGCATGGTCAAGGTGAAGAAATAGTTCATAGCGAAACAGCATCAGCTTTTTCGATGAAGTCCTCCGGAGGCTTAAGTGCTGAAACGGCAGGACAGGTATATACAGATTACAGTTTTGTTTTGAATAAAAAAGGAGAAATCATATGGGAAAGATAATCGGTATTGACTTAGGAACAACAAACAGCTGTGTAGCAGTTATGGAAGGTGGAAAGCCAACTGTTATCGCAAATGCTGAGGGTCTCAGAACAACACCTTCAATCGTTGCATTCACAAAGAACGGTGAGAGACTTGTAGGTGAGCCTGCAAAGCGTCAGGCTGTAACAAACGCAGACAGAACCATCTCTTCAATCAAGAGACATATGGGTTCAGACTATAAGGTAAGCATTGACGGCAAGGACTATACTCCTCAGGAGATCTCAGCTATGATCCTTCAGAAGCTTAAGGCTGATGCTGAGGCATATCTTGGTGAAAAGGTAACTGAGGCAGTTATCACAGTTCCTGCATACTTCAACGATGCTCAGCGTCAGGCTACAAAGGACGCCGGAAAGATCGCAGGTCTTGATGTAAAGCGTATCATCAACGAGCCTACAGCTGCTGCCCTTGCTTACGGTCTTGATGAGGGTAACGAGCAGAAGGTTATGGTATATGACCTCGGCGGCGGTACTTTCGATGTTTCCATCATTGATATCGGAGACGGTGTAATCGAGGTTCTTTCAACAAACGGTGATACACGTCTCGGTGGTGATGATTACGATAACCGTATCCAGAACTGGATGGTAGAGGAGTTCAAGAAGGCTGAGGGTGTAGATCTCAGCAAGGACAATATGGCTCTTCAGAGACTCAAGGAGGCTGCAGAGAAGGCTAAGAAGGAGCTTTCTGCTTCTACTACAACTGATATCAACCTTCCATTCATCACAGCAACAGCTGAGGGACCTAAGCACCTTGATATGACTCTTACAAGAGCTAAGTTCGAGGAGCTCACATCTGATCTTACAGAGAGAACAGCAGTTCCTGTAACAAATGCTCTTCGTGATGCAGGATTCACAGCCGGTGAGATCGATAAGGTTCTTCTCGTAGGTGGTTCAACACGTATGCCTGTTGCTCAGGAGAAGGTTAAGCAGCTTACAGGCAAGGAGCCTAACAAGTCTCTTAACCCTGATGAGTGTGTTGCCATCGGTGCAGCTATCCAGGGTGGTAAGCTTGCAGGTGATGCTGGTGCAGGTGATGTCCTTCTTCTTGATGTTACACCGCTTACACTTTCCATCGAGACTCTCGGCGGTGTTGCTACACCTCTTATCAAGAGAAACACAACTATCCCTACAAGACAGTCTCAGGTATTCTCAACTGCAGAGGATAATCAGACAGCAGTAGATATTCATGTAGTACAGGGTGAGCGTGAGTTCGCACGTGACAACAAGACTCTCGGACAGTTCAGACTTGACGGTATCCTTCCTGCAAGACGTGGAACTCCTAAGATCGAGGTTACATTCGATATCGATGCAAACGGTATCGTTAATGTTTCTGCGAAGGATCAGGGAACAGGTAAGGAGCAGCATATCACCATCACATCAGGATCAAACATGAGTAAGGATGATATAGATAAGGCTGTTAAGGAAGCTGCTCAGTACGAGGCTGCCGATAAGGAGAAGAAGGAAGCAATCGAGACAAGAAACGGTGCTGACTCTATCGTATTCCAGACAAAGAAGGCACTTGAGGATGTAGGCGACAAGATCTCAGGATCTGACAAGGCTCAGGTTGAAGCTGACCTTAAGGCACTTGAGGATGTTCTTGCAGCTAACCCTCTTGAGTCCATCACAAAGGATGGCGCAGAGAAGATCAAGGCAGCTCAGGAGACACTTATGAAGTCTTCACAGGCTCTCTTCTCAAAGGTTTACGAGCAGGCTCAGGCAGCTCAGGGCGCAGCTCCTCAGGGAGATGCATCACAGGGTGCACAGCAGAATGGAAATCCTTCAGACGACAACGTAGTTGACGGCGATTTCAAGGAAGTTTAATTAAGACTTTACACGGTTTAAAGTGTAGGGTATCATTCATAAAGCCTCCGGTGCCATGCACCGGAGGCAATATGTCGATTATAGGATAAGCCGGCTCTTGGATGCTTTCATACTTGGACAGTAAGAGCAGGCGCTGCATTAACAGAGATTATTTGAGATGCAGGTTATTTTGGTTTATAGGAGTAAAACATGGCAGAACAGAAGCGAGACTACTATGAGGTTCTCGGCGTAGATAAAAATGCTGATGATGCAACCATAAAGAGAGCTTTCCGTAAGCTTGCCAAAAAGTATCATCCGGATGCAAATCCGGGAGATAATGCAGCGGCAGAAAAGTTCAGAGAGGCTAATGAAGCTTACGCTGTGCTTTCAGATGAGCAGAAGCGTAAGGCTTATGATACTTACGGACATGCTGCTTTCGATCCTAACTCTGCTGCCGGACAGAGCAGTGGTTTCGGTGGTTTCGATTTCGGAGGTATGGACTTCTCTGATATCTTCGGAGATATCTTTGGCTTCGGTGGCGGAAGAGGTGGTTTCTCTTCTTACGGCGGTGCGTCAAATCAGGCAACTCGTGGTCAGTCGATCCGTACCGGAGTACGTATCACCTTTGACGAGGCTATCAAGGGCTGTAAGAAAACGGTCAAAATCCGTTATAAGGACGAATGTACAAAGTGTAACGGTACAGGTGCAAAGCCCGGAACACAGCCTGAGACATGTTCAAGATGCGGAGGCCGCGGCCAGGTGGTTATGCAGCGCCAGAGCATGTTCGGAACCATTCAGCAGGTAACCACATGTCCTGACTGTCAGGGAAGCGGAAAGATCGTTAAGGAGAAGTGTCCTGATTGTCGTGGTGAGGGTTATATCGCAACCCAGAAAAACATTGAAATCACCATACCTGCAGGTATCGATGACGGACAGACCCTTCGTCGTTCAGGC
>OCTX011729043.1_pt1 | contig 13782 bp, 8 predicted proteins | sample 1539691 | NCBI WGS metagenome assembly OCTX01 (sample SAMN02144231, study PRJEB22623) | gut metagenome | biome: sheep rumen | host: Ovis aries | place: New Zealand | reverse complement strand
CAAGACGATAGAGGCGGGTATCATTCTTTCACAACATTGGGCAGAGCATAAGCGAAGGTTGCTGATTATTTGTCCTGCCAACTTACGCAAGCAGTGGTCGGCTGAGTTGATGGAGAAGTTTTTCTTGCCTTCCTACATTCTGGAGGCTAAGAGTTTCAATCAGGAGATAGAGTTGGGCAACCTTAATCCCTTCAAGAAGGATGGCGTCATCATTTGCTCCTATCAGTTTGCAAGGACGAAAGCGGCATATCTTCGTCAGACACCTTGGGACTTGACCGTGATAGATGAGGCACACCGGCTCCGCAATGTCTATAAGCCGAACAACCGAATAGCCAACACCATCAAGGAGGCACTTGTCAAGAGGAAGAAGGTGTTGCTGACTGCCACTCCGCTGCAAAATTCCATTCTTGAATTGTATGGATTGGTGTCCATCATCGACGATTATGTTTTTGGAGACTTGAAGAGTTTTAAGAGCCAGTTCAGCAAGATACTGACCGAGGAAGACTATCGGTTGCTGCGTAACCGCTTGCAGCCTGTGTGCAAGCGCACCCTTCGCCGACAGGTGCTGGAGTACATCAAATACACCAAGCGCATTGCCATTTGCGAAGAGTATTATCCGACCGACACAGAGCATCAACTCTACGAATTGGTTTCAGCCTACCTGCAACGTCCGCGTCTCTATGCGTTGCCCAACAGCCAGCGTCAGTTGATGACCATGATTCTCCGTAAGTTGTTGGCTTCGTCCACATACGCCATCTATGGCACATTGACCCGACTCATCGAACGATTGGAAGAGATGCTCCACCATCAAGACGTGAAAGTGGAGTTAGACACGGCTATACTTGACTTTGACGGTCTGGATGACAACCTCGACTATTGGTTGAATGACGAAGAGGAAGAAGAGACGAGAATGATGGTGGCGGAGGAGAACATACTGCATCCCTATGAAATCGAAGGAGTCAAAAAAGAATTGGAAGACTTGCGGAAGTTTCAGGCATTGGCGGCAAAGATTCGCAAGAACAGTAAGGCTGAACACCTGTTCATTGCATTGAATAAGGGATTCGAGGAACTGGAGAAGTTGGGGGCGAACAAGAAAGCCTTACTTTTCACAGAGTCAAGACGCACACAGGATTTTCTTTTTGAGTTGTTTGAAAGAAACGGTTACAAAGGGAAAGTGGTGCTCTTCAATGGCTCCAATAGCGACAAACAATCGACAGCCATCTATAAGGCATGGCTCGAAAAGCACAAGGGAAGCAGCAAGGTGACTGGTTCGGCAACTGCCGACAAGCGTGCTGCCATTGTGGAGTATTTCCGCGACCAAGCCACCATCATGATTGCCACAGAGGCAGCGGCTGAGGGCATTAACTTGCAGTTTTGTTCGTTGGTGGTCAACTACGATATGCCGTGGAATCCGCAGCGCATCGAACAGCGCATAGGCCGTTGTCATCGTTATGGCCAAAAGCATGATGTGGTGGTCATCAACTTTCTCAACAAGCGTAATGCCGCTGATGTGCGTGTGTATGAATTGCTGAACGAGAAGTTCCAACTCTTCAATGGCGTGTTTGGTGCCAGCGATGAAGTGTTGGGCAGCATAGGCAATGGTGTGGACTTTGAGAAACGCATCTCGCAAATCTACAATGAATGTCGAACGACAGAAGAGATAGAACAGGCTTTCGACCAGTTGCAGGAGGAGTTGCATTCGGAAATTTCAGACAAGATGCTGAAAGCACGTTCCACCTTGTTGGAGAACTTTGATGAGTCTGTCGGCGAGAAACTGAAACTCCATTTGGTTGCCAGTCTCAGTAATCTGAATCTCTTTGAGAAAAGGTTATGGGATCTGACCAAGTATGCATTAGATGGTCATGCGACATTCCAAGAAGAAACTCATTCGTTTGTAGGGGAGAATGGTGCCATTTATTGTATGATAGTGCCTAAAGAAGGAGAACGGAAAAGTAATGTGTTGATACCAGACCACGCACAAGTGTATCGTGTGGGGCATCCGTTGGCACAAAGCATTCTGACCAATCATTTGTCGCTCGATTTGCCTGCTCATGAAGTGGTGTTCGATTATACCAACACACCTGTTAAGGTGGGGATGCTTGAACATTACATTGGGCAATCGGGGTGGCTGAGAATCAACAAATACACCATCGAAGCATCAGAGCCAGAGGACAATCTTTTAATCGCTTGTTGTACAGATGATGGAGAGTGGCTGCCTTCTGATGTGGCAGAACGTTTGTTTTCACTGGATGCTCAAGAGGGTCGGCATGCGCAGATGAGTGTTGAGATGTCCGATAGGCTTTCTCAAAACATACAGAGACAAAAAGATGTAGCAAAGGAAGATAATTACAAACGTAATCAGGAGTTCTTTGAGACAGAGATTGATAAACTCAACCTATGGGCAGACGATGTGAAGATAGGTCTGGAAAGGGAAATCAGCGACCTTGATGCAGAAATCAAACTCCGCAAGGCAGAAGCACGGAAACTGACCAGACTGGAAGAAAAAATCGAGGCACAACGCCAAGTGAAAGATCTCGAAAAGCGTCGTAGCGAGAAACGTCGCAACCTTTTCGAGGCACAAGATGAAGTGGATGCCAAGAAGGATAAACTTTTCGATGAAGTGGAACAGGCACTTCGACAAAAGAAAGAGAGTGAAGAGATATTGTTTAATATAAGATGGAGGGTAGTATGAGATAAAAGAAATGTATCTTGCAAAATACATTTTTTTGATAAAAATATTTGTTGCAAGATACAATTTTCCTATCTTTGTGCTCTGGCATTTCGGATTTTTTTATAATGACTTCTAGCAAATTGGATGGAGGACTTATAACAAGTAAAAAATAAGAAATAAAAACTGAAAAATTATGGAAAAAGGAGAAAACAAGGAACAAGATGTTAGATGGTTGCAGCGATTTTCCAATTATAGAAAGGCATTGGTTAAATTAGGCAAAGCTGTTGATATTGTCTCTTCCCAAATGGAAGAAGACGAAGAAATAGATGAGCTACTTGAAGAAGGACTTATTCAACGTTATGAATATACCCACGAGTTGGCATGGAAAGTAATGAAAGACTATGCCGAGTATCAAGGTATTACAGGATTAGGTGGCTCAAGAGATGCTATTCGTCAAACCCTGCAATTTGGTTTGATTGACTCTCCCAATTGGATGCGGTCCATCTCCGACAGAAATTTAACGTCTCATCAATATGATGAGGATACAGCAAAAGAGATTATAAAAAATATTACAGACGTATATTATCCTCTCTTTGTGAAGTTTGAAAAAACAATGTTGAGGAAATCAGGATTAGAACCAGAATTATTCCAAGAAGAATGAGATACGGATTAAAGGAAGAAGAATGGGATATGCTTTGCAATGTTTTTGCGAAGAATCCTCGCATCGAGAAGGTCATCTTGTATGGTTCCCGTGCAAAAGGAACATATAAGCCATTTTCCGATGTAGATATCACATTGGTAGGTGAAGAATTGTCTTTGAACGATTTGGCAGATACGATTAATGCCATTGACGATTTGTTGCTTCCCTATATGTTTGACATTTCTTTGTACCAGAAATTAAAGAGCCCAGAACTGCTTGATCATATTAGTAGAAGGGGAGTCGTGACATATAAGAATAACTATATGTCATAAAATAAGATGGAGGATTGTATAATGACATTAGAAGATTTTGTTTTTAACTTACCTTTATATACGAAAGTCGGCATTGCGGATGGGTATAATGATATTGTGAATAAGATTGGTGATAGCAATGAAGAAATTTCGGTTGAAGGTTACAATGCTAATAGGAAAAAGGATTCGACCTTTTCTTTAAGTAAAGGTCTTGGAGATGTTGCTGTGTGTTATGATGGTGGTAATTCAATGAGAAAACCAACATTAACAGACTATTATGAATACTTTAAGTCTGTTTACGAGAGTAATGGAATTAAAGAGCTTAAATTTGAATGTAAAAGATATGGCGATAGCATCTCTATGCTTATATATCACAATTTTGATGAATCTGTTTTGATGAAAGTGGGGCAATACCCATCTGTTGCAGACATCCACATTGGTCAAGTGAAACAATATAATAAAGTATTAAAAAAGGATGTCTTAAAAGAGTTTACGAAAGCCATAGGTCTTGCAGCGAACGGTGTTGGCATAGGCTCATTTGTATATCTTAGACGAATCTTCGAAGGACTTGTTATGGATGCTTATAATGAAGCACTACAAGATGGAAAAGTAGATGCAGAATTATTCGCAAAGCAGAGAATGGATGAAAAGATAGAATCATTAAATGGTTATCTACCTCCATTTATTGTAGAGAATCATGGAATCTATGGCATTCTAAGTAAAGGTGTTCACGAATTATCAGAGGATGAATGTTTGGCTTATTTTGATTGCATGAGACAAAGCATAGAACTTATTCTTGACGAAAGATTAGAGCAAATTGCAAAGAAAAAGAAACAGGAAGGGGTAAAAAAGGCCATTAACTCCATTGTATCTAAAATAAAGAAATAATAAAATGGCACAAGATAAATTGCAAAAATTAGAACTGACTTGGATAGGGAAGGATGAGAAGCGGGAGGCAATCGAACCACGTATCTTGATTGAAGACCCCAAATATAGTTATGGTGACACCGAGAGTGGCAATATGCTTATTCACGGTGACAATCTGCTCGCTCTAAAAGCATTGGAACAGGAGTATTCAGGAAAAGTGAAATGTATCTATATTGACCCACCATATAATACAGGATCTGCATTTGAACATTACGATGATGGCATAGAGCATTCTATTTGGCTTTCGTTAATGAGGAAACGACTCGACATATTATTTAATTTATTAGACAAGGACGAAGGTACATTATGGGTTTCTTTAGACGATAATGAAGCGCACTATTTTAAAGTATTAGCAGATGAGGTGTTTGGTAGGAGAAACTTTATAGCTGATGTTGCTTGGGAAAAATCTGATAGTCCACGAATGGATGCTAAATTGTTTTCTTCAAGATACGACCACACATTAGTCTATGCACGAAACATTGACAAAGTGCGAATTAAGAAACTTCAAACAGAAAAGATTCCAGAACACTATAATAAGACAGATGCGGATGGACGTAGGTATTATTTAAAACCCCTTCGAGCAATGGGTATAGCTGATAGTCGGCAAGATAGACCAACACTATATTTCCCATTGATAGCACCAGATGGAACAGAGGTGTATCCAATTAGGACTGACGGTTCTGATGGACGATGGAGGTGGAGTATGGAAAAAATAGAATCTAATTCAGAATTGATAGAATGGGTGTCTGGTAAGAATGGATGGTCTGTATATTATAAGATCTACGCATCTGATGAAGCGATAATTCCACCTGAAACGATTTGGACTTTTCGAGAAGCGGGGAGCAATAGAGTTTCCAAACAAGAAATAAAGGCATTATTCAAAGATGAGAAATCATTTGAAACGCCAAAACCAGAAAAATTAGTTCAACGTATATTATTGTTAAGCACTGACGAGAAAGACCTTGTTCTTGACAGTTTCCTCGGCTCCGGTACTACTGCTGCTGTTGCACAAAAAATGAGCAGAAGATACATCGGAATAGAATTAGGCAATCATGCCTATACCCATTGTTATCCTCGATTGAAGATGGTGACAGACGGAACCGACCAAGGTGGCATCAGCAAGGCACAGAATTGGAAAGGCGGAAGTGGCTTTAAGTTCTACGAACTGGCTCCCAGTCTGCTGAAGGAGGACAAGTTTGGAAATCTCGTCATCAACAAAGAGTATAATGCCGATATGTTGGCGGCAGCGATGGCAAAGCAGGAGGGCTACACCTATCAGCCCGATGCAACCCTCTACTGGAAGCAAGGTCAAAGTTCTGAGCACGACTACATCTACACGACTACTCAATTCCTTACGGTGGAGAGCCTTGATGCCATCAGCGAAACGATGCAGGAGGGTGAAAGTCTCCTCATCTGTTGCACCGCCTTCCAGAAGGAGTGCGCCACCCACGCCCCGAATATCACAGTCAAGAAGATACCCCAGATGCTCCTCGGTCGTTGTGAGTTCAACAAGGACGACTACTCCCTCAACATCATCAATATGCCCCAACTCGACCTCGAAGAAGCCCCCGACGACGACTTCATCGACGAAGAGCCTGAAGCAGAAGACAATAAACCCGTGCAAGGCACGTTATTTGATTAGAAACTAAAAAAGAAATAAGATATGGCACATATCATCATTAAAAATATAGGTCCTATCAAGGATATTGAACTTGATTTGAATAAAATCAATGTTTTTATGGGTCCTCAAAGCAGTGGTAAAAGTACTATTGCTAAGATTATTAGTTATTGTTCCTGGTTTGAAAAAAATGTGATATTATCTACAAAGTTGCAGAAGGACTTTTATAAGGAATTAATAGAATTCCACAATTTGGAAGATGGATATTTCAATGACAATTCACACATAGAATACAAAAGTGATAATTGTCATATAATCTTTCCTGGTAAGAATGTGGACAACCTTGTTATCAATACGAATGTTAGTAGCAAAAACATATTCAGAAACGAGAAAATAGAATATATACCAGCTGAAAGAAATTTCGTTACCATTAAAGGTATTGGTAAATATAATGAGACCCGTGATAATGTGATGTCTTTTTTATATGATTGGTTCGATGCGAAACAGGACTGGGATAACACAAGAAAATTTCTGCTGCCTATACAATCGTTGGATGGCATATCATTCTTTTATGATAAAGAGACTGATAGTGACAATGTGATGTTGAAGGATGGCACTCCTATAAAACTAAGACATGCGTCTAGTGGTTTGATGTCCGTAGCGCCTTTAATAGTTGTTTTTAATCATATTGTAAATACGATATATTTGAAAGAAAGACAAAAATCTCCTTTTGAGATTATTAATATAAAAGCGAAACTTGCTAATCTCAATATGGAACAAATAGAAATTCTTCAAAAAAAGCTCAATAATATTGATGTTGCCGATAATAAACGAACCGTAAAAGAATTTTATGATATTCAAAGGGAGCTAAATATTGCAATAGGTTTTGATTCTGATTATAATTATTCCAAAGTAATTATTGAAGAGCCCGAGTTAAATTTGTTTCCAGAGACCCAACAGAAATTAATATATTATATGTTGGAACAAATTAATGCGTCTGCAAGAAACCATCAATTGGTGTTAACGACTCATAGCCCATACATTTTGTTCTCTCTCAATAACTGTATGATGGGCGGGCTCGTCTACGAAAACATTCCTGAAGAAGAACGTGATAGTTTTGAATCTTATCATGCTTGGATTGATCCGAAGAAAGTTTCCATTTATGAAATTCATGATGGGACTTTGAAATGTATCCAAGATGAAGATGGAATCATTGAGGATAATTATCTGAATCAGGCATATAAGGAGAACTCTTCTGAATATCTTTCACTTCTTAACTATTACGATGGCGATGAGGAGTAGGATTTCTGCAACATATCAGGATTCAACTTTTGGAACAACTAATTCCTCAAAGATTTATGTGGCAGACTTTTCAAAGCGAACCAATAAAGCGAGAGGAGTTGAGATACATGAGCAACAACCAAAAGACCCCAACGACAAAACAATAGATATGGATTGTTGCGTTGTGTTAAACGGGAACACTTTACAGATTGATTATAACGTTTTCAAAGATGACCAATTCAAGAATGAAGAGGATGAGGATATGAAACATGGTGAGTGTTGTATGTTCCCCACAGTAAATGATGACAAAACATGGATTCTTTTTATTGAGATAAAGGATTGTAAAGGTAGCCGGATTTTCAAATATAAACAGGATGTAAAAGATAAACTGATACTAAATGTTGGTGAATTTCGAAAGCATGGCATTATCCTCAATAATAAAGTATATGGTATTGTCGCATTCCCAAGAAAGAAAACCGCTTTTAACGAAATGATTGTAAGCGATCCCATTGAGTATAAGAAGTTCTATAAAGAATATGGAATTCACTTTGCTCCAGTTAATGAAGTATCTATAAAAGATGATAAGATAATAGAGTTTTATAGGAAATGAATACAACTGCAAACAACATCAAGCAACGTCTGTCTTTGAGAGAGCCACTTTGTAAGGCTTTGGATGTGGTGGTGAAACTGATGGATAACCTGTCGTTGAAGAAACCAATGGAGGATGAGTTGGAAGATTTCATCAAGGAAGAATTGGCGAAAGCACAAGAGGTGTGTCCGCTTTGTAGAGACTTTGAACGGGACTTCCCTTCGTTTGCTTTCTCAATTGCAACGGGTATCGGGAAGACAAGGTTGATGGGTGCTTGTATTGCTTATTTGTATTTGAAAAAAGGAATCCGCCATTTCTTTGTGCTGGCACCGAACTTGACACTTTACGAGAAGCTGATACGTGACTTCGGGGATCCGTCATACGAAAAGTATGTGTTCAAAGGTATTTCAGAATTGGTACATAATCAGCCAGTCGTGATTACAGGTGATAATTACGAACAGGCAAGAAACCTTTTTTCGGCAACTGAAATACAGATAAATGTCTTTAATATCTCCAAGTTCAACACAGACAGTAAAGAAAGTAAGAAAGGTGCGCCTAAAATGAAACGATTGTCAGAGTATTTGGGACAATCGTACTTTGATTATCTTGCCAACTTGGATGATTTGGTGATTCTGATGGATGAGGCTCACCGCTATCATGCAGATGCCTCCCGAAAAGCCATTAACGAATTACGTCCTGTTTTAGGATTGGAGATGACGGCTACCCCATACGATGAGAAGGGGAAGGCTTTTAAGAATATCGTTTATGAGTATAATCTGGCAGAAGCATTGGCTGAGGGCAAGTATGTGAAGAATCCGACCATCGCAAAACGCCGTAACTTTGAGAAGAAAGACCAAACACCAGAGGAGTTGGATGTGTTGAAACTGGAGGATGCAATTAGTGTGCATGAACACACCAAACTGCATCTGGAGTTGTATTCGAAGGAGAACAATGTGCCATTGGTGAAACCTTTCATCTTGGTGGTTTGTCGCAACATTCAGCATGCCAAAGAGACGGTTGATTTAATAGAAAACAAAATCTATGCGGGGAAGTACCAAGGGAAGGTGTTGCAAATAGACAGTTCAACGAAGAAGAATGATGAGATAGACCAACAGTTTGTTTCGCTTGAAGACCCCAACAACAAGATTGAAGTTGTAGTGCATGTGAACATGCTGAAAGAGGGCTGGGACGTGACTAACCTTTACACGATTGTGCCACTTCGTGCTGCTGATGCCATCACATTGGTGGAGCAAACGATTGGACGTGGGTTGCGTTTGCCCTACGGAGGGAAAAGAACAGGCAATGCAGAGGTGGACAAATTGACGGTGATTGCCCATGAAAATTTTGACGAGGTGATTAGTAGGGCAAAAGACCCGAACTCTTTGCTGAACAAGTTGAGTTATGTAGAGTTGGATGATGAAGACTTAAAGCCTGTTTCTGGTCAGATTGTTAAAGGTAAGACTTCTTTTGAAGAAAAAATAGAAGAAGAAAAGAAAAAGGCGGAGAAGCAGTTAGATGCTGTAAAAGCCCAGGCTGTATATGATGCTAAAATGGCAATATGGGAGGCAATTCCTAAGATGAATACACAGGTGAAAAGCCAAGAAGATTTGGCAAAGCCGGAGAACATCGTAAAGTTGAAGAAACTGACGGAACAAATTATTCGTGAGAAAGCGGTTGCCGCCAATCCATTGTTTGCAGAAGAAGAGTCCGCCAAGCAGATAGAAGAGGTGATGCCTGTTATCAATATGGTAGTGAAGGACTATATTGACAATATCATAGAGATTCCTCGTGTGGTGGTTGAACAACCCCAAGTGACGGCAGTCTTCCATTCATTTGACCTTGACACGTCAGAGGGCTTTTCTTTTCCAGAACTGGACAATGAGATTGTTCGAATGGGGCTGAAAGACAAGGAAGTGGAAATACTGACAGCCATATCAAGTGGGTATTTTGATGAACCGACGAAAGAGATTGTGGCTCAGTTGATGAATTATGAGGATATTGATTATGACGAGAATGCGGAGTTACTTTTTCATCTGGCAAATCAAGCAGTGGAAGCCATTCGGAAGCAAACGGCAGAAGGAAAGGATGTCGCTCAAAAAGTGCATCAGTTCAAAGGTGCAATAGCCCATCGTATTTATGCTCAGATGAAAGACCATTTCACATTGGAAAAACAGGGATATGCAAGTTCACGTGTATTGCCTTTTGTGGAACTATTACCACAGCATCTGACGGAAGAAACAGCCTATGGGTATCGTGACTATCGCCTACCATTCGGTGCCAATCAGAAATCGTTTGTGAAGAAGTATATTTACACGGGATTCTTGAAGTCCTACTACCGAACCTATAAATTTGACAGCACTACTGAGTTGGACTTTGCTTGTCTGCTGGAAAACGATTCCAAAGTGTTGCGTTGGCTTCGTCCTGTTCCTAACCAATTCAAAATCTATTGGTCGAATGGTGCTCATCAGTATGAGCCAGACTTTATTGCGGAGACGGCTGACAGAATATACATGATTGAAACGAAGGCGGAAAAAGATATGAGTAATGATGATGTGCAGGAAAAAAAGAAAGCGGCAATGGAGTATTGCACCATTGTTTCAGATTATATAAAGAAGAATGGTGGAAAAGAATGGCAATATGTCATGATTCCGCATAGTGTGGTGGGAAGAACATTGCAATTGAAGTATGTTATTGCTAATAGTTTAATTTACAATCAAAAATAGTATTTATGGCGAAATTCAAACGTATTCTGCTGAAGCTCTCAGGCGAGAGTTTGGCAGGCGAACAGAAGCAGGGCATCAACGTGGAGCGACTCAACGAGTATGCCCAGCAAATTAAGGAGATAGCTGAGATGGGGGTGCAGATAGGCATCGTCATCGGCGGTGGCAACATCTTCCGCGGATTGAGCGGAGCAGGCAAGGGATTTGACCGCGTGAAGGGCGACCAAATGGGCATGTGCGCCACAGTCATCAACTCGCTGGCCCTTTCCAGCGCACTGGATGCCGTGGGGCAAAAGAACCGCGTGCTTACGGCCATCAGGATGGAACCCATCGGTGAGTTCTACAGCAAGTGGAAGGCCATTGAGGCCATGGAGCGCGGCGAGGTGGTGATTATGAGTGCCGGCACCGGTTCGCCTTACTTCACCACCGACACGGGTTCGTCCCTGCGCGGCATTGAGATTGAGGCCAACGTGATGCTGAAGGGCACGCGTGTAGATGGTGTCTATACAGCCGACCCTGAGAAGGACCCCACCGCAACGAAATATCACGACATCACATACGCCGACGTGATTGCGCAGGGGCTGAAGGTGATGGACATCACCGCCACCGCCATGTGCATGCAGAACAACCTGCCCATCTACGTCTTCAACATGGACATTTTGGGCAACTTGAAAAAGGTGATGGAGGGTCAGGAGATTGGCACGCTGGTGCACAATTGAATGATTGAAAGAATGAATAGCTCCAGCGGTGGCTGAAGAAAAAGAAGTGGCAGTTGTCCTCTCGACAGCTGCCACTTCTGGGTTTTTGAATAGAGGATTGTGGTGTGCATTCCCCTTTCGTGTCATCAACACTACTGCCAGTCAGCAGATGTTGATGTTCATATATTCTGCAATCAATTATTTAGCGTACTTCTTCACACCGTTCTGGATGATGATGCCCTTGTAGTTCTTGTCCACGCGCTGACCGGCGAGGTTGTAGATGGCATCATTGCCAGCTTGAGTGGCTGGAGTCACCTCGGCAATGCCAGTGAGAACATTCTTGAAGGTGTCGCCAGAGAGGTAGTAGAGTTCGAAGTCGTCCATGATGACCCAGTCGTTGCCGATGGCGTCAGTCTTGCGGATGCCCACCTCGAGCACGTCGCCAGAGTTGATGGTGATTTGCACCTTGTTGGTGACAGCCTCAGGCTTGTTGACGCACCACATGTAGAAGCCGTACATGGACGCTGGGAAGTAGTAAGTGTTTTCGCCCACTGTCAGTTTCTCGTCGAATGGGTAGCTGCCTTCGGCCACGTGGTTGTAGCTTGCAGTTTCCACGTCATCACCTTCGTCTGTGGGAGCCATTGTGGTGATGTTCACTGGGAATGGTTCAGGCATGTCTTCCTCCTTGTCGTAGCGAGTCACCACTTCGGTGAAGGAGTTCTCGCTGCTGATGAGCGACTCGATGGCCTTGACGTAAGTGAACTCGTCGTTGCTGTCGCCTGTTCTTGCAAAGAGCTGTGCGTTGTGGTTGTTCCAAGCCTCTTCATCACCAGCTGTCTGGTAAGCTTCGAAGCGCTGAGCACCCACGTCGTTACCATCGCGGTAGATGGCTTTGACGCGAAGTTCGTAAGTACCGGCTGGGAGACCTGCAATCTTCTGAGAGAAGGTGAATGGACCCTTGTTCCAAAGTTCGGCATTTTCACGTCCGTATTCGTTGATGGTAGCGTTGAATTCGCAATCCCAACCTGGAGCACCCTCTGTAGAGGTGTTGGCAATCATATCGCGGATAGGACCTTCGGCGAAGGTGGGGTTCTTCATCATAGAAGTGATGTCGAGTGGTTGAGCCTCTGTTGCATCGCCTGCACCCTTAGCTTCCATGTCGGCAATGTTCATTGGGAAAGCAAGTTCTTGAACGTACTTGTCAAGCACCTTTGCTTCCTGGTAAGCCTCTTTCAGCACGGCTGCTTGCTTGGTAAGGAGGTCGTTGAGGGCTGCGGAGTTGTATGCCTTAGCCTTCTCGTAGGTGGCCAGATAAGTGGTGTAGGCAGCAGCGGCTGTGTTGGCACCTTCTACCAGTTCGTAAGTGTCGCTCTCAGTTGTGCCCAGCATGATGGCATATTCGAGAGCCTTGGTCAGAATGGCCTGCTCCTCTTCATCTTCGTACTGAGTCATCAGCTCAGTGTAAGTTTGGTCGGCTTTGAAGTTGTTGATGGCCTTGTTAGCGTTAGCCACATATTCCTTAGCTTCGCCCAACACCACCTTGGTGAGCTGGAAGCTTGCGTCGTCGTTGATTTCGGCAGGAATGTCGGCCATAATCTTGTTGGCAGCAGCCTTGTCGCCTGCCCAAGTCAAACCATCGATGCTTTCCTTCACAGCATTGATTTCGGGCTGGATGAGTGTAGCATAGTCAGGAGTTTCGCCATAGTAGTAGAGGCGGAAGCCTGTCACGGCTGAGAAGCCGTTGTCGCGGCAAGCGATGAGGATTTCGCCATCGCTGACGAGGATCATGTCGGTTTCCAGTTCTTTCCACTGGTTGATGTCCTTGCCCCACCAGCCACCAGGCTCGAGGTAAGCTGATTCGGAAACGTTTTCGCCCGACTGGATGAAGATGCGGTTCTTGCAGAGCTTGTCGGCATCGTTCCAGTCGTTCATCCAAGTCTGTGCAAGTGCCTTCAGTTTGTAGTAGCCATTGGGCACACCTGTAATGCGCTGAGCAATGTCGCGCTGGTAGTCGTCAGCGTCGGTGTGTGGCATATCCCACTTCTTGGCGCAGCTCAGGTTGTCGTTCCAGTAGATGACGAGTCCGTTGTTCACCTGATACCACTGACCCACCACGCTGGAGTTGCTGGAGATGGTCACCTTGTCGGCAATAGGAGTGGCTTCGGCCTTTCCTTCGTCGCTGCGGCCCTTGCCAGTACCATCCACGTCATCATAATCGCTCCAACCGGCATCGAGAGCTGCCTGATTGGGTGCCCACCAGTTAGCACCAGCGTCCCAAGTGGGTTCAAATTCAGGATTGCAGAACCAAGGATATGCAATGAGGGAGG
>OCTX011471083.1_pt1 | contig 13785 bp, 10 predicted proteins | sample 1539691 | NCBI WGS metagenome assembly OCTX01 (sample SAMN02144231, study PRJEB22623) | gut metagenome | biome: sheep rumen | host: Ovis aries | place: New Zealand | reverse complement strand
GAAGACGTTGTCGCTTACGGCGGATGGACGTTGGATAACCATGACCCTGAGGCATTCCACAAGAGAGGAATCATATCGGTTGAATTTGTAGCTCCCAAGCTCTACGGCATTCCTTTTGACTGTCTTTATTCAGTCAATGTGCCTAATTTGCTTTTTGCAGGGCGCGACATTTCTACATCTCATATGGCGTTTTCATCTACACGTGTAATGGCGACGTGTGCCCTGCTCGGACAGGCGACGGGAACGGCAGCCTCCATCGCGCTGGAGAAAAATATTACCCCGGCGCAGTTGCGTAAAGATTACATTTCGACGCTTCAGGCTACTCTTGAGGATGACGATGTGCTCTTGCCGCATCGCTGGCGTAAGCCTTCCGACTTGACGATGAGTGCTAAAATGGCAGACTCACTTCAGGTACTGCGCAATGGTATAGACCGCAGATGGGAAAATGTGGATAACGGAATATGGGTTGCCCCAAATGCAGAAACGATAACTTACACTTGGAAAAAACCTGTGGAATTGTCTGGAGCAAGAATAATATTCGATTCCGACTTGAAGGTCAGGAGCAAGCGAATGAGAAAACTTGAGGCGACGACTGAACTGGTAAATTTCCCTGCCATGATGGCAAAGGACTTCAAGGTTGAGGCAAGGGTAGGAGGCAAGTGGCAGACTGTATATACTGATAAGGACAATTACCTCCGCCTGCGCAAGGTGTCATTTGACAAGGTCAAGGCAGATGCATTGCGTCTGGTTGTCACCTCTACATGGGGTGCGCCATACGCTCATGTGTTCGCGTTTGACGCGCTGTAGAGATGAGATAAGTCGTGAATCCGTGTTGGTTTTATTCTTTTCGTTACGTTATGTTACTTTATTAACAGAATGTTACTAATGTAATGTAATATGAAAAGAATAGCCAGAACGATAAGGAACATATTGGTGTTCTTTCCTTTTTTCGTAATAAGATTCAAAATGACATAGGAGATAATGCCGAGCATTATAGCATCGGAGATACTGTAGGCTAAAGGCATGAATAGTATAGTGATAAATGCCGGGACACCTTCAGAGTAATCTGAAAAATCTATATCACAGATTTGCTCAGTCATCATTACCCCTACAATAAATAAAACGGGTCCAGTTGCGGCAGTTGGTATGCTTAAGAATAGCGGGGCAAAGAGTAATGATAATGCAAAGCATACGGCAATTGTAAATGCAGTCAGTCCTGTTCGTCCACCTTCTTCCACACCGACAGCGCTTTCCATGTAGGTTGTTGTAGTAGACGCTCCGACACAGGCTCCGACGGTAGTTGCGACGGCATCAGCCATGAATATTTGGTCTATCTTGTTCACCTTGCCGTCTTTGTCTATCATATTGGTTTTCATAGAAACACCGACAACAGTTCCGATAGTGTCAAACAGGTCAATAAACAAAAAGGTGAAAACTATGATGAGCATATCCCATGAGAAAATCTTGTCAAATGTGAACTGACAGAAAATCGGTTCAATGGAAGGAGGTGCAGATATTACTTCAGTCAAATGGGTTATTCCCAAAGGAATACCGATGATAGTGGTTATTAATATAGCTATAAGCATTGAGCCTTTGAGTTTGAGTATAACAAACACACTTGTGAGCAATATGCCGAAGATAGCCAATAAAACAGATGTATTGGAAAAATCGCCTAACCCAACTGACGTTACGGGATTTGATACTATAATACCTGTATTTTGCAAACCAATGAAGGCAAGATATGTACCTATACCGCAGGAAATTGCTTTTTTCAAAGTGTTAGGGATAGCTTCAACAATCATTGTTCGTACTTTTGTCAGTGTCAAAATAATAAATATAATACCTTCAAGCAATATTGCAGTCAGGGCAAATTGCCAGGAATACCCCATGCCGAGACAAACTGTGTATACAAAGAAAGCGTTAAGTCCCATTCCGGGCGCAAGTCCAAAAGGCTTTTTGGCATATATGGCCATTATCAATGTACCAATAATGGCAGCTATGGCCGTTGCTGAAAAAACGGCGCCATTGTCCATACCTTGATCTATCAGGGCTCTGAAAATATCAGGATTGACAGCAAGAATGTATGCCATTGTCAAAAATGTCGTTATACCTGCGGTAATCTCGGTTTTTACACTATTGACACCAGGGGTGAAGCCAAATAATTTTTTTAGCATTGTGATAAATATTTTGAAAAATTAGAATTTCCATTTAAGGGCAATGGTCGGATTGATAAAAAAGCTCTTGTCGTTATAAGTGTTGTAGATAAAGTTATTGCTGAACTCGACCTCGGTGCCGATGCTGAGATGTTCTGTAGCGTTGTACCACAGCTGCGGCTCACTGAGAATAACCAACTGGCCATGTCCTTGCGCATTTTCGCCTCTCCAGAAATCAATGAATCCTGAGAACGTCAGTGCGCCATGGGCAAAGGTCGTACTCCATACACCAGTTAACTGCGCACTGGAATATGCCCGGGTGTTGTCGTAGCTCTTGAAATAGTGTTTGTACATAAGTTGTACGGAATATGTCTTGGTGAAATCAGTGTTATGACCATTCCATGCACCGCCGACAAGAGCAGCTTGCTGGAAACTTCCAAAGCGATTAAGTCCGCCATTGTACTCAACGTGTGCGGCAAATCCTTTTGTGCCAATATTCAATTCGCGAGAAATCTCAGCGTATGCTCCTTCTGTGAATTTTCTGCTGAAGTCAATGTCTACAAAATAATACCACGAACCCCATTTGTCAGCTTTGAATTGTTCCAATGTTGCCGTGACTTTTTGGCGTCCGCTTTCTTCATTTGAGTAGATGTTACGACCAAAATCATAGTGTAATTGTACATTCTGCGCCATAAGCGATGTGCTACCGAGTAGTAAGGCGACAAAAATTAATAATGAAAATTTCATGAGAAAGATATATATAAGATGTTAAACAAAATCAAATAAAGAGTGTCTTCACAAACAAAGTTAATGCTATTTTACAAAATGTAAACATTATTGGCGCTTTATTGTTGGATAACATGAAATTTGCATAAGCGAAGGAGAATAAGTTTTTTAACTTATGGTACTGACTGCGAAAAAATATACTTACCTTTGTAAAATATTCAAGTAAATACAGATGAAGGCATATTTCTTTGACATTGACGGCACGTTAGTAAGTTTCAAGACCCACGGTATTCCCAGAAGTACAATAGAGGCCCTGCATAGAATTAAAGAGCAGAATAATCTTGTCATAATCGCAACGGGGCGCCCTAAGTCAATCATCAACAATCTCGACCAACTGGACGATTTGGGATTGGTTGACGGCTATATCACCATGAATGGTGGATATACTTATGTGGGCGATAAGGTTTTAACATCTAATCCGATACCTCATGAAGATATGCGGGATATTATCTCCTTTACCAAGCAACTCGGCGTGACAAGTGTATATATGTTTGAGAATGAAGAGAAGTATATGGTACGCGAAAGTGAGCGGTACAAATATATCTTTTACGATTTGCTGAACATTGCTTACATCCCATGTTCAGATGAATCAATAGAAGAAGCTCTTGCTGATAGAACATTGTTCCAGATAACGGCATTTATCAGCAAAGAGCAGGAATCTGTCTTGGCGCAAAGGCTGAAAGGCAGTGCATTCACGCGCTGGCATCCGTATTTTCTGGATATTATCGGGAAGGGTAATACGAAACAAAAAGGCATAGAGGCTATTTGCAAATATTTCAATATAAAGAAGGAAGATACCTTTGCTTTCGGTGATGGCGGCAATGATATCTCAATGATTCAATATGCCGGAACAGGCATCGCTATGGGAAATGCATCAGATGATGTCAAGGCCGCTGCAGACATTGTTACTGACAGTGTGGATGATGACGGTATATTCAATGCATTAAAAAAACTCAAACAGTTTTGAATCGTAAATAATTAAATATTCTTATGCGTAATTTATTTTTATTTTTCATGTTCGTTGCCTGTCTGCCGATATGGGCGAATGACAGGGAATTTGAGTTGCAAGACCCTAATCCCGCTCCGGTTGAGGCATGGCAGAATGTCAAAACCGTTACATTCGGTTGGGGTACTATAGACAAACGTTATCAGCGTAACGAAGTGCCGGTGCTTTCTTCCAAAATTCAGCTAAATTGCTGGAGGGGAGAACGTGTCAATGCTCAGGCTGTGTTGTTGGCGCCGCAGGCTATCAGGCGCCTCTCTGTCAAAGTGAGTGATTTGAAATGTGGCAAGAAGGTAATACCTGCTTCTGCGGTCAACAGATATTTTGTTTGTTACGCTTTGGCTGATGCTTTCAGAAACAAATCAGGCAAAGTGGACCAAGTTCACATCAATCACGCCAATTTTGACTCCTCGCTTATTGCGGACAGATTGTCTCCATTGCCGGAAATGTCTATACCGGCACAGACACTGCGCCCGATCTGGTTGGATATTCGCATACCACAAGATGCTGCTGCAGGTAAGTATACTGCTGAATTGACTGCCGATTGCGATGGAAAGAAATATACTATTCCATTCGTAGTAGAGGTCAATAAACATGTTCTACCTGCGCCCAAAGACTGGTCGTTCCATTTAGATTTGTGGCAAAATCCATATGCTGTCGCTCGTTATTATAATGTTCCACTATGGAGTGAGGCTCATTTCAACCATATGCGTCCTATTATGAAGCTGCTTGCGGACGCTGGACAGAAAGTTATTACCACATCCATAATCCAACATCCCTGGAATGGACAAACAGAAGATCCGTTTGAAAGCATGATTGGTAAGACGAAAAAACTTAACGGTCAATGGGAATACAATTATACTGTATTTGATAAATGGGTAGAGTTTATGATGGGTGTCGGTATTAATCAGCAAATTGATTGCTACACGATAGTTCCGTGGCATTTGTCCTTTGAATATTTTGATGAGACAGTAAATTGTACCCGTGTGCTCAAACTTAAGCCTGGCACACAGGAGTATGCGGATTTTCTGTTGCCATTTCTGAAGGACTTTGCTGCCCACTTGAAACAGAAAGGCTGGTTTGACAAGACTTGTATAGCCATGGACGAGCGTCCGATGGAAATGTTGCGCGCCGCATGGGATGTTGTGTATAAGGCTGACCCGAATTACCGTATTGAAGGTGCCGCAGACTATTATCCCGAAGTTGAACCGAAAATGTATGATTTGAGTGTGACTTATCAGCACAAACTTTTATCGGAGGAAGTTTTGAGAGTACGCAAGGAATCTGGCAAGAAAGTAACATTTTATACTTGTTGTGGACCGGAGCGCCCCAATACGTTTACTTTCTCACCGCCGGCAGAGTCCGCAGTTATGGGCTGGCACGCCATGGCCGCTGGTTATGACGGCTATTTGCGCTGGGCATATAATAGTTGGGTTAAGGCACCCAACCAGGATGGACGATTCCGCACTTGGGCTTCAGGTGACTGCTTTTTGGCATATCCCGGCGGCTCATGTATTAGAATGGAACGCCTTGTGCAAGGTATTCAGGACTTTGAAAAAATCAAGATTTTGCGCACTGAACTCAAAGGGGCGAAATTGGAACTGCTGAACAAAACGGTTGAAATGTTCAGACCGAACGTCTTCCCTGCGGAGAATAATGCTGCAGAAATGATTAATAAAGCAGAGGCGGTTCTTTATAAATTGTCCAAGTGATTCTTTGATGGTTGCGTGAATGTGACCATCGCACATAAAGGCAGGTATTCTTCAAAGAGTGCCTGCCTTTGTTAATGTGTCAGCAGGGGTATGTAATCCCGTCTATACAATAAATGCATGTATCTATCCCTGATAAACGTAAACGATTATCCCCGATAAATAATATCTATCGGGGATTGTAAAAATACGATGCGTAATATCCGCAAAAACAGTTTATCGCTATTGTCTGCCCGTAACAGGGGAGAGCTAGGCGTTTTCTAAATCTCCTTTGGAACAAGGTCTTCTTTCGTTCCGCTGATGCTTTGCACAACATTGATGATGTAATCACCCATTTTTTCACATTCGCCTATGACATCTATATAGAACGTTCCAATCTGATAGTCATACAGTTTGTTGTTGATGTCCACCATGTTCTGGCTTTTGAGTTGATTACGATAGTTGTTGATTTCATTCTCAAGGTTATAGCTGGTGTGAAGATCAATTTCTTGACCTTCAGGGCGTGAAACGATGTTGACCATTTCGTCCATGGCTTGCTTGACAAGCATCAGCATATTGTTGATATGCTCAAATTGTTTAGGAGTAAAGTTCTCTTGCGTATATTGGCGTTTCCTGTTCAGTGTACGCCCTATATTGAAGCAAGCGTCTCCAATGCTCTCCAACTCGCTGACAGTACGGAGCATATGCAAAATTTGGGCTTTGGATTCGTCAGAGAGGCGACCTTCGCTGACTTTGTTGAGGTAATTGGCTATCTCAAGGTCCATCTTGTCCGTAATCTGCTCGTACTTCTCAATGCGTGTAAAGATGGAGTTAAATTCTTGTCCTTTGTCAGTATTGAGTAGGTCATTCACAAATCCAAACATCTTTTGGCATCGCTCTGCAAAGACAACGATTTCTTTGCGAGCCTGAAGGATGGAAAGCTCTGAGGTGGAAAGCAAACCGGCACTGATGTAGCGCAACCGATATTCCGGGTTTTCTTCTTTCTGTGGCAGCAACCGACACACAATTTTCTCAATTTGTTTGACAAAGCCAATCAGAAGAAGTGTGTTGAAGATGTTGAATGCCGAGTGGAATGTGGATAGTAAGTACAAATCGTTGTTTGTGACATGCATGACATTCAATACGAACCACCTTACAGCATCGCAGAAAGGATAGAATATTAATAATATGACAACTACGCCGAATACATTAAAGAACGTATGGGCCAGTGCCGCCCTACGGGCTTGCGTATTACCGGTAAATGATGCCATTAGCGCAGTGATTGTTGTTCCAATGTTTTGTCCCATGGCTAACGCCGCAGCAAGTTCAAAGGAAAAACCGGCGATTTGCATGTCAAAAAGCATCATCGTTATGGCCATTGTCGCAGCTGATGCCTGAACAAGCATAGTAACTAATGTACCAATAAAGACAAACAGTATGATGGTGAGAAAGCTTCCGTCGGCCATATTGGCAAGAATATTTGCTACGATATTTCCGATGTTGAGATTGGTGGCAGAAACTTGCAGATAATTAAGACCCATGAAAAGAAAAGAGAAACCGAAAATAAACTCTCCGATGTATTTTCTATTGCTCTTTTTGGAGAACATCAACGGCAATCCAACTGCCAGCAATGGCAAAGCAAATACGACGATGTTGACTTTAAATCCTATGGCACTGATGACCCATGCGGTAATGGTTGTACCGATATTTGCACCCATGATAACGCCTATGGCTTGTGTTAATGACATTAAACCGGCGTTGACAAAACTTACCACCATGACGGTACTGGCGGAACTGGATTGAATAAGCGCTGTAATCAAAATACCTGTAAGTACTCCAAAAAACCTGTTTTTTGTCATGGACTTTAGAATTGAACGCATTTGGTTTCCGGCAAATTTTTCCAATCCTTCACTCATAATTTTCATTCCGTAGAGGAATAAGCCCAAACTTCCAATAAGGCTCAATAGATTCATTACAGTATTCATTTGTCTTGGTATTTTTTATCGATTTCTGTTACAAAGTTAATATAAAGATGTTAAAGAAGCCCTTGAGTTTACAATAAAAATGCTAACTTTGCGTAGTAGAAATCAGTTTACTAAAATATTTTTATTATGAATAACGAAGAACTTATAAAAAGTGGTTTGAAGATTGCTACTCAGACAAAGTCTTATGTAGTAGGAAAGGACGTTCTCAAACAAGTGCCATCTATCTTCAATGAGCATTTTGCTGGTAAGAAAGCAGTCATTATTGCTGACGATAATACATGGAAAGCGGCAGGTGAGGTTGTGTACAATCATATGGTTCAGGCCGGTATAGATACGGATAAATTCCTTATTCCCGACAAAGAGTTTCATGCCGACTGGAAATATATTGAAATGATTGATGAAGTACTGAAGTCTTCAGGACGCATTGCTGTCTCTGTCGGTTCAGGTGTTATAAATGATATTTGCAAACTTACGGCATATCATCAGAACAATCAGCGTTACCTGAGCGTGGCAACAGCGGCTTCTGTTGACGGCTATTCTTCTTTTGGTGCATCTATTACATACCAGAATGCAAAGCAGACTTTTGAATGTCCTGCACCGATAGCTCTTGTTGCTGATACTGATGTCCTTGCAAATGCTCCCAAGGAGATGACTGCAGCCGGTTACGCAGATTTGGCGGCAAAGGTTCCGGCTGGCGGTGAATGGATGATTGCTTCTGAAATCTCGGGTATTGAGCCTATCCAACCTGAAGCATGGCACATATTGCAAGATGTTTTGGACGAGATGCTTAGTAATCCCGAAGGTGTTGCTAAGGGAGATCCTGACGCTATAGCTAATTTGTTCAATGGCTTGACACTGAGTGGCTTTGCGATGCAGGCTGCCAAGTCAAGTCGTCCCGCATCCTGCTGTGAACATCTCTATAGTCACATCATGGATATGACTCACCATCGTTATCATGGCAAACTGCAGAGTCATGGTTTTCAGGTGGCAGTAGGCACATTAACGATGTGTGCTATCTTTGACGAATTCCTGAAAATGGATTTGACAAAAATTGATGTTGACAAGTGTGTTGCTGCATGGCCGTCATTAGAAGACGAGCAGGAGCGCGCACGTGTTATTTTTGAAGATTTCCCCTCTCCAGACCTCGGTCTTACCCAGATTACACAGAAGTACAGCGATAAAGAGACTGTCCGCAAGGAACTGACTAAACTGAAGCAAATCTGGCCGGAGTTGAAAGAAAAATTGAGAGCTCAGGTTTATCCATATGCTAAGATGAAGAAAATGTTTGAGATTGTCGGCGCACCGACAGAACCGGAACATGTTGGTGTTAACCGCAAATATCTGCTTTATCGCACAGACTTCGTTCAGTTGATGCGTTGGCGTTACAATCTTCTTGACCTTGCTAAACGTGGATGTTTCTATGATGAACTGCTGCATGCGACATTCGGCAAAGGTGGCCAGTTAGAGTTTTAAGTAATATGATATTTCGGATAGTGCTTCCGTTGTGGAGGCACTATCTTTTTAAATCCAATTCAAATATGAATAAGAAATTATCAGTTTCTTTGATGTGTTGCGACTTAATGAATGTTGCCCGTGATGTTAAAAATCTTGAGGATGGAGGCGTAGACTGGTTTCATCTGGATATGATGGACGCTCATCTCGTTCCCAATCTGACGTTTGGCCCAGACTTTGTCAATGGTCTGCGAAAGATATCTGATACTCCGTTTGATATACATATGATGATAGAAGACCCTGAGTTCATCATCAATAGTATTAATCTTTTCAGTAAGGATTATGTGACACTCCACGTTGAGTTGCAGAAAGACATTCTTTACAAAAACATGGCTTTGCTCAAAACAAAGGGCGTGCATGTCGGCCTGGCTCTTAATCCAGAGACACCGGTTGAAGCGATAGAACCATATGTTGATGATATTGACCTTGTTCTTCTTATGTTGGTGCGTCCTGGATTCGCTGGCGGGAAGATGATAGAGGGTATTATGGATAAGGTTAAGCAGATGAAAACGTATCTTGCACATATGGGAAAAGATAATGTCTTAATCTCCACCGATGGCAATATCACATTGGAGCGCGCTAAATTTATGGCGACACAAGGAGCTGATGTGTTTGTCGGCGGAACGTCTGCCGTATTCCGCAAAGGTATGGATATCAAAAAAACTGTTCCAGACTTTTATAAGTTTATAGCTGAATAGCAGCAAATAAACCGGCATACGTTATTTTCTTGAGAATAATTTTTCAATATTTGTATCGCTGATTTAAAAATATTGATTACTTTTGCATCGCATTTAGCGTAATGCGGATTGGAAGTTTGGGTGAGTGGCTTAAACCAGCAGTTTGCTAAACTGCCGACCGAGTTTATCGGTCCACTGGTTCGAATCCAGTAGCTTCCGCAAAAACATCAATATGGCGCCTTCGTCTAGTGGTCTTGGACGTCTGCCTCTCACGCAGAAGATCAGGGGTTCGAATCCCCTAGGCGCTACAAAAGAAAAGAGTTTATCTAAACAGTTAGATAAACTCTTTTCTTTTTTTATGCTGTTATAACGATAGGGGCAGATTTGAGAAACTTAAATCTTCAAGAGCCCTATCTCAGTAATGAAAATCATAGCAATGCAGATGGATGCAAAGTATCTAATGATAAAACGGAAATATGGATATAATGGTTGTGCTATTGTACCATTATTGGTCAGTTCGTCATATACAACTTTATTATCAACAATCCATCCTAAATAGATACATATAAGCAGGCCACCGATAGGCATTAACAGCTTGGCAACAAGAAAATCGAACAAATCAAAGAAGCCCATACCGAAGATGGTTATATCCTGCCATATCCCAAAAGACAAAGAACAGGCTACACCGAGGACAAAGCATGTAAGCGACATGATTAATGCTGCCTTTGGCCGGTTCATGCCTTTTTCCTTGTGAAAATATGCCGCGGACATCTCCAGCATGGAGATGGATGATGTCAGTGCCGCCATGACGAGTAACAGATAAAACATCAGTGAAAACAGGTATGCGATGACGGGCAAACCGCTAAAAACCTCTTGGAAGACATTTGGCAATGTGATAAACACCAACGAGGGGCCTGCATCGGGTGACAGTCCTGGAATAGAGTAAACCGCAGGGAAAATAATGACTCCTGACATGATGGCGACCAAGGTGTCGATAGCGGCAACTTTAAAGCCATCTTTAATTAAATTGACATCCTTCCTGAAATAGCAGGCATAGGTACACAGACAACATATACCGACGCTGAGCGTGAAGAATGATTGTCCCATGGCAGACAGGATTGTGGAACTGTTGACTTTGGAAAAGTCTGGTTTAAATAAGAAGTTGAGGCCCAGTGAGGCATTTGGCAGAGTCAGCGAGCAAATCGCCAAAATAGCCAAAAAGACAAAGAGGGTAGGCATCATTATCTTGGCACCTCGCTCAATGCCCTTCTGCACACCTAAGGCAACAATTCCAAATGTCAACGCAAGGATAAGGAAAAGCCATGTCAGTGGTCTGAGCGGATTGGACGAAAAGGCGATGAAGTCTTGCGTGAATTCTTCCTGTGTTTTACCGATGAAATCGTTTATTCCAGCCCTGAAAGCATACTCCAATGTCCAGCCCGCAACAACGGCATAATAACTCAAGACGAGTATGCCGGCTATGACAGGCAAGTAGCCCATATACCGCCAATCTTTTTTGCCGTTGCTCATTGATTCAAAGGCATGCATGACATCGCTCTGCCCGTGTCGGCCAATGGTGAATTCTGCAATCATAATGGGCGTAGCCAGCAGAAGCATGAAACTGATATATATGAGCAGAAATGCTGCTCCGCCATTTGTGCCTGCCTCGGTTGGGAAACGCCAGATGTTACCTAAACCTACTGCGGAACCTGCCGTGGCTAAGATCGCTCCGATTTTACCGGCAAAATTGTTTTGGTTGTTCATGTTGTTTGAGTAGAATTAACTTTCAAATACCCCGATTTCATTGTCGTCATCAGAGAGGCTTAAAGGTGTTTGTATAACGAATTCTCTGATTTCAGTGTTGTTCATGGGTTCTATCTCTTTGAGCGGTTTGTTGAGGTAGGCACTCTGTAGGACTCTGAGAAACAATCCATGACTGACAGCCAAAACCGTTTTATTGTTATACTCTGTACATATCTGTCGCATCCATCTTTTTGCCCGGTCATAGAGTTGTGCAACTGATTCGACATCGGTAGCATCCGGTGATATGTTCACACCATAAGGCATTCCTGTGTATCTGCCAAAATCACGCTCTCTCAGCAGTGGGTCTGTAATGAGCTTTAGCCGCAGTGTCTGATTGATGATATGTGCTGTATCTTTCGCACGCTTTAAGTCGCTGGAAACGAATATGTCTATATGTTTCTGTTCAAGTAACGCTCCTATTCTTTCAGCTTGCTTCTTGCCTTCTTCAGTCAGTTTGCCGGGATGTTGTCCCTGTATACGACGGGCTACGTTGTCCTCTGTCTGTCCGTGGCGTACTAACAGAAGTGTTACTGTCATGGCTGTTGCTTATTTGTTGTCGTAGATGCTGTTTAAGATGTATGCCAGACGTACGCCTCCGCGTATGAATTGTTGTTCTATTACAGGTGTCCACTTGACGACATAACTGTAAGAAAGTTTCGAATCCACCGGACTGTCAGCATAGACTTCCTTGCATATCTCGTAGGTCTGTGAACCCCATTCGTGGATATTGCCTTGCTCAATTTCTTTAATCTGATCTATGGTAAGGCGGTCAATTTCTTCGCACCATTCGCCGTGTGACCACTTGTGGGCACTTTCTACCAATATTCCGTCCCACAATTCGTGTAGGTTGCACTGCCGGTTAAAGAATGTGACCATGTGCTGGTTGCCGCCGCGGTCAGACTTGTGCCCTAAATGCATGGGCTGGTGCAAGTCACCCATTAGGTGTATAACCATTTTCAGCGCAAGCTGCTCGTCGGCTTTCGCCAGTCCGCCATGCATGAGTTTGTCGACTTGCTCAGTCAATGCTATCTCTATATTTCCTGTCTCTGCTATAGGCGCATTGTCAAAAGTCTGTCCTTCGTCAATGTTTTTGTAGTGCCATGTTTTGGTATAAGCATACTCGGGGGTATTGCTGGCATTATCCAGCCAGTTTGACCAATAGATGAGACTTTTACCGTCCAGCAGTGCCATCAGGCAGGATTTTGTCTTTGTCGTCAAATGGTTCTCTGCAATGGCGCATGTTGTGTCATGGCCTTTTTGGCTCCATCCAAAGCATTGTAATGCAAGTAGAAGTGTGGAGACTGTTGTGATGAAATATTTCATATAAGTAAATTTGTTTCTGCAAAAGTATTAAAATATTATAATATATCTGTCGGAAGGATTAAAATGTTCTCCTATCCTTGACGCTCTGATTTTATTGTCGCGTTATGTTTTCGGTTCCAGCGGCTGGAATATACGTTCCGTCCAATGGAACTTACGTTCTATCCCTTGGAATATACATTCAGTCGTTTGGAACGGAAAAAATGTCACCATATAAGCAGTAACTGACGCCGTGAGGATAAAAAAATAATACGCTAAATGAGGCGATGAACCTGCGTGATGGTTATAGTATGCACTATCAAAGTCTGCAGCTAAAGTAAATGTCCGGTGTTTTTTGTTTAAGCAACAGATTATGGCATTTAAGATGTTTTTAATTCCACATTATTGTTATCTTTGTAATTGTTAAATACGATTTTGCATATAAAACTCAAATGTATATGTTTATGAATAATACGAAGACAATGTTTTGTATCCTGTTTATGGCGTCTCTCTTACTCAGCGTCAATGCGCAGACTTATACAGAGACACCTGATGTAAAATCACGGATTGACCTCAAGCCTGATATGACCGTGTTGCTGTACCCCAAGGGACAGGCTGCAGGAAAAGGTATTGTGGAAAATGGTAAGAAAATCACCTTTGGTCCGAAAGAAGACAACGGGCTTCGTGGTCCTGAAATATGTAATTCCAAGGGTTCACGTCGCAATATAGGTGATGATGCGAGAATGGATTTCTATTTTCCCAAACATAACGCAACGGGTCAGATGGTGATTATGACACCGGGTGGCGGTTTTTTTCATGTTTCCACTTTTAATGAGGGCGCATATGGTTCCAAATGGCTTACGGAGCATGGTGTTGCGG